>Ga0164294_10000515_pt1 | contig 37107 bp, 31 predicted proteins | sample GEODES005metaG_FD_111479 | JGI IMG/M metagenome (GOLD analysis project Ga0164294, IMG submission 111479) | Oligotrophic lake water microbial communities from Sparkling Lake, Wisconsin, USA - GEODES005 metaG | ecosystem: Environmental > Aquatic > Freshwater > Lake | place: USA: Sparkling Lake... | reverse complement strand
TGGATCGACTCTGGATACGAAAATTAATACTTTAAGCGGTTACGTTACTGGAGCGAACTCAATGTTTACCACGAATCTAGCTTCGACTGGATCGACTCTGGATACGAAAATTAATACTTTAAGTGGCTATATAAACTCCTCAAGTAGTAATATCGTATTTACAACTGGAAATCAAACTATTAGTGGAGTTAAGACTTTCACAAAAAATACTTCTATTTCTACTGGATCTTTAAGTATATCTGGAGATTTAACAGGTAATTATAATTTAATATTTTCTAGATCTGCAATAGAAAGTGGAATTTTTCGTATAGCAGATTTTCAAAAAACTCCAGGGGCTTCAATTCCAGCGAATGTTACAACGTCTCAACCTCATAATTTTAAAGCTGGTGATTCAGTTACTATTTCAGATATTAGAACTATTACCAACAATTTATCTACATTAAATGGTACTTATACTACAAGCGCTATAACTTCCGCAACAAGTTTTCAATATTTGACTCCTTCAAATCCTACGGCTGGACTTGCATCTGAAACATTCCAATCCGTATTACTAGCTTACGGTAATAATCCTACCGCTAGTGCAACTAGTTACTTTTCAAAATCTTCATCTTTAAGTTCAAAGATTGACCCCAATTCTAATGATATAATTTCAGATTCTCCGTTTATAGCTCCTAATCTTATTTATAATACTGGAGATCAAGATATATTTGGAGCAAAAACTTTTGCCAATGGATTAAATCTTAACAGCATTGGAGCAATATCTTTAAGCGGAATGGATGTTAATATTACGAGTGGAACCGCTTATTTAAGCAACCGTCCTTTAGTTAATAATATTCCAGTTGCTTTATCTGGAGAAACTTTTTTTGTATCTAATTTTACTCATGCACCATATAATAATACCGCATCAGGATTAAATGTTTTTTTTGCAAATAATCCTTATTTAGTACCAACTGGAGTTGGTAACGTTTTCAATACAACTATCATGGAGAGATGTACTGCTAGAAAAGCAGTATGGAATATGGTTTATACATCAAGTAATCCTACTCCTTATACCGCTTTTCATACTGGTTATTTTTATAATGCTAGTACTAGTACTTTTGGCTTAATAAACGGCACAATTGCTCCAGGTATAAATAGAAATGTTGGAACTTTTACTGGATCAATAAATCCTCCAGTCGTTGTTAATCCAGGAAATTTAATTAATGTTAATTTAAGAATAGGCTCTGGAGCTCATACAGTTAATGGAGTTGGAGCAGTGAACTCTGTTGATATATATTTTTATAATTAAATGCCAATAAATTACATATTTAATTCTCCAAACAAGTACTCTATAGGCATTGGTTCCTGTATTACTGGGCATTTTGAAATTCCATCACCATATAATGGGCCAAATGGAAACTGGCCAGTAACAGCTATTGATTTTAGAGCATTTTATAATTGTATAGGTATAAGTGGAGTAACTATTCCAAGCTCTGTTGTTAGTATTGGCTCTAGTGCTTTTAATGGTTGTACTAGTTTAACAGGTATAACTATACCAAGCACCGTGAACGCTTTAGGAAATTTCATATTCCAAGATTGCTCTAATTTAAAATTTTCTAATATTCTTGCAGCAGGAATCGCGTCGATTGGAGCTAGCACTTTCGAAAGATGCACTCAGCTTAGAGAAGTTGTAATTCCAAATCAAATTTCTGGTATTGGAAATCAGGCATTTGCCAATTGTATTTTTTTATCTGGTATAAATAATATAAATGGAAATAATATTCTTCCAAATTCTTTAAATAATATTGGAATCGAAGCTTTTTTGAATTGTAATTCTCTAAAAAATCTTACAATGCCTACAACCTTTATGACTCCTTCTATTAATCTAAATGCTTTTTATGGTTGCGTAGGTTTAACTGGAATTAATCTTCCAACTTTTTTATCTAGTATAAGCTCTTCCACATTTTATGGATGTGCTGCTTTAAAATATATAGATATTCCTAATACTGTTGTTAGTATTGGCGCAAGTGCTTTTCAAAATTGCACGAGCTTAACTGGAATTAAGATGCCAGTTCTGATTCCTTCCATAGCGAATTCTGTTTTTAATAACTGCACTAATTTAAGCGGAATTACGATTCCGCCTAATGTTACTTCTATTGGTAGTACTGCATTTTTTGGATGCACTAATTTTGGTAAGCTTACTGATGGAGATGTTACTATTCCAAATGGATGTACTTCTATCGGTAGTGCTGCTTTTCAAGATTGCACTTCTATAAAAAAAATTAATCTTATAGAGGGAATGGGCGCAATTGATACCAGTACATTTCAAAATTGCGTTAATCTAACTGGAATCAATATACCTTTGTCAATAAATACTATTCTCGGTAATGGATTTAGAAATACTAAATTGTCTACTGTTAATATTCCAACAAGTACCTCTTCGATTAACGAAACAGCATTTATACAATGTTTTTCTATGACTGGTATTAGCGTTCATCCATCAAATCTTAACTATTCTAGCATTAGTGGAGTTTTGACAAATAAAAACGAAACTATTTTAGTGAATTATCCAATTGGAAAGCCTATAACCTCTTATACTGTTCCAAATTCGATAACAACAATAGGAAATTATGCATTTTATGATGCAAATTTAACTAATGTAGATTTTAATAACATAACTACTATCGGTAGTTTTGCTTTTTCTCTTTCTAATATAGTTGTTTTTTCGAATAATAAAGTTGAGACTATTGGAGATAATGCATTTTTATCTTGTGCTAATTTGGGTCTCGTAGAAGATAATCCAAACCTTAGTAGCATTAGTTCTGACGCATTTGAAGGATGCACAAATTTGCAGTATGCGCTTTTGAGTAATAGTAAAATTTCAATTCTTAATAATTACGTTTTCAACGGATGTACTAATTTACATACTGTTTTCCTACCAAACTCTTTAAAACGTATTGGTTTCCTTTCGTTTGGTTCTTGCGATAACTTGATACAAATAATTATTCCAAAAGATGTAAGCTCCATAGCTACTAATGCTTTTACGAGTTGCACTAGATTAGCTAGGGTATATTTTTTAGGAGATTATCCCTTTGTCGCCACTTTTCCTAGTCAGGCATTTAGTATCGCTCAACTTTATAGATTATCTTTTAAAACATGGCCAAATTTACTCGCTGTTCAATATCCTCGATCTAAATTACCAATCATATTAGATGATTTTTCTTCTGCAAAAGGTAAGGTAGTGCATATACCATATTTTTATAATAATCGAATCGTCTTATCCTCTGGTAATGGCTCAATAAAAATGACATAATATTAAATTATTTAAAGTGTAATTTAAGGTATGATCACTAATACAGTAGCTTCTATTGCTCAAGAGATATACGAAGAAATGGGTGAGCCAGATGATTTTAGTATAGCAGCTATAGCAGCTTGGGTTAGAAGAAATATCGGAGGCTTAGGTAATCTTTTAAATAATTCATATAATATAAATTCTTCTACTTTAGAAATTACTCCTAATCTAGGAGATATAGAGAAATATATATTTAAAAAAATGTATTCTATATATTTTTTTGATATTAAAATAAAAAGTGGTGCGAGTTTGGCGATGGTTGATTTTACTTCTATAAAAGATGATTTTGGCAGTGTTCAAAAATTAAATACAAACGAAGTATTAAAGAGCTTCTATCAAATTCGTCAACAAGAATATAAAGAGCTCAAGGATCTTTCTGTGAAGTATGTAATAAATTCAACTAGCCCAATTCAGGTAGCAGGAGACGACACAATCCCAGGCGATTACAGTTCCGAAAGAGACGCTTTATACAATATAAGAACAATATATAATGGTGGCTAAATATGAGTTTTATAGACGCAAAGGTGGCTGCTAAGTTTTCGCAAGAATTTGATAAATTTTTTGATTATTTTTCTAGAGATTTTATCGTAAACAAAGAACCTCTGAGAGAATTAGTTTCACCAGCAACGGCTCCACTGTTTGGATACGATAACCAATCAAATCCAGAGAGCTATACTTATATTCCTGTGAGCTCAAGTTTCAAGGGAAGAATATCTTATAATAAAAAACAAAGCGAAGATCTTTTAGCTGATGTTAGGCTAACAGTAACTAGAGGAATTGTAACTCTAGTAGTCAGAGAAGATGCAAAAAACTATATAGATCGTGGCGCAACAATAAATATACAATTTGATGGTAAGACTTTTAATAAAGTAACTAGCGCTGGTGTTAGAAAATATCTAAACAATACTTATTATCAATATTACCTAGAGGAGACTCTATAATGGCATCAAGAATAAATAAGTCAATGCTTAAAAGTGAAATTTCAAAAACTCAATCAGAAGTTTTAAGAAAGCGGGCTTCTGTTATAGCTAATGATCTATTAGATCAAAGAAAAAAACAGTACATTTCTGAGATACAAAATCATCCAATATCAGAAGAACTATCTAACGGAGCGAACGCAGATAATGTTTCTAGAACTTTGGACGGAGAGGGTAATCTATTTACTTTTATTGGATTTAATGATTCAGAAAAACCAGTAGAAGATCTAATCGATATCATTGAGAAAAATACAACTATAAAAGAAAAAGGAGCGAAAGACGGATTTTATAAATTTGAGGTATTATCTCCTTCTATGGAAGAGCTTAAAGGATCGACTAGAATGCCCTTTGAAGGCGGAAATAGTTGGTTGGTCGGGCTAGAAAAAGGTATATCAGGGTTTAGTAATTATCTATACGGATTAGCATTTCCTACTAGTAGGTCTGGTAGGGCAATTCAATCTAAAAATAGAATTCGCAGAGCAAGCTATAGGCCAACTAAATATTTTAGCGCTTTGTATAAAAACTTTATAGAAAGCTTCAATTAAAATGAAAGTACAATTTAATAATATAGTAATGAGTAGCATGATATTTTGGTTTGATAATAAATTATTAAACAAAGGCGAAGCTTTCACAAATCACTCCAGCAACTTTTGGCCAATAGATACTAGGTACTTTGGCTACTATACTTATGGCGCTCCATTCAAACAAATGGTAATTGACGAGTCTATAGGTGGGGCTAGTATTATAAGTGGAGTATATATAAATGGTTCGTTCACCGAGGTTGGGCAAAACTATTTGAGTGGTATAAATGCATCTCAAGGGCAATTGTATTTTAGCCAACCTGTAGCAGGAGCACCAAGCTCGATTAGTGGCAATTACGCCGTTAAAGATTTTAATGTTTATTTAACAAGCGAAACAGAAGAAGATCTATTATTTGAAACTCAATTCCAATTAAATCCTAAAGTATCTCAAAATCCAACTGGTTTAGCTTCAAATGCTGAAACCTATCCTGTTGTATATTTAAAATATCAAGGAGGAGAAAATGAGCCCTTAGCTTTTGGCGGCTTAGATAAGACTAATATTAGGATTAGAGCCATAGCGCTGTCTGATAATGTATTTAAATTAGATGCATTAACAAGCATATTCAGGGACACAAGCAAAACTCTTGTGCCTTTGCTTTATGAGAATGACATGCCGTTTAATGTATTAGGAAGTTGCACTGGGCATTGTTTTAATTATTTAGAATCTACGGCCAATAAACAAGCAGATTATGATTACTTGTATATAGATAATGTAAGTATATCCAAAATAGACAGCAGACTCACAAATAGTTATAATAGATTAAATCCCAATCTTTTCACAGCTTTTATTGATTTTGAATTAAGTCAAAATAGATACCCAAGACTATAAAAAATAGATAAAATTCAAAAATTCATGTGTAATAAATAAAAACGGAGAAATACTAATATGCCTAGAAATAGAATAATTTATCAATCAGAAGCCATTTACGCTGGTCCAGCACCTGCAACAGGTTTACATTATGGAACATTTACCCCTGGAATAGGTGGCAACAGCAATGTACCCAATGAGTCCACAAGCCTAGTTAAACAACTACAAAGAATTCAAACCGCTAATTACAGTTTTAATGTAGAACGCACAGATGTTAATCAATACGGTCAATTAGCAGCTATTGATCGAGTTATTTTAAACAGTCCAACCGTATCTCTTGATTTTAGTTATTTACTAGGAAACTTATCAAATGAAAATATACTCGGCCTTACAATAGCTAGTGGTAGTAGTGATTCTGCAGTTTCTGCTATATCTGGATTTTTAAATAAAACTTCTGATGAAAGAAATTACTTTATTCGCACAACTCCAGAAGGTACAGATACAGTAAATTATGCAGATAATGCATCTGTAAATAATGGTGTTATAGGCATTGGTAATGGAACAATAACTTCTTATTCAACAGAGGGATCTGTTGGTAATTTCCCAACAACAACCATAAATGTTGAAGGTTTGAATATGAACTTTCAAAAAGGAACTAGCGGTAATTTTGTGCCAGCAGTAAATCCTGTAAACGGATCTGCTCTACAAAATTATTATCAATTATCTCAAGCTACTCAAAATGTTGGAGTTGGTAGCGGAATTGCAATTTCTGCTCTGCGCCCAGGAGATATAACATTATCACTAAGTAATACGTTAGCTAGCGGAGTAGATGTTAACACCATGAATATTCAGAGCTATACTTTAAGCTTAGATTTGGGTCGTACTCCAATTCAAAGATTAGGTAACAAGTTTGCATTTACAAGAGAAATTGATTTCCCATTAACTGTTTCACTTAGCGTAGAAGCTCAAGTAACAGAAATGAACGCAGGTAATCTAGCAAATCTTGTATCAGACGATAGTGCAACATTTACCCCATCTATCATAATTAAGAGTCCTAATGATTCTAATTTGACTATGGCTAAATTCTTGCTCAAAGGCGCAAAACTAGAAAGTCAAGAATACAGTACTGATATCGGAAGTAATAAATCTGTTACTCTTACATTTAGTTCTCAAATTGGCGGTCCTCAAGATACAAATAACGGATTGTTTATTAACGGTCAATTCTAATAGATAGTAAAATATATATCACAAAATAACCCTCGCGTTCTGCGGGGGTTATTTTTTGTGTAATACCATGTAAGGTTTAAAGGTTGGTTAAAAGGTAAAAGAATATGGAAAATGACGCTTTAAAAGATATAACTCTTTTTCAGATAAAAAGAAAAATCACAAACGTATATAAGAATTTCTTTTTTATTCTTGAAGATTTAGGTGATTCTGGCTATAATATAAATGATGAAACTTATCAAAAAATACGTAAAAGAGTCCTTGATAATGCTAATGACGCTTTCAGGGAAATAGAAGAAAGCTTTACTAGGTTAAACATAACATTAAAATGAAACTCAAAAAATTAAACTATAATTTTCCTATAGATGAGATAATCCAAGGAAATCTTTCTATTCAAAGCATACAAAAAAGTTTAAAGGACAACTTTGGCATCTCAAAACCAACTTTAACAACATTTAAAAATTTAAATTTTATTAAAAACTATCAACACTGGGACGAAGACAAAAAGCACAGATTTATTAAAACAATTGGTGGCGTAGTTTATTATGGCAAAGTTAAAAACTATCTAGACAACCTAATTAATACTAATGGAGAAAAAATATGAAAACAATGTTTGAATTTGATATATATCATGAAAAAGAAATAGACAAAGTAGAAACATCTATTAATGAAAAAGGCGAAGAAGTAAAGACTACTTCTAAAGTCAAAACTACTGTTCCAGTCAAATTAGCTATTAAAAAACCAACAAGAAGTTTATTTGATGAAGCCGAATTGTTTTATGGAGTTAGACTTTCAGAGGGTATTAAGGCTGGATTATTAACTCGCGCGCTATTAGCTAAAAGATTTAATAATGACGGAGGAGTTCTAAGCGATGAAGAGCAAAAAGAATATAATGAACTTTATCTTGAATTTTTTAATCTTCAAAGTGAATTTCAAAAATTATCTATAAAAGAAGAGTCTATTCGCAACGATGAAGAAAAAGAAAATCTTAAAGCTGTCGTTGTGAAAATGAATAATGCTAGAGAAAGATTGCAAAAATATGAGATGGCCCAAGCTAATCTTTTTGAACAAACCGCAGAAAATAGAGCAAGAAATAAAACTATTATGTGGTGGGTTCTTCAACTTAGTCTTATCCAAGACGATGACAAAAAATTAAAAGAGCTATTTCAGGATGGAACTTATGAAGATAAGCTTAAAAGATATGATGAAATTGAAGAGTCTGAATCTGATATAGAGAAAGTTGCAATACAAAAACTTCTTTATTTAATCAGCTTTTGGTATATTGGCAGAGCAGCTTCTCAAGATGAATTTGAAAAACTTCTTGGAATGACGAAAAAAGAAGAAAAGACTAAGGAATAATGATTGGAAACGATAAATAAAAATAAACTTAGGATTCTTTTCGTTGATATATTAAAAGGGTATACAGTAGCTTATTATAAAAAAAATAAGTTGTATTTTAAACATAATACTAGTATTGATTCTGGTGACATTGATCACCTCAAAGAAGAATTTATTGAAAAAGCTAAAAAGAATGGTCTTCCAACAGAAGATCAAAAAGAAGAGTATCTCATAAAAGAAAAGCTCTGGTCAATTGAAAAGAACGAAGAAATAAAAAAGATAAAATCTTATATTTCTAATTTAAAACAAACCAAGTCTAAATTATTTAAAAATGATGATATCGCTAATATAAACAAACAAATTAATGAAGAAAATATAAAATTATTTGCGTTAGTTTCAGAAAGAAAAGAGCTATTAGGCTTTACTGTAGAAGATTATGCTAATAAAAAAATAAATGAATACTATATGTTCAATTGTCTATTCAAGGATAAGGATTTAAAATATAAATTCTTCTCTGAGCAGGAATTTGATGAATTGGAAAATAAAGATTTCTCTGAAGTTTTGGAACTATACAATGATATTAATAAAAGTTTTACTGAAAATAATCTTAAAAAAATATCACTGTCTTCGTACTATCTTGGCTTATTTAATCTATCAGATGATAATCCATATTATATGTACGGAAAGTCTATAGTTAATTTAACTTTCTATCAAATGGAAATATTTGGTTATGCTAGATATTTTAAAAATGCATTATCTCAAGCAAAACATAGACCACCAGACGAATACTATGAAGATCCAAATAAACTTGTAGAATGGTTAGAAAGCAGTAAGAATGCAGAAGAAGTCTTAAGCAAAAATGAAGGTAACGGAAAGAAAACAGAAGGCGCAATTGCTACCTCTATAGTCGGTGCCAATAAAGAAGATCTAGCGAAAATAGGTAAAGATGAAAATGGCATAAGTTTACATAAAGAAGCTGAGAAAAAGGGTGGAACCTTAACTATGGAAGATTTAATGAAAATGCATGGAGCTTAGTAGCGAATGCTATCATAATTAATAATATTTCGTGTAATTCCTTATAGTAAAGGAATAAGGTATGGCTAGGACTTCAGCTACAATTTCAGTAGGTGCGGATACAAGACAGCTCGAAAGAGATATTCAGAGCGCGTTAGCGCGTGATTTTAAATTCAAAGGATTGAATGAAAAGGCCTTTACTCAGCCTTTAGGCCGAATTACTGGTGCTTCTAATGAATTCCAAAAATCACTAGATGCATCAAATGCGAGAGTTATTGCCTTCGGCGCTAGTGCAGGATTAATATATGGGGTAGAAAAGGCATTTTCTTCATTAATAAGAAGCACTATAGATGTTCAAAAATCATTAACTGATATTAATGTTATATTAAATGTAAGCACAAGAAGTCTAAATACTTTTGGCTCTGGACTATTTGATATAGCAAAAAGCACTGGTCAAAGTTTTGACTCGGTTGCTAGAGCCGCAACAGAGTTCTCTCGTCAAGGTTTGGGTTTAGAAGCAACACTAAAAAGAACAAAAGATGCTCTTATTTTAACTCGTTTAAGCGGTTTAGACACGGTAGCTTCTGTAGAAGCCTTAACAGCAACAATCAACAGTTTTAGTGATGCGGCTTTAGACTCTACTACTATTATTAATAAATTAGCTAACGTTGACGCTGCTTTTGCTGTTAGTAGTGCAGACCTTGCAGAAGCTATTAAGCGCGTTGGTAGTTCTGCTCAAGATGCAGGAGTTGATTTTGATGAATTATTAGCAATTGTTACAAGCGTTCAGCAAACCACTGCTAGAGGTGGAGCAGTTATCGGAAATTCTTTAAAAACTATTTTTACTAGAATACAAAGAACAGATACTCTTGACCAATTAGAACAATTAGGTATTAAAGTTAGAACTTTAGAAGGAAGCACTTTGCCAGCAATTCAAATATTATCTAATCTTTCAAGTACCTTTGGAACTTTAGGGGATGCTCAAAGAGCTCAAGTAGCAGAAACTGTTGGTGGTGTTTTCCAAATCAATATTTTAAAAGCAGCATTAGCAGATTTAGGAAAAGAGTATTCTGTTTATAATAATGCACTTAAAACTTCAGCTGGCGCAACAGATCAAGCTATAACCCGAAATGAAGCTTTAAATCAAACTTTATCTTCTTTGATTAATAAAACTTTTGTAAATTTAACTAAGGTAGGTTCTGATCTTGGAAAAGTATCTTTTGGGCCAAGTATAGAAAATTTATTAAATTTATTAAATAAAGGATTAGAAAGTATTGACGTAGATGGCGGCGGTATTGGAAACAAAATTGCTAAAGGTATATTTGAGCAAATTGGGACATTTATTTCTGGTCCTGGAATAGTTTTACTTACTGCAGTTGTTGCTAAATTGGTGTTTAATCTAGGAAAATTTGCTGCACAATCATTACAAGTTCTTTTGAGTTTAAATACAAAATCTGAAGAAAGAGCAGCAATACAAGCAAAAATAAATCAAGTTTTATCTCAAGAACCTGCTCTTGTTCAAGCAGTTTATAATAAAGAGATAAGCGTTTTGGATGTCGAAAATAAAATTCTTGCAATTATAAGACAGCAAACTTTAGAAAGACAAAAAGCAGCTTCATTGTCATCTACATTAACTACTGGATTAGTTGGGAAAGGATTATCTGCTAAAGGTGGAGTATTAAAAGCAAAGAGCGCAGGATTTATTCCTAATTTTGCTAGTTCAGAAATTTTAGGAGCATTAGCTGGTGGATATGACCCTGGATATGTTCGTAAAATGAACATTCCTGGAGAAGGTTCTGTAACTTATAATTCAGCAGAAAAAGTTAAAAAATTTCCTGGAATGGATCAACCAGCAATTATGCCTCCTAGAGGTAGCAAAGCTGGGAAAAATTACCAAAGTCAATTTGATTCAGTGTATGGATTTAACCCATATGCAAGCTCTGGTTTTATACCAAATTTCTCAACAATATCTCCAGCTGTACAAGCAGCAATAACTAAAGCTTTGTCCAAAGGAGATATAAGATCATTAACATCAAATTCAACATTCACTAATCGTTTAACAGAGGCCGAATCAACAGCTGTAAATTTAGCTAAACAAAAGATATTAGCAGGCAGAGCTTCTACTCAAAACCCAACTAAAATAACCAAATCTTTTAATGCAGAAAGTTTAGGAGTTTTATCTTTAAGAGGCAAAAGCGGTGATGTGCCTACCTCTACTTCGTTGGCTACGTTACCAATGTTTTCTAATGCAGTTAAAGCCGACCCATCTATAGGTGAAAACATGGTTCGATTTGACAAGGTACAAGTTAGGTCATTAGACGCTTTAGATAAGCAAAAACCCAACGAGTTTATTAGATTATTAACAGAGCAAATTTTACCACCTTTAGCTAATGTGGCAACACAGTTCATGGGTAGTGCATTAGGAAATCAAGGAGATGGAGTAAATGAAGTGCTTGGAAAAATTAAAAATGGTAAAAGCTTTTTGCCACCAGGAGCTATAGGAGATCTTTTTGAAACAGTAGTAAAAATTGCTACAAAAAATCCAGGAAAATTTATACAATCTGTAGATGACGATTTCAGAAGACCTTTCGATTTTGAAGAAGCTGGAGCAGCAAGCGGACAATTTAAATCAAGATTTGGATTTAAATCCAACTTAATTAAAGCTGATGCAAAATTAACCTCTGATTCTACAGCAATTAGATCAATAATTAAAAAAGCTTACAATTCTAATATTCCTGGTCTTCCATTTACAGAATTATTAAGTGGTAAAATTCCAAAAACTTCTTCTAGAAAAAATAAGTCTAAAGGTTTTATACCTAACTTTTCAGCATTAAATGATTCTATAAATCGAGAAATTATGGCTGGAACATCTCCATCTAGAGTAAGAATTGGCAAAGATCAAAGATTGACTTCTGCTTCGAACCCTCTTGGTCTAGGAGTCTACAACACAAAAGATGAGCCACTTGGTTTGGGTCAAGGAGTATCTAGAGCTGGTAGCAAAGCTAAAACTGCAGGAGCTGCAAATGGTTTTGTTCCTAATTTTGTTCTTCCTGCTGTAGCAGTAGGTGGAGCTATACTAGGTAATACAGTAATTAGATTTGCTGTGCAGCAAGCAATTTCTGCTGCACTTATTTATGGTATTAATAAAATAGTAGAAACTGTAAATTCTAGAATTGAAGGTGATAAAAATAAGCAAATCGTTTCGACTGTAGGTCAAGCTGCTCAATTTGGTATAGGAACTGCGCTTTTAGGAGGAGGAGCAAAAGTGGGTGCTGGCATAGCTTTATCTACTTTGATACCAGGATTGATAGGCGCGCTAGGATCTGCAGACCAAGCAACTAAAGATTTAATCGTTGCTTCTGAAAACAATAAAGATAAATTAGAAGCCTTTTCGTCTGCAGCACAATCCTATAATCAAGTTTTAGAAAAATTAAAAGATGAAACTCTTACTAGCGCAGAAAAACAAAAAATATTATCAGATAGTAATGAATCATTAGCTACAATATTATCAAATACTCCAACGGAATTACAAAAAGGTTTTAAAGATGCAATATCTGCTGGAAATTTTGATAATATCACTCAATATTTAGGAAAAATTCAAATTGCACTACAAACTTCGGCAATAAATACAGATAACCTAGCAAATATAATCCAGATTGCTACAGATAGCGCTTTAGAACCAAAAGAATTACAAAGATTTACAGATACAATCTTAAATTTAAAGACAAAACAAGGAACGTCTCTCGCAGGAGAAATTGTTCGTAATCCAAAATTAGGAGATGAATTTAATCAAGAAATAAAAAGCGTATTAATTGCACTTCAAGAAAGAAATGCAAAATATGGTCAAGGTACACCAGTAATTGGGCGAGAATCAGTCGGAGGAATGTCAGAAGATCAAATCTTTGCTCCAACTATTACTGGTGCTCAAGGATCAATTGTTTCACCAAATGAAGCAAATTTAATAAAAGAAACGGCTGCTATTTTGGGTCCTATCAGAAATTTATTATTAAAATCTGGTTTAGATAAAGAAACCACAAGTCAAGTTTTAACTCAATTAGAAAAATTCTCTTTTAATGATCTTGATCAAGGTTCATTTGCATTAATCCAAAGATTCAAACAGTTAGGTATAGATACAAAGAGTTTAAATAAAGAAGTAAAAGAAGTAGCTAAAACATTTCTAAAAGCAGATTTTTTAAGAAGAGCAGATTTAGCAGGTGATGTTTCTTCAAATGTAGCTTCAGCCAATGCTTTTAGAGAGAATATAGACGTAAAATCTCTACAAGAATACAGCAAAGAAGTTTTAGATAAAGACTTGAATTTGAAAGCTAATCGTATTGCTACAACAAGAGTTCTAGACGCTCAACAACAAATATATTCATCTATATTAAACGAAACAGAAAGAAGAAAAGTTAACGCTAAATTCATAGAGCAAACAAACAATTTGCACAAAAAAGGCGTTATAGATTTAGATAAATTTATTCTAGCTGTTCAAGGTGGTCAAGAAGAACTTGTAGCTTTAAATCAAAGAGCGCGAGGTTTAATGTTTGCTGAAGATTTTAAAGGAGCAAGACAAGCTGGAAGAGAAAAAAGAATATTAGGTGGAGACGCAAAAATAGAAGATATTCCAGCTGCATTTTTTGATGAATTTGATTTTAGAACAGAAGATTCATATAGACAAGCTCAACTTGGAGCAGCAGATACAGCAAGAACAATTAAAAGTGAATTTAATAATGCCTTCTTATCTTTTGCTAATGGAACAGAAACCGCTAGTGACGCTTTCACTAAAATGGCTCTTAATATAAGTGATAGAATACAACAATTAGCATTAGAATTTGCAACAAATCAAATTTTTGGTTCACTAGGTAGCACTAGTGGAATCGGTGGTGCAATCGGAGATTTTTTAAGCGGTCTATCCAAATCAAAGGGCGGAATCATAAAAGGTTATTCGTCTGGTGGTAATGTAACTGGTGGATCAGGCACAAAGGATGATGTTCCAGCTATGTTAAGTGGTGGAGAATATGTTATAAGAAAAAGTGCAGTTAAAAAATATGGTCCAGAATATTTACAAATGCTAAATGAAGGAAAAGTTGAAAAACGCTTTTTGGGAGGAGCTCTTGGTCTAACTATAGCAGCACTTGCTCAAAGCGCAAAAACAAACCCAGGGTCTGCTTCTATGCTTACAAATATAGCTCCAGCGTTTGGCTTCCCTATAGGTCAAAAATCTATGATGGGTACAAGCCAACAATCTATGAAATTAGCCCCTGGACAATCAGGACGAGTAAACCCGCGCGAATACGAAAAATTTGCTGGTGGAGGAGAAGTAGGATTTTTAGGAAAAAATTTCTATAAATATAATGATCCTCTTTACCCAACTGGTGGAGAATCTGTAATAAGTGAAAATCTAAGTCTTCTAGCTACTTTAGATGAAGATAATCCTCAAAATGCAATAAGAAAAGAAAGAGAAACGACTTTATTTAATTATTTAATATATTTAAAAGATTTAAAGGAGAGAAATGAAGAAGCTTATAAAGAAAACCAAAGATTAAACAAAGAAATCAGAGACAATTATAATCGCCAACAAAATCAGAAACAAACAGGAGCGCTCTTAGGATTTGGTTTAGGAGTAGCAGGTGCTTTTGCTCCAGGATTTATGCCTGGTGGCAAAGACTCTTTCTTTGGTAAATCTTCTACTCCAAACATGCCCTTGCGTCAACCGTACACTCCTCCATCTCAGAATAATAATTATCCGCCTGATGCAAGAGGAAGATTAAAATTAGGTAAGGCTAACGGAGGACAAATTAAAAAATTTGCAGCAGGAGGATCAAGCGTAGATGATATACCCGCCTTACTTATGGACGGAGAATTTGTAATAAAAAAAGATATTGTAAGCATGTATGGCAAACAATTTTTTGATGATCTCAATAGGGGGAGAATTAAAAAATTTGCTGAAGGAGGTCCTGTTGGAAATTTATCTTCTTCTCCCTCTTCAGTTTCAGAATCAAATTCTTCAGCCTACTCACCAGTAAATAACATTAATATAACTGTTAATGTAGCAAAAGAACAATCACAAGTCGTATCTCAAAATCAAAACAGTTCGGGATCAGAAGAGGATGGAAAAGAAGAAACAGTTAAAAATAAAGACCTTGCAGAAAAAATAAAAGGTCAAGTAATTCGAGTGCTTACAGAGCAACAAAGGCCTGGTGGAATGCTAAGCAGCAGTATATATAAGAAAAGATAAAATTAAATTATAAATTTTGCAGAAAAATTTATTAAATCTTTTTCAGATAAAATTTGATTTTTTTGTAAATTTTGATTTAAAGATAAAAAGTTTTTTAATTTTTCTAAGGAATATTTATACTCAAAAAGAAAAGTAATATATTCTCTATCGTTTAAAAGAGTTTTGTATTTTTCTATATATTTTAAATTTGCGCTCGATTCAACATAAAATTTTTCTTTTTCAAAAAAATTCGTAATAAATTCTACGTACAGGAAACATTCTGTTTCATTTTCTTTAATTTCTAAAATTTTAACGTCTTTAATATTTCTAGATTGAAAATAATCTAAATCCATATTAATATCTACATATTTAGTTTGACTTTGATTATAGTATCCAAGATAATCTTTTTCTATGTTATAACTATTATCTATTACGTCATCAGAATTTATATCTTCTGATAGACAAATCATTTTATCTTTGAGATTTTTATTCAAAATTGGATAATAATTCTCAAAATTAACATCTCCAATCTGTATTTTATCAATAGAACTACTTAAACTTTCTTCGTTAAATAGGTATAAATAATTTTGAAAAAACACTAATGTTTCGTAATTTATTGATTGTTTATATATTTTTCCAATATTTATAATTTGTTTTTCAAAATTTTCTGTTAAAAAAACGTTTATATCTTCTTCTTTTTCTCTATCTTTTAGAAATTTATACATTTCTGATTGCCATTTTTTTAGAGGTAAAATTTTAATATTTATATTCTCTGATATTTCGACTATATTAGATTCTATAAAAGGAACGGTAAGTAAGGTCGTAAAATTATTATTATCTAACCATTTTGAGGCAACATTTTCAATAAATAGATTTTTAAGTTGAAGATTTTTTTCTACATGATTCGATAAGGTTGATAAGATTAAATATGAGTAGATTTCTTTTGATTCTGCGTATTCCTTATTTGACAAAATTTTTATACTTAAAAAGTCATCACTTCTATATATTTTATTAAATAAAATATTTTTATCTATGTCTTCTAACATTTCATATTCAACATCTAAATTAAAATGCTGTTTGTCCTGATTATCGTATAGGACACTAAAGTTTATATTTTTATAGAAACCAATTTTTTTATTATTTTCTTTGTATTTATTAAAATTATTTTCAAAAAGATAGTCGAAACTTGAATTAACTTTATTCCTATCCTCACTCCGATTATATTTAAGTTTTTTAGAGTTACTTTCTGAAGAAAAAGTTTTGTCGTTTGCGATCATATGATTATTTAAATTTAAAAACCTATCAATAATTAAATCTTTATCTTTCAGAGTCACGCTAAAAGACGGAGGAGTACTACTTTTTGATAAAGTACCCAAAGAGTTTAATATGGTCTTCCATTCAAGTTTTATATTAATATTGTTATTTTTCATTTTATTATAATAAATTTACTCCAGATATCGTGACGCTATCTAGTGGGGCTTGGTTTATGAAATTAAACTTCTTTTCTACGTAACTAGATCTCTCATTCAAGAAATTTGAAGCATATACTCTAAAGGAATATACACCCGTATAAAGTGGGGTAACAAACGGAGGTATGGTGCCATTTTCCCAGTTTGTGCCATTTAATCCATTTTGTAATACTTCCGTAAGCGAGAGGGTCTTTTCTAAAAATTGATTGTCTATTCCATCTCCATCAAAATTACCAGATTTTACATATACGGTATATAGAGAAGCGTATTCTGTATCTCCTGTTGGTAAAATTTGATATATAATACTGTTTATCCCACTTTGATTTTTTTGATAAGGGATGCTTGGACTACCTGTTGGAGCGTAATTATTGCCAGCGTATCCTGATTTGGGTAGATCTCTAAATAAACCAGTTAAAAATAAGTTTGGTGGTGGGGGTATTTCTGGTTTTATTGGTTTATCTATTAGAGTAGCTGAATTATCAATGTTAAAATATTTTTGTTCATTATACATCAGCGCAGAAATGCTAAAGTTGTTATTTTCATTTTCTTTGATCGATAAAACTCTGTATTTTTGAGGTTTATCTAAAAATGGCTCTAGGTAATATCCTGGATAAACGCCTAATGATGGATTATTAATCTCGGATCGAGCATTTAAAACTCCATTAAAACTTGATTGATTAATTTCTATAATCCAATTAGTATTATTTAATAGATTATAATTAATTGAATCTAAGGTTTGTGGCAAGTTTAATCTTATGTAATCTTTATAAATTCCAGACCCACTTGTTAAAAAGCTAGATGGATTATTTATATTTACTTCTTGAATATGAGGGCGCTTTATAAATTCACTGTTAATACCGCTTATCCCATCAGATTTAATATCTGAAAATCCTGTAGAGTATAGATTTGCTAGGTCCGTACCCATTTGTAAATTATAAGTAGGAGTTATAATTTGAAATTTAAAAGATTCATTAATCCCAGTTAAAATATTTAAATTATATTGATTATAATTTAAATCTAAAACAGCGTGATTTGCGCTTAACTCTAATGTCCTACCTGCGTATATTTTGTTTCTTCTATTTTGATCATATACAGAGATTACATCTCCAGGTTTTATATAATACCCTTCGAGTCCTACTCTGAAATCTACCATTTCTGTATCTTCATTATCAGTAACTAACAACCATTTGCCTATTCTTCTTGCTTGAGTTTTGGATGTACATCCAAATGCGCTAATTTCTTTCTCTCTTATTCCATGTTTTAATATCCCTTGTCTGTCTTCAACATATTCGATTGCAGGTTTATAATTATCATTCTTATCATTATACCTTACTAATACCGTGGTACTTCTTGCTCTCCTTGAAGCGTCTGAATAAATAAATTCGCCGCCTACTACATTACTATTATTAAAAATATATATTGATTTTTTTGGAGAATCTTGTGATGTTAGTACTTGGCCAGCTGAATAGTATATAATACCGCGAAAAATACTAGCCATATCATTTAAAATTTTATAAGCTTCTTCTCTAGTGTTTATATACAAATTACAAGTAAATCTCGGCTCTAAGCCTCCGATTCCATTTGATACAAGTTCATCGCAATATTTAGAAATTTCATATAACGTCCATTTGTCCGTAAGATCTTTATCAATATATTTTCCAAGACCATATCTATTGTTTGTGATCATATCATAAAAGCACCAAGCTGGATTATCTGTCCAAGCTAATTTAAATTTTCCATTCCAGGCGCCATCATACGTTTTTGTAATAGGATTATAGTTTATAGGAATCTTTACTTTTAATAAACGAAGATTATAAGATCTCTCTGGAATTGCACTAAAATATCTTGCGTCAAATCTAGAATATATTATTGCACAGCCTGGATGAACAAATCGATCAGAATATATTTCTGATATAGAATCTATTTGTGTCGTTGTTTGAAGCGTACTTCCTCCGCCTTCTAGAGTATTTTTTGTTAGTGTAATTGCCCAACCGATTTGATTTTCAAATAAACTAAAGTTTGGAAAATTTTCTGCGTATGGTCTCAAATTTATATGATATGTAAATACATTTGGAGAAGTTTGGACTTTTCCCTCTACAAAAACTAAATCATTAGAATAAGCCGAAGAGGTATGCGGAGAATATTTAGACGTATCTAACGCCACTAAAGTATTGTCATTTAAAACTCTAAAAATTTCGATCTCTACTTCTACTTCTTGAAATTCTACGTCCCCTGCTGTTTCTGTTCCATCTAAAATTTGTTCAAATAAAGCCAAAACTTTTATATTCACCTCTATTGAACTTAAGTCTGTGTTGTATATATAATATGTTTTGGGATACCTTATTTTTGTATTTGTATTTGAAAGATATGCTCCGTACAATCTCTCTCCAATTGCTCTTGTCGTGGTTGTTTCTAAAGGAATTTTAAATTTATCAACTTGCGAACCATAATAATTGTATCTATCTTCGTATAAATATATTTTAGGATTAAATACTGTATGTTCGTTATTATTTTCTCCGTACGTGTATCTATAATTAACATATTGAAAATTAAAAGATCCCTGGATATCTGATACAGGGGTATTATTCCAATATATTGATGGAGATTCTAAACTAGAATTTAAGTTAGAAAATGGCGTAAAAGTTGCACTTGAATAACCTATACTTCCAGTTGTTTTATTTTCAAATCCGTAGGAATACTGCCCTGTGACAAAACCTTCAATAGGACCCTCGCAGACAAGGTCTGCGGTAGCGATAGTATTGACCGATGTAAAGGCTCTTTGATTGTTTACAGTGGCGCTGGCAGGTGGATATTCTACAAAAATTGATTTTAAATTTGGAGAACTTGGAGATATCGCTGATGCTGTAAATCCTGGTCCGTTGTTTCCACCGTTTTCTTGAAATTTGAATATATCTGCATCGTTTAATGTCCTTATAGTCGTCCAATAGGCATCAAATCCGCTTGGTCCATAACCATAGCCTCTAGTTTTCGAGGTAGAATACGGTATGCTTGAAGTATCTCCCCCTTGAAATGAAAATGCTAATGCGCCAGGCCTGTCTTGAGCGGTGCTTTCTGGAAAGTTATAGCCACAGTAAGTAAACCCTATATTAAATGTATTTAATACATTTCTAAAACCTTCTGCATATTTATTAGGGCTATTTGCCATAAAGATTATATTTCGGAGGTACCAGGAGTTTGACTTATTAAGAATCCTCTATTATTAAAAATATATGCTGGAGTTGCGTATAGAGATACTTGTTTTGTTGTTGAATTGACAGTTGATTTTGATGCATTTACATTATAACTAAAATTACTCATAATATTATGCCCGCCAATTATAAGTTCACCGTATCCAACTGGGACTGGCCCACCCTCTCCAACAGTATTGTTGGGACCATTAAATAGATAAGAACTTGGCCCACCAGCACTACCGTCTATAGCATCGGCTTGTTGAGCAGTAAAAGGTACATTTGGAGGAGGTTTAGATAGTAATGAACTTACTCCAGCCGCAATCAAACCAATTCCAGCAAATAAGAGTCCAGGTACAGCAAAAGCTAAGACAGGAGCAACAAAAGGTATAAATATTGCCGCTGCAACCGTAACAGCACCCAGGAAAATTCCGGCTGCCCTTGACCAAAAATCGCTGCCAATAATCTCTGGTATAATATCTATTGTCTCTACTTTTTCTGATATGTCTAAGAAAAATTCTGAATTTTTAAAATCTTCAATAGTTTCAAATTTAGGTACTTCATTAAATAAGTTTTCTTTATTAATTAGAATTTGGTATTCAAAATCTTCTTTATTTTCTAAAAGAAAATTTCTCAATTTACCTGTGTTTGCCTCTATTGCTCTAAGAGCTTCAGAAACGCTCAAAACATCTAAATCCCAAAATTCTCCAACTTCTTGACCTAACTTACCATGAATATTTACTTTAATCATATGTTTCTCCTGGATAATAAAAATTAAATTCATCCACACCAACACAATATAATACAAAAGGTATTAAAATTGCATTAGAAGTTTGTATATCTAATTTAGAAAAATTTTTAATTTGACTTGGATGACTATGATAGATATATTGTATTTTTTTATATTTACTTTTTACTTTTAAAAAATCCAGTGGATCAATTTTAAAAGTTTCTTTAGGCTCAAAAGATATATTTTTAACTGGAATACATAAATTTTTATTCTTATTTTCTATGACAAATCCGCATGTCTCATTGGGTAAATCTATCAAAGATTTATTTTTAATAAAATTGAGTATCTCGTTGCTTATCATGACGGTTTTCCTGCAGCAGGAAATCCACCGAAAGGTAAATACCCATTTAAGTAATTACCTTGATAATCTTTGGGAATACCATGCGCTTGTTTAGATATTGGATTTTCTGCTCCAGGCCTTCTAGGAAAATAAACTGGAGTTCCATTTACTCCCGTTAACCATTGAGAATTAACTTCGTTTGTAGTATATTGTACTGCTCCAGGTTTTGCTGCATAGATTGTTGAGTTTGCTCTTTGTTGAGCAAAGATTCTACTAATTGTTTGATCGTAAGTTTCTCCATTTCTATCCGTGGGCCAAATTACAGGTTTAAATGCTGGGTTCTTTAACCATCTTAGTCTGCAAGAATTTATATTTTTTGCACATGTATCTGAAACCCAATAGTTAGTGTTTGGTGGGTAATTAAACTCATCTGCAGAATGATTATTAGTACAAACAAAATAATATTTTAATTTATTTTTTTCAATAAAAACAAAATCTCCAGAAACGTAATTAGCGGTATTTTGCCAGACTCCAGAATTACCTAACCCGTTAGTAATTCTGGCTGCAGCTGATACTGCAGCTGGCCCTTCAGAAAAAATACCTCCAATAAATAATTGGTCATTTTCTGTTGCTACTGGAGGTGCAGATTGTAAACCGCGAATTGTAGCGTAATTATTTTCAATACCAGCGTAACAGCCACTATGTTTTTCTGTTAGTCTTGAATTGTATTCATAGCAACAATTTTCTCCTCTGTATTGAAAGTTACATTTTTTTGCTAGTATCGTCCTAGCGGGAAGAACTATATTTTCTATGTCGAGTACAGAGGCTAATTGATACTCTACCATGACTTTATTTTCTATAGTTTTTCTGTCTATATAATAGATTTCTTTTGGTAGCTCAACTTCATATATGCTAGATTGAGTATTGAATATATTCGTTCCTCCTTGAAAATTTTCACCTTTTAGATATTTAACAAAAGTTTTTATTCTCGTGAACTTTGCCCCGACTATATCACCTAAAGATTCAATTTGCATTCTGATATATTTATAAAAAGAGTTTAAAGATTTATCTGGACTAAAGTTACCCATGGCAAGCCTGGGCGTTGGAAGAGTGCCTGCGCTTGTATAATCAAATCCATCTGCTACTATTGGAAATGGATAATAAAAATTATTTTTCCATTTTATCGCAGCGGATGGGTTATTGCTAATGTTGTATAAGAAATATTCATTATATAGCCTTAATACTCCTCCATTCAACGGCTGCTCTCCCGTATTAATAAAATTTTTTAAATTTGGCGATATTTCTGAAAGATCTATCTCATAGAAATTTATTGGTGTTGATGGTGTTAAAGAAGTGAGGTTTGAATTTATATCTTTGGTGCCACTTACGATTAAATTGTATATCTGAGAAGATGTGCTCATATTTATTAAACAGGTACCTCTAGAAGGGTAGTTTGAATAGTGTACATATCATACGATATATATGAAGCTGTCCAATTTATAGAAACATATCTTGTGTCAATTTTATCATTTGATTTTTTATATATAGTTGGAGGATTATAAATAAAAGATTCTACACCTACTCTTTCTTTTAAAAAATGCAAGATTGAAACTGTTTCATTTTCAGATCTGCCTTCAAAGTTTAAAGTAAATTTTGAAAGAGCTGAGTTTATTCCGTCAGAAATTCTTTGTTGATACCCATTCCCAAATTGAGAAACTGTAATTTGAGGGCTAATTTCTATTGATGCATTATATGATGGTTTCCACCAAAAATTAGGAACTAAAATTCCGTTCAAAGAAATATATCCCTCCCAATTAACTTGTAGATTTGCAAGGGTTGTTGGGTTATTAGACACATTAGAATTTTTAATTGAATAATAGAAACGATTATCACTACCTTTCACAATATCATACTTTTTATAAGTAGTTGCATTGCTCCAGTAAGAAACTGTATCGTAAATACTTGCCATATACCTTTTACCTCCAATAATTTACACTTAAAATATAGTGTAATCATGTTTAATGTTTAACGTATATTCTGTAGAAAACCAAAATTTTTATCTAAATAACTCTCTTATTTCTGGAATTGAAGACTTGAGTATATCTTACGGTAATAATATTAATCCTTATCTATCTATAGATAGCAATGACATCAATTACTTTGTTTCTGCTCCAATTATAGCTAATTTAGATTTAAATTACATTTTGAGCTCGAATGACCCTTTTATATCCTATACAGGCAGTAATTCCTTCTCTGGAAAAATCGAGTACGGAAACAAATTTTTTACATTTTCTAGCGGATATTTGAATAATTACTCTATAGAATATAGATTAAACGAATACCCAAAAGTCAACGTAAAAACTTTATTATTAGGAGAATTAGGAAACACTTCTGGAGCTTTTAACTTTAATCCAAAACCAATAAATAATTTTGATATAAGTGATGGCTGCTATGTCGACCTAAATTTAAATGAAGCGAACTCTAATAGGTTAGAATCATTCGGATTAAATATAAATATAAATAGGGTTCCAATCTACACTATTGGTAATTATTTACCAGATGCTGTTATCATTAAATATCCTATAAATATAAGTTTAAATTTTGAATTTTCAATGAGTGATTATGATCAAGAAAAAGTAACTAATATATTTAAATCTATATCAAGTAGAGACTTTAGTGTTAATTTTAGAAAATATAATACTAATGAATCTTTGTTAAAGATAAATTTGGCTAATTTAATTAATAATAATACTCAATTATCGTATTCAATAAATAATGATGCTAAATTAACCTTAAGCTTTGATACATATATATTGAGCGGCAGTTTATAAATTTTAGAAATATAAGGAATATTAATATATAATAAATTATATGACATTTCAAGAACTCATCAATTCTCCAGTATTTTTTAATACTTTCCTTAAAAATGACACTTTTTTTACTTCTATAAAAGACAAATTTCCAGAAATTTTAGCTGATCTTACTAGCTCTAGAGACAACCCAAATTGCTCTTGCAAAAATAGAGTAAAGGCTCATCTTCAAGGAAAAATTGCTACTGAACAAGATTACTTTAATAACTTAATAACTAATGAAGAAGTTAAGAACCTAATGCAAGAAAAAATAAAAGAAATTAAAGCTTCTCAAGTACCAAACAACCCAATGGAGAACCATATGCAAATGATGCAACAAAACATGTTTAGAAATAGCGGCGGAAGAGTATTCGAAATTGGCAAGACAGAAGAAGATTGGAAAAATCTTGCTAAAAAACTAACTGAAGAAAAGATACCTTTTAAATCTTTCTCAATAGTAGAGAAACCAGATAAACTAGTTGTTTATTTTATTTAAATGTTTTATCAGTTTGTAGCATATTTATTTCTTTGTTTAGGAGTGACTTATGCTTGGAGTGATACTGAGATTGCTAGACCTTTTAGAAATTTTATAGCTAAAATACCATATATTCATAAGCCTTTGCTTTGTCATGAATGTTCTAGCTTTTGGATATCCTTGGCTATTAGTTTTTTAGTTAATCCTTTTGATTTATTGACTTATTCTTATTTTAGTAATGTATTAAGTGCTTTTTGTGGATTTTTTATTAATCTTTACTTTGTTAGAAATCAATTAATTAAATATAAAGACTATTAATCTTGTGTAATTCATAGATGGCCAGCGAATCTTGTTCATCTACAAATAATGGTTGCTTCACTTGTGCGCCAGGTTTAGTTTTATTTCAACTTAGTGCTTCAAATTCTAAAGGTATATTTGGATTAAAGCAATGTGATTCAAAATATTATTGGAGTGAGTGTCGCGCATTTCAAGGAAGCGACTACTACTCTCCTGTGCCTTGTCTGGAGGGTGGTGGAACTGCGACTTGGGGTAATAATCTTAATATACATATAACACCATATATTGATAAATATGGAGATATATATTTCTTAGCAGAGGGTTCATCTAACTGTTATTCGAGTGGGTCCGATGGGGATAATGTAGAAAATCCATCCGACAGTTGTGGTTCAGCTTCAGTAACTAAAATAAATAAAAATTCCTGCCCTCCTGTATCAGTAACAACATTTACAGGCACAGAATGTAATGATCCATCAATAAATCCATGCGACGAATATAATCCGTGTACTTCAGAACATTGTAATGGATCATCAAGTTGCGAGCGTGAAACAGGTAATTGTTCATGTGGATCTTCAGATCCATGTCCTATTTGTCGAGGTCCAGAACCATATAATAATCCTCCAGAGTGCATAGAAGGATCTATGGGACAAAGTACTTTTGAAGGATCATGGGGATTCAATCATGCATATGCTGATCCAAAACAGTTAAAAGATATTTATGCTCTTGTTCAAAGCTCAGTCAGTACAAAAATAAAAATTTACGAAAATAACCAACCTCATAATTGCGCTGAAGCTATTTGTGGAGATGGTGGAAAAGATGATTGTTGGGGAGGCGCAGGATCTTTTCAAATTGCTGATAACAATCTTGATGATCCTGCTGCTACTTCGACTACTGCTCAAAAGTTGAAATTTAAGATCGGTACCCGAAAAGAAGAGTTTAACAAAGAATACAAAAGCGTCTCTGGAAAAATAAAGTTTTACATACAAAGCGAAAAAGATGCAGAAGAAGGCAGAACTCCATGCTGTAACGATGATTTTAGTGGCACAGTTGTTAAAGAGCAAGACTACTCTATCTCTGCTGGTGAAACATTTAAAAACGATTACTTCGCTTCTGACGCTGGTGATTTTGACAACAACGATCAAAGTCAAGTTGGAAAAACTATTAATATCTGTTATACAATCAAAAACGTCTCGTTTATTTAAAAAAATAAAGAATTTTAATTAAGGTGCAAAGAAATGACAAGCTGGAGCGCCCCATGTTGCACATGGACCACATGGATCATAAGTTGCACCTATTATATTACCAACATCTTGTCCCTCTTTATTATAAAGTTTTACTGGATCTGTAAAAGTAATTTTTGCTGTATATTTTGAAACAAAATCTCCTTCGCATTCATCTTCAGGATCATCGCAAATACACTCTAATCCACTACATCCAGAATCAAAACCTGGACATGTATCATCAGCGCAACCGCAGGTTGGTGAATAAGTACCTATGCAATCACCGCTGCCATCACAACGGCCTACATGACATGGCTGAGGGCCACTGGGCTTCGTAAAACATTCATCATTATCACTGCAACTATTACCCTGACATTCAGCCCCATTGCAAAACCATTGGCTAGCGCCTTCATCTCCATCATCAAAACAATAAGTCGTTAGGCTCGATCCATATGTTAAACATATATTGTCTGCACTTGTATAGGTGGATGTATAGCTAGTATCACGTTTGTGACCCCCGTTATTTTTTACATATTCATAGGATGAAGAAGAAGATGTAGTATTTACGTAATTTTTATAAAATGATCCATCTTTAAAATATGCTGATCCCTGACACATGCTAGTATCTCCACAATCCTCGCAACAAGACTCACACTCTCCACAAGGCTCACAACAGCTTGGCGAGTTAGCACAATTTAAGCAGCAATAGGCTTGTTCTTTAGTCATAATATAAATTACACTTTATATTATATTATATTATATTATATTAGTCTTTGATCTTCTTGATTCTATCTATTAATTCATATAACTTGACTTTAGGTATATCTGATATAGAGTTTAAATTTTCTGCATTTTCAAAATTATCTTTAATTAATCTTTTTTTAAGTGACTCGAAATTAACACCTTTTTCTTTCATAGTTTTCTCTAAAACAGATTGAGGTGAAGTGGGATTTTCATTAGAAGGTTGAGCAAAATCAAATAGTTTTGCTTCTCCTAGCTCCTCTTGAGATACAATATTGATTTTTAAGAAATTACGAACACATCTTACAAAGGCTCTATTCTCAGCAATTGCGGCTAAGAAGAATTTAGCAAAGCTCTTGGTATTATTTACTGTAGCGTCAGCTAACGATTCAAAAACTATCTCTCTGCCGTCTGTTTCGTAATTAGGTAGCCAAGTAATTCTACAGCTTGTAGCGAAGTATGTATCATTTGCAGATACAACATTGTATTCTACTTTAGAATATCCTCTGATTTGAGCAAGCTCTTTTATTCCACCTAATAGAATAAGAAGATCTTTGTCTTCTAACTTAGATACATCTGTTTCTTGGGTTTTTTGTCTGTTATTAACAAGATATTCTGTTTTGACCATTTTGCGCCAGTTGATCGTTCCATCATCATTATAAATGTAATTTATATTTGCATCTTCAATTAAGCCATATTTGTTTCTTGTTATTAGCCTTGGTGGGACCACCTGAATAGGTAAGTCTTTATTTTCTTGTTGTATTGGCATATTAAAAAGCTCAGAACTGGCTACTGAAATTGTATTTTCTTCTGTTTTAATTTTAGGGCCCATTTAAGAATGATACCCTATATTAAACTTTAAGTCAACTTAAAAATATAAAAATTATCAACTTCTTTCCAAAAATCAGGATGATCTACTACTTTATCTCCTGTTTTATTTAACCAATCATATTTTGATCTAAACTGACCTTTTGAAGTATGTAGTATTCTAGAAGAGTTATAGTAAAGATTATCAATCTCTTTTATGCTGGTGTCTTCTTTGCTCTTGTACTTTTTGTTTATAATTAAGTTATAATCCATATAATTTAACTTATACTTGTTAAGCTCTTCTTCCTTCAAGAAAGAGAGTAATATGTAGTTTATTGAATTATTCTTTAATGTTTTAACGAAGTTTAAATCATTGCCATGATCTATAATGTAAATTAATTGCATAATATTGCTTTTATATTTTTTAAGTATATCTTTTTTGATAGGTTTATCTGTGAAAATTATGGATTTTTTAATTAATAAGACTTTTTCAAGAACTTTTTCATTAAAAAGATAGTCCATTCTTATAATAGGATTTTCTATTGGAATTGAATTAACATCGATCTCATCATCTAATATAACTTCAAAGCTTCTATTGTTAAAATCTGGTCCAATATGTATAGTTTCTGGTAATTTAGAATAGCTTACGTTTAATAAATCCAAAATCCCTTTAGCAATTTCTTCTGGTTTTATGGTATCTATTGATTTAGGGTTTTCTACTTGAGAGTATGATGGTTTTTTATTTCCAATTTTTTCGTACCCTTTTAGTAGTATATGTTTATTTTTATTTCCAAAATGAGGACCAGCAACATCGGGGTTACTTATACTGTAAATTGAAACTATGGGCTTATCAAAATAAGAAGCTAAATGAACAGAAAGACTATCCGCGCCAAAGTGTAAAATACTATTTTCAATAACATAAGCTAATTGATTTAGTGTTGTTTGACCGACAATATTAATTGTTCCATTTAAAACTTTTTCGTCTTTTATACCAACTTGTAATATATGAATATTTTCTTTTAATAAAGGGGCATGAATCAATCCAATTACTTCTTGCCAATAAGAATAATTTCTAGAGTCATAAGGAGTTTGAGCTTGAAAAGTTATATACTTTTGTAAGGGCAAAGGAAAAAATTTAGTATAGATAAAAGGTTTATCAATTTTTGAACCAGTATTAGTTGCGTATGTATCTAAAAGTCTCACTCTTTTATTGTATCCTACTTGAGTTCAAAATCTATTTTATCTAAGCCATTGTGAAGATAATTTAAATTTCTTTGAGTGCAGGTATAAGGTAAATAAGCGATATCAAAGTATCCATTGTGTTGACTATTTCCTTCTAACCAAATTAAGTTATCCATCATAGGATTATACTCTATCCATCTATGAACATAAGGATTACCATCTAGTATGTCTTTATACTGCGGTTTTGTAGCCACATACAAGCTATAGTCTGGATATCTATTTTTAATAGATTTAAATAAAGCAGTACTTAAGAATATGTCTCCTGCGCTTTCTGGCATAACATATATAACTCTACCTTTATCTTTTTCATCAAGTAGATCTTCAAATTTTACTTGTTTTTTATTTTCATTTTCTTTCAAGGCTACATTTCTGAAATAATTTTCTATATCTTGTCTTTTTGCTCCTTTAGATAATTCTTGCATCCAATATTTATGCCCAGAATCATTACTATCGATATTTTTCATTTTTAAAATATTATGATACAACTGAATCAACCAGACTGCATCATCTTTAACCTCTGGCATTTGATAATAAGGATCTTTTTTGTCCTCTGGGTTTTCTTTTATTTTTTCCCAATCAGCAAAAGGTTGAGAATCGATAAAATCTTCTAGAGTTTTACCTATGTTTTTAACTGCAAAATTATCAATTGTCCATTCTCTAGCTTTTTTACCCAACTCTCTTCTTTTATATTCGGGCATTTTAAATACAATGTTAATTTGTTTGGCTATAGATTCTGGAGTTGTAGAAGCTTTGATAAATTCTGTTCCGTGTTCTCTATATTCGGTCCATTCCAGAGGTAATGAACCCGCTTCTGACTCACACATTTCTTCTCCACAAGAATAATTAGTAACTAACGTAATTAATTCTGTTAATTTTGCTTCTTGAATGGGTATCTCTTGACCTCCGCTTGTGAAAGGATGGCAGTATGTATCCATAAAATTGTATACCTCATTTAATTGAGACTCTGTGACGCCTAATCCTACATTCGTTGTTGTCTGACTCTTTTCTGCTCCACAATATTTACAGTTTAAATCTTGACCAGTAAAGGGTTTAATTTCGTATTGACCACAGTTTTTACATATATATGTCGTTAATATTTCTTGAGGATTTACTCCGATTTCTGAAGCTAACTTATGTATGTTCCAACCTTCTCCCCAATGTGTATGAAACAATAAATAAGTATTCTCAATTCCTGGATTTTCTTTTTTCCATAAAGCGTAACCTTGCAAAAGATTAGGAACACTTTTTCTTAACTGATTTCTAAACACGAATCCAATAATAAAAGCATTTTCTGGAAGATTATTTTTTCTGCGAAGTTCTTTTCTGTCAAAATCTGATAATCTATAAAAATCTTTATCTTCTAAGCATCCGTGAACTGTTTTTATATGACTATAACCAAGTTTATGCAGAGCTTTTGTTGCAAAATTACTCCAAATCCAATAGTTTTTTATCTTGGTTGCATTTGTAATAGCAGATTGAAGTATAGGTAAGGAATCTAATGTAGTCCAAATAACAGAACTAATTTTAGAAAACCAATTTTTTTCAATTGCAAAATCGACCCCCCAAATATCTTGTACAGCGAAATAGACATCTGGTTTTTCTTCGTTAATTACCCTATCTATAAAATGAGCCCCATAACTAGCCATTCTTGCCAAGTTTGGATCTCTATTGAGTTGATCTAATTCTTGTTGATTATTAGGAAGTGAGCCTACAGATTTCCATGGGGTTTTTTTAAGCTCTGGGTGATCATAAGTCATACCACAGGAGTAGTGAGTTATATCATACTTATCCGTAGAATACAGATACTTTAGTAAAGCTCTAGAGTTTCTACCGAAACCAGTTTTTGCTAAAGAAAAATCACTTTGAAATAAAATCTTTTTTCTTTTCACGATTACCAAAGTTCGCTATCTTCTTGTGGGCTATTGATCGTTTCTTTTGTTGAATTTTTCGCCTTCTTTATCGCTTCAATTCTTTGAGTTTCAAAAACAGAATTTAAAGAATAGGCTAAAAACTCCCTTAAAAGTCTAGCTTCGTTAAAGTAAAAACCAATTAAATAAGACTGTTTATTTTCTATATTTTGCTTATCTTCTTTATGAACACTATAAGAGAAACCGACTTGTTTTTCTTCTCTAATGTAGGGCGACAACTTAATCTTAGTAATTTGTTTTTCTGAGTTATGATAAGCAGAAAACTCTGTATTTCTTTCTATTGCGTCAAGAATTCCAGCTGCCTCTGTTAATGAAAATTTGATTTTAACACTTTTATTTGGATTATTTTGATTTTCCGAAAATGAACCTATTTTTTTTGATTCATTCCAAGAGCTTTGTTTTATTAGCGAGCCCCATACGGAATTATCTTTTGAGTTTACGCTAAAACTACAAGCTGTGCCTGAGTTTTTACTGTTTGGTTTATAAAATGATATCATATGAATATATTATCTTGAATATAAAGTAATGTCAATTATTTTTATCAATTTTTTTCAAATCATTCAATTTCATATATATCTCATGATCTTGTACAGCGACTAAATCACCAAATATACAGTCATCTCTTTTGGAGCCTTTAACTATCACAATATTTCCTTCTTCAAAATCCCTATTATTTAGTAATTTGTTCGTTTCAATATTATCATTAAATATCAATACGCTAATTATGTTTGTTTCGTCTGATATCTTTAATCTAACATATCTTGTCTTTTTTGCATTTTTAGATATACCAGAGAACACTTCTTCTATCTGGCCGACCAAAGCTACTTTAGAATTTACTGGTTCATCTAATACGTCAGATACATATTTAAGATTTTCTCTTTTCTCTGCAAAGATGTCTTTTAGATTTTTATTATAAGTATATCCTAGTAGTTTCTTCTCGTAATACCAATTCGCAAAACTTTCGCTTTTATTATTTTGTTCATATATGCTCAAGTATGGTGCGTATTTTTGTTTGATAGTGTCCAATCTATTATCTTTGATTACTACTTTATTTTTCTCATCTGTGAATTTATTAAGATGTTTAATAATTTTAATTAGATCATAATCAAATTTATCTGCAAATGATATAGCATATTTTTTCTCCTTAGAAGTTAACATGTTCCATAATTGGACCTCTAATACTATTTTACTTCTTGATTGATTAAATCCGCTAAGTGCTCCAGCTTGAATTAACGCAGATAATGCACCAATATTTAACCCAGCTTCTTCTGCGGCTTCAAATATTTCAAATTTATTGGAGTATTTATTTCTGAAACTGTTTAATTTTTCTATTGATTTATCGCTAATACCTTTGATTGACAATAAACCGAATCTAATATCCTTATCTTCGATTGAGAAATCCATTTCTGATTTAATAATATGCGGAGGAAGAAGTTTGATTCCAAAATTATGCATTTCTTTTTGGATCTTAGATATTTCTCCAATTGGGTCTGGTTCGTTCCTACTCATTTTTAATAATGATAAAAAGAATTGTTGAGGATAATTAAACTTAAGATAAATTGTAATTGCTGCTAGCCCAGCATAAGCGATAGAATGTGATTTATTAAATGAGTAGTTAGCAGAATCTTCAAGAATCTTCCATAGAATTTCGCTAACTTCTTTTGGAAGTTTATTTTGTTTACACTTTTGTTCAATCTTTTGTTGCCAAGCTTTAATCTCTTCGGTTTTCTTTTTGCCTACTATTCTTCTTAAGATTTCCGCTTCATCTAAGGTGAACCCAATCTTATTGGCCATTTTCATTAATTGTTCTTGATACAAAGCGACCCCGCCAGTTTCTTTTAAAATTTCGTCAAAGAAGGGATGAATACTTTCTGATTGCTGATGATTTGTATGAGCTGCATATTTATCTACGAATTGAAGGGCTCCAGGTCTAGCTAAAGCAAGAACACCGCTAAGTTCTTCTAGATTTTTTGGTTTAACTTTTTGGCATACTCTAAAATTAGTTTCTGCTTCAATTTGAAATAAACCATGTGGCGATTTTAATTCTTGTAAATTTCTATAAATAGATTCATGATTTAAATCTATATCTTCTATTTTTATATTAATGCTCTTACAAACATTATCTACCACAGAAACGCTTCTTAAACCTAGAATATCTAATTTTATATTAAAAACGCTTGCCCAATTCATATCAAAACTAGATACGACTTCTTTATCCGAAGAAAATTCTGTTGGACATATTGTTTCTAAATCGTAATAAGAGAGTAATACTCCAGAAGGATGAACTCCTTTATTCTTAATTAAATCTCTTAATTTAAGAGCAATTTGATACGCTTCTTTATTTTGATCGCACCATTCTTTAAACTGCTCAACTTCTTGATAAGCTTCTGAAATATCCTTAACTTGGCCATAGGTTTTAGGAATTAAAGAAGAGATCATTGTCATTTCCTGCTCTGGTTTTTCAGCAATGATTTTGCCGCACTCTTTAATAAGCAATTTTCCACTTAAACTATTAAAGGTTAATATTTTACTAGTTTTGCCTTTGAATTTATTCTCTAAATATTGCAGTACTTTTTGGCGATTATAATAACAAATGTCTAAATCTACGTCACACATCAAACTACCATCTAGATACGTTACCCCATCAATAACCTGCTTTTTAGCACGAATCTTGGATATAAATCTTTCGAAATAGAGGTCATATTTAACTGGATCGTTTCTGGTAACGCCTACTAAATACAATATCAAAGACCCAGCTGCTGAACCTCTGCCTAATCCTACTGGAATATCACTAGTTTTACAAAAATGGATAACATCCCATACCAATAGTATATAATCAATAAATCCTAATTCTTTTAGGGTATCTAATTCGTGTTTTGCTCTATCAACATACTTCTTGTAATTCTTATCAGATTTATTGATATTTAAAGTTTTAAATCCATTTAACGCTAAAGCTCTTAAAAAATCATAATTTGATGAGTCCTCGCTAATACCTAAATGTCTTTTAGACGCTAGATCAATTTCAAACTCAGGTAATCTTACGCCATGAATATCTAGTTCTGTATCTTCAAATTTTTCAGAAAAATCTTTAATATCGCAATAATCGTTAGTCTTCATTTTCATCTTCCTCTTGCTCTTTTTGAATTTTATCTATTTCTTCATTAAAAACATGCAAGCCTTTTGCTAAGATTTTCATAGAAGCTCTGTCTTTTAAACTATAAAAGACATCTGCTTTACCTTTCTTCTTTCCCTTTTCTATGGTTATAAGAAGATACTCTATTCCATAGTCTTCTAATTTTTGTATAGTATCGTAAACATTATCTAATGAGCCCATTTTATACCTCTATCTGCCATTTTAATTTGTTCCATACTTTTAAATTTAAATCAAGATCATTTATTGCGTCGTGAAGACTTTCATAATCATGCTCTATGCCATTCTCTTTACCCAAAAAAGTTAAAGAGCTTTTAACGTTTTTCTTTCTGGTGTTAAGAATTTTATATTGATATTCTAGTAAATCATCTTCAGGGGTATAAATAGAATTATACTTTATGCCTCTTGCTACCGCATTAGTGTCTATAATTTTATTCATTAGACCTTTCCAATTAGATTTCATAGTTTTATAGTATTCTTTTATGAGGTAAATGTCAAATCCTAAAATATTATGGCCTATAATGTAATCTGCGTTATCGAGCCAATCTTTTATAGTAGGAAATACTTCTTTTGGATCAAAGCCTTCTTTTTGGACTTTTCTGTGATCATACCTTGTGATTCTTGCGGCATCTTCACTTATCTTTAAATCTGTATCCCATTTCAAATAAAAATTCTTCTGATCTATTTTTTTGTCTCCTTTTACTTTTATCATCGCTATCTGCCAAGGTATATTATGGCAAAAATTAAGACAAAGATTAAAAGTCTCACAATCTATAAAAACTATAGTCTTGTCTTTATCGTATCTTAAAAGATGTTCGTCCATTAGTTCCTTTTATTAATACTTTCGAAGCAAAATTCGTTACTTGACATATGATCTAAATTAGGCTTATTTAGAACGGTTCTATTATTGATGCACCTAAAGGTTAAGTAAGCTTTAAAATCTTTTCTTTCTTTGTAAAAGACGCTTTGAGCTTTGTATATCTTGAGATTATTTTTTTTTGCAAAAGATAAAGCTTTTTGTTTTACTAACGCGTCAAATGGTAGGTCGTTGTCCTCTATAAAGAATATAGGTTTGGTAAAATCAAACTGAGGAATACAAAGGCTATTTTTAAGAGTATTATTGAATATAAAAGAATCATAAAAAGGTATGCATAGGATTAAGTCGTCAGTCCAATTTTTAGAAATTGTTTCATAATCTAATCTTGGTTCGTAATAAAAACCTTCTTTTGCTGCAATACTATAAAGTTTTGTTAATTGGTGGTACCCTTTTTTATTTTTGAAGAATAAGATTATCTTTGAAGACTTAGTTTTTGATTCTTCAGATTTATCACTGATTGATTCTGTAACCGATATTCTTAATCCATAATTTAATTTGATATTATTTTTTCGACAATTAGAATAAGCTTCAAGAAATGAAGACATATTGTCTTCCACTAAATAAAGCTCTTTCATTTTGTTTTCTTTGCAGATTTGGATAATAGAATCTGGATAATCATCTTTTTCATCTTTATCTTCAAGAGTTAAGATTGACCTACCTAAAGAATAGTGAGATTTAAACAGCGGTATCATTTATATACATTAACAGAAATTTTCTAAAAAATCAATCTAAAAAACTGTCTTTCTTTGAGCCCTCTTGTTTACTATTAAATTTTGGGCATCCTTTATATTTTCTTGTTTCTATTTTGAAGCCATCAATATTTTTAAAATCATTATTTAGGCTGGTTTCTATTATTTCTCCCTCTCCATTTATTTTAACATAATAATCATAAGAATCTTTGTATGGACAAACCCAAGACCCTATCCCGCACATCCATTTATTCTTTTCGCTATCTACTGCGAAATTAGCCTTTGCACTATTTTCATCAAAATTATTTATATATTCATTAATATGTTCTAAATAGTACTCAAAACCTTTAATCTGTTCATCATTAAATGAAAGTTCTTGAGTTGGTTTCTTAGGGAATCTAAGGAAAAGAAATTTGATTATAGGCTTTAATTTAGGCCAAAGCTTTTTACTGGCTAGACTATACATCATGGCTTGAATATTGGCTTCTAGCTCATCTCCTCTGAATTTATATTTAGAGCTCTTGTAGTCGATTATATGCATTTCTTTTTTAATTTTAATGGGTTTATCCATGAATCCACGAATATGATATTTAGGATTATCATTTTGAATATTAAAGGCATATTCTGGTTTTACTATTTTTCCATTTTCTCCAAAAAAATCCTCCTTAAGGCCCACTAATATCATTTGATCTAATAATTCATAATGAGATTCAGCAAGACCAACTTTCAGTGATAATTTTTTAACTAATTTAGATATACCTTTACTGCCGTTAATTGAATTATTTTTAATTATAACATCGTAATGTCTTTTATGTCTTTCTTTTAATAGTAATTCAAAAACTGTATGGCAAATGGTGCCTCTCAGAGCTCCTTCGTTTTGGGTTTGAGGAATTTTATCATGATAATTATTCCAGTAAACCCAAGAACAAGTTTCAAGGGTCTTAATTCTAGAGGCTGATAAAACTTTTAAAGAGTTTTTTTCCATTGAAGTATTTCCTCATTCGTCATCTCTCCGAAATCTTTTTTGATAGGTAAAGCAATTTTAAGTTGTCGTTGGTCAAAATATCTTTTAAGTCTGGAGTAGATTTTGTCTGCGCCAATATTTCCTGCCATATTTTTATTTGAATCATTATTTAAACTGATGTATATTTTTTTAATATCTAATTTGAGCAGCTGATTTAATATGGGTAGACTAAGGCTAGTACCGAAAGTCACTAAAACATTTTTAATGCCGTTTTGCCATAAATTCAACATGTCTCCCACGCTCTCTACTAAAATAACTTCTCTTTGTTCTTGCAATATAGAATGATTTAAAAATAATGGATATAAAAAATCACTCTTTTCTCCAAGATGTTTCCATTTGATCTTAGATATATTCGTAACATCTCTACCAGAAAATCCTATAATATTATTCTTTAAATTGAAAATAGGAAAAACATATCTATTTTTCATTTTACCAGCTTTCGCTACGCCACCTTTAAATTGAGATATAGTTTCTTGAGTTATGTTCCTATTGATCCAGTAGTCATGACAACTCTCTAACCTATCTAGAATAGATATATCAAAATTTTTTGTAGATTTAATTAAAGGCTTTTCTACATTAGAAGGGAGTTG
>Ga0164294_10000514_pt1 | contig 37136 bp, 34 predicted proteins | sample GEODES005metaG_FD_111479 | JGI IMG/M metagenome (GOLD analysis project Ga0164294, IMG submission 111479) | Oligotrophic lake water microbial communities from Sparkling Lake, Wisconsin, USA - GEODES005 metaG | ecosystem: Environmental > Aquatic > Freshwater > Lake | place: USA: Sparkling Lake... | reverse complement strand
TGCCTCTTGCAAAATCCGAACAATCTGTTCGTCTGAAAACCGTGCTCTCTTCATACCTGCTCCTTAGGTTGAAGGAGCCATTATCTCTAAAAGCCTTTGGTCTGAAAATCCCAGGACAGGTCACTGTGGCTTACCAGGTTGGATAAATTTGAGTTCGATGCCTTTTTCTGCATACCAGCTGGTGAAGATCGCGGAGCGTAGTTCACTCCCATTGTCTAGGCGAATGGCTTTTGGCAAACCCACCATTTCTTCTAATTGCTCCATAACACGCACTACGCGCGCTGCCGGCAAGCTCAGATCAACCTCGATAGCTAGTACTTCGCGGTTAGACTCGTCAATCACGTTTAAGGTTCTAAAGGACCTGCCGTAATACAGGGTGTCGTACATAAAGTCCAGGGCCCACATGGTATTGGGCTCTTGCGGCGCAATGAGAGGTTCTTTGATGATTCTCGGTAGGCGTTTTTTGGTGCGTCTGGGCAAGTTCAGCTCCATCTGTTTATAGATCCGCCAAACCCGCTTGTGGTTCCAGGCATGACCTTGATTGCGCAGATACGCAAAGCACAAGCCAAAGCCCCAGCGACCATGCTTGCCAACCACCTGATTTAAGGCGTCCATCACGGGCTGATCCTTTTCCCGAAGTCCAGCCGGTTTCTTGTAATAGGTCGCGCGTGCTAGGCCGATGGCCTCGCACGCTACACGCACTGGGAGCCGTTCTTCGCCAACCAAGTAATCCACCGCTTCTCGCTTACCGGTTGGCGCTAGAGCTTTTTTTCAATTAAGTTCTTGAGCGCTCGATTATCACGGGTGAGCTCCGCCACCATGGTTTTGTAGTCGGAGAGCTGCTGCTCAAGTTCCTTCACCCGTTTGAGCTCCGAGGCTTCCAGACCCCCGTATTTAGAACGCCACTTATAAAAAGTCGCAGCGCTAATGCCGTGGCTCCGCAGCACCTCAGTAATGGCAATGCCGCCTTCTGCTTCTTTGAGGATCGCCACGATCTGGCTCTCTGTAAACCTGGATTTCTTCATAAAACCTCCTGTTGTAAATACTGCCATAACCAACAGAAAATTCCACTTCCAAAATGTTTACTTATATGGGGGTATTACAGAAGCCCATCGAGCATTCCATTCTTGGAATGCGAGAACGTTCCATATCCAATGTTGCCAATCATATCGGCCTGATTGATGTTCTTCCCACCTCTTCCTGATTATGTGTGCATTAAAAAATCCTTCTCGCTCTAAGCGTTTTTTTTCAAGCAAAGCCTCACCCCACGCTCGTAAGGGTCCTCGTAACCAAGAAGCCATCGGCACTGCAAACCCTTGCTTTGGTCGCTCAATCATTTTTCGAGGAACGTATTGATAAAGAACTTGGCGAAGTACCCACTTACTTTGCCCGTCTCGGATTTTTAAAGACATTGGTAATCGCCAAGCAAAATCTACTAATCTGTGATCCAAGAAGGGAAGTCTCGTCTCTAAACTTACAGCCATTGCCGCTCTATCAATCTTTGTCAAGATATCATCGGGTAAATAGCCAATCAAGTCCTGAAATATCATGCGGTCTACAAAATTAGATAACGATGTTTTCTTTAATTCACTATCTGACCATCTTGATATTTGTCCAGCTCCTAAAACAATGCTATTGGTTTCACTTTGTTGTGAAATTAAACGTAAATATAGCTCGTCTGGATTTTCAGAGCCGATAACTTTAGCTAATTTATTAATTTTCTCGCCGAGTAAATGAGCGAAGCTACCTTTTTTCTTCAAAGCATAGAGGTTTACCCACTGTATGGGATTTATACTGATAATTGCTTCTCCCAGAATCTCTCTTAGTGGTAGCGGGATTCTTCGAATGCCATTCCAAATTCTTTGGCCCCACAAATAACGATTGTATCCAGCAAATAACTCATCCCCGCCATCACCTGTTAAAGCTACAGTCACATGTTGAGCTGCAAGTCTTGAAATTAGGTATGTAGGAATTTGTGAAGAATCAGCAAATGGCTCATCATAAATTTCAAATATTTCAGGAAATACTTTAATCACATCTTTTCCTGTTATGTATAACTCAGTATGCTCTGTACCTAAATGAGAGGCTACATTTTTTGCATGAATTGATTCGTCATATCCAATTTCAGAAAATCCAATTGAGAAAGTTTTAATTGGCTTTACTGATTGGGCCTGCATTAATGCTACTACTGTAGATGAATCGATTCCACCCGATAGAAATGCACCAAAGGGTACATCTGTCATCATTTGATTGGATATGGTTTTACGTAATAAACTATCTAATTCAGAAATTGCTAATTGGTCTTCGTATTTTTCCCATCGATTTTGATTAGCGACTGCTCTTATCGACCAATAAGGAGTTGGTATAGTGTTAAATTTACTTGAAGAATCGAATCTGATAGTTATGTAAGAGCCTGGCAGAAGTTTTTTTATCCCTTTAAATATTGAATGCGGTAATGGTACATAAGCAAACCGCATGAAACTAGCTAAAACATCTCTATCAATTTCGCCATTCCAATTTGGATGACAACGCAACGCTTTGAGTTCAGAGCCAAAGAGAAATACATTTCCCTGCCAGCCATAATACAAAGGTTTTTCGCCCATACGATCTCGTATTAAAACTAGTTCCTGCCTTTTTTGATCCCAAAGAGCAATTGCAAACATTCCTGTTATTCGTAATAGTGTCGTCTCTATCCCCCATATTTCAAATGCAACCAAAAGTGTTTCAGTATCTGAATTTCCACACCACAAACTATAAGGAAGCATTGATCGAAGCTCTAGATGGTTATAAATTTCTCCATTAAAAGCCATTACATAACGACCTGATTTTGAGATCATTGGCTGATGTCCGGCGTTTGATAGATCCAATATTGAAAGTCGTCTATGCCCAATAGCTAAATGCTCTGTCTTGGACACCCAAACACCACCGTCATCTGGTCCCCGATGAATTAAAGCCTGGGTCATTTTATTTACAACTAATAATGCCTCCGCGGATGAAAAGTTTGATGCGCGCGATAAAAAACCAACTATTCCACACATAAATTTCAAAATTCTTTCTAATCAATTGACAAATATAATCTGGGTTAACTATAGGAGGTTTGATCATCCACTTTTAAATGATTTTAAAAGTAATATAGTTTTCCAAGAAAATTGGGAAAATGTTGCCACCCCCAAAATAAAATATTTCCAATCCAGAAACAACCACGGGCGTAAAATTTTAAATGCATCAACCTTATTGCCCTGATTCATTGCGAATTGTGCCTTATAAAACGCTTCCTTTGCCTTTGCAAAATATAGGGTTTTTCTACATCGCTTAGCTAATATTGGATCCTCACTTGCCCATCGTATTACTTCACCAATGCCGTCGCTCAAATGAGCGATATTAGCTCTTGTAATGGAGTCATTCCGCACCCTGTAATACGCGAGTTTATTTGGAAGTGCAAGTAATTTGCCAGTACGCGCAATACGCATGAATAACTCATAATCCTCACCTATCAAAATATCTGGATTAAATCTTGGTTCATCTAATGTAAATAGAGACTTACGTTTCAAAATTACAGTCTGATTATTTATCTCGTAGTTATTTAGTAGCTCGTTAAATAACCAACCTTCGGTATATTTTGGGACAAATTCACCTTTCAATATTGAATTATTGTCAACATACCATCCCCCCGAGTAACAAAGATCAATATCACTGTCAACCATATAGGGTACCTGTATCGTGAGTTTTTCCCTTTCCCAAAAGTCATCAGCATCTATAAAGGCTATTAATTCACCAGCCGCTTTTAATAAGGCCATATTTTTAGCCCGACCCGGCATCCCAGTATTTTTGGGGGATTTAATCAAATAAATTCTATTATCCTGATTTATAAAATTGGAAACAATTGATGCGGTTGAATCAGTCGACCCGTCATCAACTACTATAAGCTCCCAATTTTCATAAGTCTGCTTAATAACGGACTCGATGGTTACTTCAATACTAGCAGATCTGTTATACGCTGGGGTAATTATCGAAACTAAAGGTTTATTGTTCATAAAACATTCTACCGACTAACCCGCTAGATTTGTATGTCTTTTTACCAAAAACACGCCAACTAATTTCAAAGCTGACTCTACGAGCAAAACGAGGTCCGCGTTCACGTCCGAAAATTATAATCCCAATGTTAACGAAAAATTGGGCTATGTATCGATGTAAACAAGATTTTTTATGCCTCATTGCTGCCTGTTTAAAGTCACTTTCATCAAATGACGCGACTGTGATTTCAGGGTGAACAGGAAGGCTTGAAAGAACTTTTTTTAATCTTTCAGTATACGTATATTCCATCTGCGTACGTTGGTTGCCTAAATTAGCAATACTGTCGCGCGCTGCTTCATTATGAAGATATAAACGAATATAAGCAGCGCATTCAACTAAATTATTAAATACTATTATTTCCCTTCCTACATCAAATATTAAATTAAGCCCTGGTGATTCTTGTGTAAGCAAAAATCCACCAGCACCAGTAATTTCAAAAATTCTAGCTTTAGTTTGATTAGAGCCAAATGAATTAGCAAAATTTAAACTTATTCGACTATTGCGAATAATTTCAAGCATCTTATCGTTAGAGACAATGCCTGATGGCCATCCATATCCATAACATATAACATTTATCCCTTGTGCATTTAAATTGGCTATCATATTCTTGCGAACCTGCTGAGCAGTTCCAATAAAACTCACATCATAACGACAATCTGATGCAGGAATAAATCTTCCGCGCCACTCCTCCGGCACCCCCCAACCACTTGCAATGGCCTGAGCTCCCAGTCTTTTATATGAAGGAAGAAACTCCGGATAAGTTGTAACGCAAAGATCAACATGTGAAGCAATGAACTGCGAATGTTGATAAAACTTCCAGCTATCATCAGGCGCCCAATGAATAATGCGAATGCCCAAGGTAGACCGCAGATAATCAAGTGTCTCAAGCCATATTTCAACGGTCAACGCAACCCAAAGAATTATATCTGGACGACTCCTGTTGCATTCGTCAACCAAGGCGCAATTAAGGGCGAAAAAGTCTGGATATAATGATTTGTTCCAACTATCAAATAGTGTAACTTTATGTCCAAGTTCGCGAAGAGCAGGCATAAAAGAAAAATTTTCTGTCGATTCACCTCGCTGAGGATTCCCATACTGATGCTTTCCAAAAAGACAGAGAATTTTCATCCAACTTGCTCGAAGAGAAAAAGTCCGCAAGCATATTCCTGTTCGACATAATCATTAAGATTTGCATTTCGTCTAAACTGACCTTCGTCTGTAACAACAGAAAATTCGACAAGATTTAAATCTCTAAACCATCCTGCGACAGTGAATGGGGAAAATACCCTGTGTGCATTAAATGCAACCCTCTCTCTACCGATTGGAATACCTACGAGTAGACAACCCTTGGGGGCTAAAACCCGAATTAATTCTTCGGCAGCCTTGCGAGATCCATGTGCAACCACCGGGTCACCATAGCGACCCAAACCAACATGTTCAATCACATGCAGACAAGATAAAGAGGGTATCAAACCATCTGCATAGGGTAGTTGCAGCAATGAACCCTCAAGCATATTAAATCCCTTTAAGCCCAATTCAACTGGGCGAATATCAATGTACTCAACTGGACAAATTGCACTAAGTTGCCCTGCAAAACCATCAATCCGACTACCCACATCCACATGTTTTTTTGGCATACGCTCAACTATTCGACTCAAGGCCCAGATATCCTGATAAAAATAGTGCCCTCGCCCCGACTGGCTTTTGCTATCACGATCATGAAGACGGGGATATAGATCGCCCAAGGGAACATGTTCATCGCTTAGCATTCGATATCGAAGGTATTCAAGAATAAAGGTTGGGTAACGTAGCAGCGCTCGCAACCCCCTGGAGACTGCACGAACGTCAATCACAGGAGACAAAACCCGATCTACCCCGCGAGCCTTTCTAAAAAACCAGCTTCCCACGATCAGTATTCCTCACCCAAATAACGAAATGATTTTCTTCGCTTTATCAATAATCTTGCCCACTTACGCATGGTCCTGTAACCAATAAAACCGATCATCGGATCAACAACTGTTTTCGAAGAAAAAACCACTTCACCTGCAAAGTTCCGAGCAAGAAAGGTAAGTCCATCTCTAGGCATCAATGTAGCAACCGAGTTATCATATAGCTTAAATTTAGGAAATAGTTCATCGCGCACATAAATACAGTTAGCGATAGTGCATGCAACCAACTTATAGCCCTTTTGATGGGCAAGCTTTGTCAGAGAAAGGGCTGACGAACCCATATTGGCCCTGCCGCCATTATCGATATATTCCACATCTGGCGGAATTGTATAGTTGTACTCAATAATAACAACATCTACTTCAAAATCGGTGAAGTCTCGCCAAATATTGTAGTCATTACCATCAATATCGATAGAGAGAACTCCTATACGCACAGGCACCTCCGCATCTTTTAACAGCATTTTCAATGATGTCTCAGGAAGACTATCGTCAGTGACGAAAGCATTAATCGCAGTAACCTTATGATTGATCGCATAACTTTGCTTCAGACGCAAATAACGCTGTCGTTCAGCCTCTATATAGCAGCCCCCCCAACCCTGCTGATTTACTAAAGTCCAGGTGTTGCTAAGATATTTTCCATCCCAGGCACCAAATTCAACACAATATTTTGGTATTTCATCGCCAATAACCCGAATGATCTCAGCTATGATTCCATCTTCCCCAAACTGGGATGTAATATTTTTGGCATATTTAGATAAGTTCATTTTTTCCTCATTAAGAGCTTACGCCAGGCAAGCCTCCAAGCCCACGTCCGCGGTATTAAATCTAAATATCTAAGCCCCTTAGCCACTTGTGGCTGGCTAAATGATATATGGGCATCAACTTTGGGTAACTGCTTCGCAAAGCCTACTAGTCTCTCCGCAGATTTAGATAACGAATGCTCTGCTCGAACAAAAGCAGCAGGATCAAAAGTCTCTATATTTTCCATAAATTGCTTAAGGATACCTATATTCAGGTCTTTGGAGACAATTTTTAAGCCACAGTGTTGGTTGAAATAGGGGGCAGTGGTTGCGCCACTTGCAATAAATTGCGATGGAAATCTAGGTACTAGAGGGTCGCGTTGATCATGTACATTGTCTGCAAGAGATCTTGCATCTAAAACTAAAATTGGCAAACCACTAGCCATAGCCTCCATCAATGCAAAACCTTGGCTTTCGGTCCCACCCAGCCAAATTGCAGCCTTTGATCGTTCCAAAGCAGCCTGATACTCAGCCTCTTTGTAGTTGCCGTAACGGAATATCTCGTGTGAGTAACCGCCCTCCTGAAGGAGGGCTAAAGTACGCCTTAAAAGGCCTTCATCACGATTCTTAAAGTAAATGAGGACTTGGTTTGGATCACCATACAGCCGCCGGCGTGATGGAAAACTAAGCAGATCAATTCCAGCTGCCCAGATCTCCATCCTGCACTCCTTATATCCCATTTCCGTCCATGCCCTCATTGGCCAAAAACTTGGAAAAAGGTAGATTGAGGCCGGGTGAAGTGGTCGACGAAATCTAGGAAGATCCCTTGGCATCGTCGCAGTATTTGGGCCAACCAGAACTGGCCTGCTGGCCAAACCTGCCTCAATTATTCCCTCAGGGGCGTCATGGATCCAGTTGTATTCATGATAATAGATAGGTTCATTAAAACAACTCTCAACACCTATTTTAGCCAGTCCCTTAAGGGTATTTTGGAGAACCTTATTCGCCCCAAGAATGCGCTCTCTTCCTAGGCTATGTGACAGTATATTTAACTTCATCGATTAATCATAAATTTGACAATATGACGGCGCAACGACGCTTTTATTGTATGAAATGGGATTTTCCAGGCAAAAGAGCGCCGTGATGCAATTAGATTTGCATAATTAACGATATATCTCTCAATAGAAACCCAACTATTTGCTGGTTGAAGCAAATAAGTAATCCGAAAATAAAGTGCGAAGGGGACAAAGTACCAATCGAGCGTTTCATAAATACCATACCTTAATTGAATGGCGGTGCGCTCAATAGCCTGAAGCTCTCCTAGAGTGCTCAGGCCTGAACGCTCATCAAGGAAGTAACCAAGTGTGACTGGTATTCGAGCACCTTTTGAGGCAAGGGAAAGCCGAACGGTGTAGTCAAAATCACCCCCAGAACGAAATTGCTCATCAAACCAACCTACCGATGAAATCAAATTACGCCGCCACATAAAGAATGGACCTCCAATTGCGCCACGAGTGCCCAATTCACGTGACCACTCCGGTGGCTTAATAAGCACTCCTTGCGTTTCACCAAATATTTTGGATACAACGAAATCGCCGTATGTCCAACCAATCGAGGAATCCTTATTTAAAGTATTAGCCATATACTCAAGCGATTTTTTAGACCGAAGATCATCCACATTCCAGCAAACCAGATATTCCCCACTAGATTGAGCTATTGCTCGATTCCAGCTTACATAAAGACTCTCTCTGGGTACATCACATCGAACCATGCGAATTCTAGTTTCAAACTCATCAATAATTGCCCTCTCTTCTTCCGTAGGGTCATTATGAACAATAGATAATTCGACTAAATCTAATACACTCTGCTCAAGCACGCTTTCAAAATAAAGGCGCAAGAAGCGCTCGGCCCTATATAGGGACAAAATAACGCTAATTTTTGGTGTCATTCAATTTCTTTCGCAGCCGTTCTACGAGCTTTACAAATAATAACTTAATGAAATCGATGCGCCAAAAGGGGTACCATTGAGTACGCATTAACCATTCATGTGCAACACGGGTACTAATCCCCCTCTCATCATTTATGGGATCCTTAGGTATTCCCGCCACCCCCTCTGCAGTTGCCTCTAGACGCTTTGCCTCCCAATCTATGTACCAAATATTCAGTTCGCGATAACGCTCAGTGCCATAACGTTGAAAATTACGTAGTATTTCAATATCTCGCCAATTCAAAAAATTTTCAGGAAACTCATCTTCAAGAGAAATTCCCCGGTCAATCCAGGGCTGAATATGACGTGGATCCAGACGCGAAACATTGATATTTCTCTCATCGAATGCAATAGCATATTTTTTGTTAATGTATTCGATATTTTCATCGGGGAAATGGTTGCGCTCATATACATGATAAAGAGCTTGCTTACTTCGTTCGTAGCCAATATTCACAAATTGATAATGGAGTACTTGAAGGAAGTTCAAATCGAGCCGATTTTGTAAATATTTTTCAGGAATCCGCGAGCCATGAAAATAAGCACCCTCAAAATGGGCTGAGCGATCATCATAGTAACCGAACCAACTCCTCGTCCGACTCCATATGCTGTCATCGTTCCTATAGTAGAGTGGGTGCTTCCACAGTGTCGTCCAGGGCATCATAATCGCAGAACGAGGTTTAACAGAATCAAGCAAACGCTGCTTCACTTCTGGCTTAAGGATTTCTGCCGACATAATCTCATCTGCATGAATTTCAAAGATGAGATTACTACCGTCAAACTCACGTGCTAGTGATAGCATGTAGTTTCTCAGGTCAGGTGTATTGAAATTAAACTTTGGCCTATTCTCAATGATATGAACATTAGAGTATTGCTTACATCGGTCATATATTTCCGATGATCCATCATCACTTCGCTCATCAGCAATAATGACTTCATCTGCCCATAGGCGAAGATGCTCGATGGCCTTCTCAATGCACCAAGCATCATTTTTGACATGGGTAAGAGTAATAATTTTCATAGGAAAGCAAACACGAGAACATTTACAGCACTAATAAGCTAAATTAGAGAATAAATGAACTTAAAAATAATCCCCTATTTAACGATACTTGATAAAGCGATATAGTTGATAGGGCGCATTTAGCAGCCAACGGGGAATCAGCAACATTGGCATGTCTATGAACCAAAAATCAAGTCGCGAGGTATCATAGGAGAGTCGCATCAAGCTAAGTGTATCTCGGATGGGAACTGATTCGCGCGCTTTGGCACCAAGAATTTTTTTTCGCGTCCAAAGTAGCTCACGATGATACATTTGATTAAATACTGGCGCCGGAATGTAACGCTTATGAGTAGTCAAGATGCGAAGCAAACCAAAGCTGACAGCAAATATATCGCTATAAGATTTGATTTTTCCTGGTGCGCTATCATTTAGACGATACTTAAACATCGGTCTCTTAAAAATATATGCTGGTGCGCGTACGCGACAGAGAATATCCAGAGTGACGCCAACATGAATGAAAATTGTCCCCAAAAAGCGCTTAGGATCTGCCTGCTGCCATAATTCGCGACGGTATACACCCCCAGATATTGCGGCAAATATCTTATGCGTTTTTTCCATAACAGAAATTCCTTCAGGGAAATAGCTGTCTACTTCGATAGGGTCAAAGGCTTGATCGCGGAAATCAATCTCCTTATGCATATTACAATCATATATACGAAAATTCATATATAAAATCCCGAGGTCTGGATATTTAGTCAAACATTCTAAGATCTTTTCAAGTGCATTTGATTCCAATAAATCATCATCTCCAAGGAGGAGAACAAACTGACCCTTACTACGCTGAATTGAAAGGTCTGCATTTTCATCCATACCAAGATTAGTATTATTTCGATAATATTTAATCGGCGCCCCTTCAGCGATTAGCTTTAAAACTTTTTCTTTTGTATCGTCAATTGAAGCGTTATCTGATACGACTAATTCTATTGAGCTTGAAAGATTTTTGCTTTGCAAAATAAGATTATTAAGATTTTCAATAAGAAATTTTGAGCGGTTGTAAGTCGGAATAGCCACTGTTAGTTTGATCATTATAAAAATCTCTTTCTCAAGATAAAAAATTATCTCCTTAATTTGGCTTGCAGTTCCAATACATCTCGCTATAAAATCTCAAGAGATGTAAATATAACTAGGGTAATTCAATCCAATTTTTTAAAAAATAACTGCCAATAATCACCCTTGAAAAAATAGCTTGCATATACACTAGTGCATTTGAGCAATTGTGTTCTCTAGCCTTTCTTTTGAGAACTCTGGAAGTATATTTTTGCATATTTGAAGATGGTATATTTTTATTATCAATACTTTTAAAAAATTCAGATACAGCCTCATAAATCTCCTCACTACTATTTTCAATCCATTCAAATTCACGCATAAATTCATCATGAGAAGAGGATATGAGCTTATCATAAATGGCAATTGAATTTTCAAAATTTAATAAAGCATTTCTTTTTTTATCAAATATATTTTTGTATATTGTTAAATTGTGCTTACCCGTTCCGGGTATCGCAAAATGAAGGGAATTGACACTTAATACAGGTTTTTGAAGCAATAAAGCCGTATCAATTATTCCCGACTGTGTGCCAAAATAAAATCGGCAGTTCTCTATTAAATATAAATCCATAATTTCAGACTTGAATGAAGTATTTGGATAGTCAATAAATCCAACTGAATATCTTACGGTTGAATCTTCCAGTTTGTCCCCCATCCTAACTACAATGCCACCCTGCGAAATTATGAAATCAATAGCAGCATAATAGTTTTTAATGTTCGCATTTCTATGGACTGCATCATCTTGATGAAAATTTGAGGTTCTTACATGTAAACATACATACCAACGGCCCGCCAATCCAAGCTTTTTAAAACCCGATTGGCATTTAACGTTAATTTGATCTGAAATTTGAATTTTTGGTGGGTTTCGAACTGCTCTAGCAATTTTCAATAGGCTATACCGGCCCTTAAGCCTCTCATCGCAATCCTCTCTGGGAGCATAAAGCCAGGCGTCTCCATGCCTATGTTGACGATATAGCGTCCTGCGGAATAAATAAATTGTTTTGCATAAAGACAAAAAAAGAAATTTACATCCATAGTAATACTCTAGAAACATTAATAACAGGAAATATTCTTTCCTAATCGCCTCTGATGAGAATGCATTATAAATTTGAGTAGGATAGCGGAAATTAAAAATGAATTTACCAAATGGAATTCTAGAATAAATAAATGTAACTTTTTTATCTAATATTTTTGCCTTAATCAAACTTAGTTTAATTAATTCAGAACCAATTCCTATAGAGGTATCGCAAGGAGCTAGTACATAAAAAAATTTGTAGTCCAATGATCTATTTATTATCCACTCAAATATTTTCAACATTTTTTATAGATTATTAATATTTATCAATGCTACTTTATTTATATTGATGATTACACTCTCAGAAAAATTAGTTTCAATTTAGATTTAATGATCTTAGATAGTTTTCTGCAACAGGCGTATATACATTTTTACACCAGTTGTTATGTTTTTTTCGAAGCATAAAATACCTCTCTAATAAAGCAGAATATTCCTTGGTTTCAATATGTTTACCATCTATTCGTGCAATCATTTCCTTTGTTGCCTCTAGTATTTGTTCTGGAGTATTTTCTACCAGCATCATATCTAATTCCTCAATTTTTTTACTAATATCAAAATCCAGGGATACGCGCCAGTCCTTGGCTACTTTTAAAGCCTCTTCATAAGGAACTTGACTCCCAGTAGATTTGAAGCATATAGTTTTTGGCATATATATTTCTCTATTTCCCCATGGGGCCCATCCTATTGGAGTCCAGTTCACAGCTAATTGATGTTTGTCGAATATTCGAGCCATATCAGATCCTCCTGACGCAGTTCCAATGTAAAATTTACAGTTAGCTGTAAGAAAAACATCCATAAAATCGCTTCTATGGGTTAATGCATAATCAATTACTTTAGGATGATTCAAGGCAAATGGTTTGCTTACATTCATACCCATCCTAACAACATATCCGCCAAGGGATACGATGTATTTCACGGCATCAATGTACGAGTTGATGTCGGCATCCCTAAATTTCATTACAGAATCACTAACTCCATAAACTTTTCTATAGTGTTCAGAGTCTCTAGAAAATATGCAGACATACCAATCTGACTGTTGAATGCCGAGCTCTTTTAATTTTTTTATACCAAGCTCTCTTTCTTGGTGCGTAAATTCGAGTTCACATATGGTGCCTTGATACTGATGATACTCATTTGAATTCATTTCTAAATGCTGGCAATATTTTGTATCCAATATGGCAAAGAGAGAAAGTAGGCGACCCAACCAGCGATATTCAATAATTTTAAAACGACGTGAAAATAACTTTTGCAATTGCTTATTAGCCGATCCATAGACAAAGATTATGTAGTAGCAATTCTGCGGAGCTTCTCCTATTTGACGACGTCTAAGGAACAAGTCTAAGTTAAGGGCTTGATGCCCCAGTGAGCTGGCATACAAAAACCCAAATCGAACTAATTTAAAAGGCTCAATAATGGTTAATAAAACATAAACAATCAGGAATACAGGTATTGCGAAAAATTGAAATACAACCTCTTTAACTAGCTCAGTAAATGAGTAATTTCTTGAGCGCCAAGTCTTGATTGCTCTGTAGACTTTTTTTAAACTACATAGCACCCTCGTAACCTTTCTTTAAGAATATAGATTGCAATAAACATTACTTAAAATAAATGAACTCATAATCCCCTGTATACCCGAAAATAGAGTACAGCCAGATCCATTCAGCCGTATCAAATAATGACTCCATAGTTAATGCCCAACACTCCAGATTGAACATCTCCTGTTCGTTGCGGTAGCTTTCGACCATAACATAAGAGTTCTTTGCAACTCTCTCTATTTCAGTTAGTGCGCTTTTAAGTTCAAAAACTCTAAGATTATGAAGTGTTGCAAGAGAAATTACTAAATCAAAGTAATTGTCACCAAATGGATATGGATCTTGAGCTTTATATCTTAAAAGGCTGGCCTTAATCTCATCTGGAGCTGTTGCGATTGCATGCTTGGACATATCAATACCAACACATTCAGCTTTGGGAAGTAAGCGCTTTATCTCATATAAAAGGTGGGCCTTACCACACCCAACATCCAAAATCTTTGAACTATTATTAAGGCCATAGATATCAATCAGTTTTTGTGCTACGGATCCCCATCGACCATCATACTTATAACCACCATATCCAAATCGACGATTGCCGTCCCAAAAATCGAACTCATACTCCTTTGCCTTACTCATACATGACACTTTCTCATCAAGCATGCGGCCCAAGAAGTCACGCTTTGTTTGCTGATGAAGTGGGGTAACAATTTCTAATAATCTTCCCACTACCCCTCCCTAAATGGTCTGTTACATGATTGCACTAAGAATATCCAAAATTGATGAGTTACACAAATGGACTGTGATCAGGATCAATTTCAAGAATATCCCGTATTGCTAAATTTTTTGAATTTGAAATACAGTGATGCTTGCATTGAATTGAAGGATTAAGGTCATACAAGTTTTTTTGATTTGTTTCAGAAAACCAAAAATCTTTAAAACTGATATCCTTAATTGACCCAAGAGTTCCAGGTTCTGTAAACGCCTTGTCCTGGCACGTGTATACCTTGCAGTCTGCACCAATTACAGTTAAGTACATTAATTGAGGGCAGGTTGTATATTCCTTATCAAATCTTGCATCTAACTCGTGATAGTGATTAATAACTGTAAATTTGTCACTATTTAATTTTAGCGCCTTATTTATTTCATTAGAGACTACATCACTAATTTTCGAATGATAAATATTATTTTCTGCACCATGATTACTAACTACGACACCTGACAGCTTTACATGATTGACACCAACGTCTTTTAAAAGCTCACATACTTCATAAATATGTGAACAATTATTTTGATCTACGATGTAACTAACTCCCAATATGCATTTTGAATCTCTTGAAGCAAACTCCCGCATATTTTTTATGAGTTTAGAAAAGCTATCTTTTTCAATTTTACGAGATTTTGCATAACTTTCATTATCCCATCCATCGATTGATACCCTGACCCAGGTTCCGTATTTTGCAAATGCGTCTGCAACCTTACCTTTTAAGTTCGATCCGTTTGTTAGTGTGGCAACTTTTATACCATGACCTGCTAATCTCTCGATAACATCAGGAAGTGGTTTATATAATAATGGCTCGCCACCACCTGAAAAGGTTACAGCCTTTACGCCCATAGATATTACATCATCGACTATTTCAAAGATCTTATCTTCAGGAATTTTATCTCGATAATCAATATCCTCACCCAACTCAAGATTGCTCACCCTATATGCGCAATACCAGCAATCATGATTACAGTGATTCATCGGCTTAATTCTGATATGAACTGGGGCCACAACCCTCTTCTCACGTAATGCCGCAAGTTGATCACCGTAGTACATAAATTTATGACTGCTATAAAGTTTCTGCATTTTTAATTTGATCCTTACTATCGATTTAATTTTTTGAATGTTAACTATTGATATTACTTTTTTATTAAGCTTAAATATTGCTGTCCCCGTCCCCACCACCTAGGGAAATGCTCAACATACATATCGGGATTGGCTTCTTGTAACATGCTCACGGCTTCTGAAATTGCTATTCCAGTTTCAGGGGCTAAGTTTTCAATATGAGCTATTAAATATTGCATCAATAAATAAAACTCTTGCCATGCGTTTTCTTCGCCATTCTCTATTCGGCACATTATATCCCATGCTTTACTTCCAATTTCTTCCAACTCTTTACCGAAATCTTCACTATGAATTGGAAATTGAAATCGATAATCAATCAAGTTCAAATTATTTTGATAATAATCATTTAATGCAATGCTATTAAAGTTGCGTGCATCACCAATAACTTCCTTATACCAACGCCAATCCTTAAGGAAGCGTGGCGAGGAGCAATATACATCATATTTCTCATGAAGACTATTGATTACCTCTGGAATACTCATTAGTTTTCTATCTGCAAGCGGATGTACGATGCTATCCATAATCCAATCTTCATAAGAGCGACTCATGCCCCTTAGATTTTGGAGATGTGATTTATAAATAGGCAATAACTGCGTTACTTGATAGTGCACATCTCCGCTTGCCTCAAAGCATCTATCCCTCAAAAGCCGGCGAAAAATTTCAGAAAGATACGATATACCATTATTAATAGAAACACATAAAACACCACCATCCTTAACAAAGGTTGAAATATGATTTAACAGTGGTATTGGTTGATTTTGAAGAGGCAAGCAACCTTCAGCCCAAACTATGTCAAACTTTTTTTCTGAATTAAAATCTTCAAACTTAGAATAGTGAACTTTAATTGTTTCGTTGGGGAAACTTTTTAGACGCTCGCGGGTTTCAGCTACCCCTCTTGGATTTCCGTCAACTAATTCGTAGCAGCTTGGCAAAAGATTAGCTGTATAAAGAGCGTTATGACCAGAGCCTGGTCCAAACTCAAGAAATGAAAGTCCAGATACAAAATTTGGCACTATTCCCAAAGATCTGTATAAAGAGTCTCGCCGTTGAAAGTGTCTATTGATATCCGAGATATCTTGATGTACAGGAGATATATTATGTGATGCGTAAAAATCTGCGTGGGATTTTGACATTTTATACACCCTCAAGCGAAGAAAACCGCTCAAAAAAAGTTTTTGGGAAGGTTGATAGGCTTGCTTTCCCAGGGCGAATCAGTCCTTTTGCTTGGATATTATTGTCAAAGTAACTTAAAGCAAACTGGTAGTATGATACATCTTCTTTTCCCGATAGGTGAGCTATTCCTTTTATCCTAGATTTTATAAGGGCATCAATACGCTCAGTTACCTCATCCATAAATATGGGCGCCAAATACATGTTTTTAAATGGGAAGATTTCTTGGCCTAGGTTTATATTTTTTTGCCACTCAGTTAGTAAAAATAAATTTGAGTGAATGACCTTAGACAAACGTAATATAGCTGAATTTGGAAGGCTTAATATTTGCTTTTCCGCCTCAGCCTTTTGTCTTCCATATTCAGTTGTAGGGCACACTGAATCACTTGGATGACGTCTAGGTTTTGTTCCATCAAAAACCTTTGAAGTTGAAAGCACTAATATATAACTTCCATCTCTCGAGAATTTTTTTGCTAACTCAACAGTCGATTCAACATTTACTTTAGCTGTATTTTGTGGATTCAGCTCACACTCTATAATTTTTGTTTGAGCTGCACAGAACACAACAGCATCAAAACGAGCCCCCGCTAAACTTGACCAATCCTTTGAAAATAAATCTATAAATGGACGGTCAATATTTTTCAAAGTCTTCCTACGAGTGGATGCATAGTATGGAATGCCGACAGTAGTCCAGTATTTAGCTAGAGCCATCCCTATGTTACTATCGCCACCAATTATTAAATACATTAAAATTCTCTATAAGCGAAAAAGGTGGATAAAACTCATACTAATTCAGATCCATCGAAAGCAGCATTTTAGAAGCGATTGGTGTTTTAGTTTTTCGGTATATATTGTCAGAAGGAATCATTTTCTTAATTTTTATTAATGCTTCTGTATATCCATATTCGTGGACAAATTTATTATTTACCCTATTTAACCCCTCCTCAACTGCCTGAGCAATCTCAAGTTCCGTATTGTCATTAAATTTCCACCCGTATTTATCTAAAGTCTCCTCGGGTTTTATGTTAGCGCTTACCTGATTCCCCACAAATGCTGTCAATTGGTCTCTAAGGGGTACTTGGCCCCCTGAATCAAGTTTGATTAATCGCTTCGGTATAAAAATTGAATTTTTAGCAAATGGCGAGTAACCAATAGGAACCCAATTAACTCCTACAAATGGAACATCAAATAGTGCGGCAATGTCACTTGCACCAGATGCCGTTCCAACGAATAATTTTGCGTTTGCACTGAGGTAAATATCAGCGAAATCATTTCTAAAATCAATCGCATAATCAATAACTCTGGGGTGCTTGAAATTAAAAGACTTCTCAACGCAACTACCCATCCTAATTACCCATCCACCTGAATCTACTATAAATTTAGCGGCTAAAATATAGCTATCTACATCAGAATTTCGGTGATCAGAGAAGGTTGTATCCGTATTAGGGCTATATATTTTGTAGTACTTATTGTCACGCGCAAAAAAACATACATACCAATCATTATCTCCAATTCCCAATGATCTAGTGAAATTGACTCCTTTTAGACGCTCCTCATCTGTAAAAGAAATTTGAGGAGGAGCTGAATGAAACTCGTGATATTCATTACCAATAAAAGGCATCGGCAAATGAAAGCGTGTATGAAAAATACCGATCGGGGCGAATAATTTTGAAAAAAATTCAGAATTGTATAGTTTAAGCTCTCTTGAAAACATTAATGCCAATTGATTATTAGCAGGTTTATATACAAAAAAAATGTGGGTCTCTTTTTTATTTGTCATGCCTAAATGACGTCGACGTAAGTAAAGATCGGTATTTAAAGCTAAGTGCCCCAATCGCTCATGATATAAAAATCCAATCCTCACTGGCTTAATTAGCTCGATAACAGACAACAGCCCGTAGGCAAAAGGAAATATTAATAAACTAAGCGCCCGAATAAATAGCTCATATGTGATTTTTGATAGCCCTCTATTCTTTTGTTTTTCAAAAAAAATTTTGCCTAATTTATACATAAAAATTTGCTCATATATATCTAGCGCGTGGCAATAAAGTTTGTCGTTAGCATCTGCTCCATAATTTCTTTATAACTATCGATTAAATGTAGATACCCCCCAGGCGTAACTCGATATAACTTCATGCCATTCTCTTGAAATAAATACCAGTAATCCTGAAGGAATGTGCGTGTATCAATGTTACAACCACCAAATTCAAAAGAGATAGCTCTAATTGCTTTTTTCTTCATCATCTTAGATGCTCCATGAAGAACATCAAGCTCATGCCCTTCAACATCAATCTTAAGTAGGGTGATTTCAATTATACTATTTTCTTCGCAGTAAGCGTCAAGTGTTAGGATTTTCACAATTTCGTGTTGATTGTGATTAATGCCGAAGTGTGCAAGGCGCCTTTGTGTCAATGAAGCGAGACCAGAGCCAGGTTTGTCAAAGTATAGTACTGCTTCGCCAGTTACTGCACCAACACCACAATTGTTCAGATTGATATTTCTGTAACCATAATAGCGATTACTAAGAATAGAAAAAGCCGTGCCAGAAGGCTCAAAACAATGGATCCGCGTCATTTCTAAATCGACATTATCAAGAGTAATTTGTAGAAACTGTCCCTGATTTGCTCCAACATCAAAAATAACAAATGGCGGATCCCCATAACTTGCCAGATTAGCCAGTACTCTGATTTCACCACTTGATTCAGCATGGGCTCCTGAGCCAACTCCCATGAAATAGTTTGCGATAGTTACGGCATGCTGCAGTAACTGTTGAGAACACTTATTAGCAAAAAGATGGCATAAAGTATTAACAAACTTTTTTTTTATGTAATGCATTTTAAATATCTGGCTAGTCTTTTAAGCTAAAAAATCTTGTTGCAGTCCTAGTAAAATAACGACTAAAGTGACAAAAAATTTTGCCAATGTTTTTAGACTTACCATTAACTACCCACTCGCGACGAAGCGCCTCAATTAGCTTACGCAACTTCTGACGCATACTTAGTTCCTGCCAAAATCTCTTTCCATAAATACCCTCATAGGTATAAAAATCACCTGGACTGTATATCAACTCAAAGAATAATTTGTAGTAATTTTCTTGGATATAGATTGCGTTACAACTGATATTGCTAATTAGTCGGTATCCCTTGGACTCTGCTAAGCGGGTCATTGACAAGATACTTGACCCATGTTTGCCGAATACAAATGGGGCGTCATATTCCGCAACTTTTTCCTGCCCCGGAAGCAAGGTACTGTTAATTTCTATCATTAACACCTTGGGTTTATATGTATTAATTGCCTTAAAAATATGATAATCATTATTATCCACATCAATAATCATTAGATCAGGATTCAAATGGCAAGGAGTGTTCGCTAAAACTGTATCGAGACGTAAGTCACCTTCAATACCAATGAATGACTTAATACACATCACCTGAGAATAAGGCTGCATATTTTTTTTAAGCATATCAAACTGTGCCTGATCTGGCTCGATTAGAACCGCAGAATATCCCAAGTCAATAATTAAATGTGCGGAGTTAGAAAACGCCAAGCCGTCGCAAGCGCCAAATTCAACGACCCATCGATTGGCGTCAGGTAACCTAGAGAGCACAAAATCAAGCACTCCAGCTTCTCCATCAAGCGAGTGCTTGGTGTCTCGAAAATTCAGCAGATAACGTGGATTCAATGACATTACCTCATGCAACTAAAGTGCAGTTTGATGTACAGTCTCATTAGACAAACTCTATTATTATAACAAATATTCAAAAATTTTATTGACCTAGAAGTGGTTTAGTGTTTTAAAAAAATAGTTGCTTCAGCACTTAACTATGCATTTTTCTTGATGTCTAGTGAATGGCGGCTTTACTTTTTTAGATTGAAGCACTACATATTGTTGCTACTAATAAAGGTCAATAACGTGATTTCCTGAAATTCGAATCGCATTCTTTAATCATCTACCCTAATGCAAACTAGTCGACAGGGGGATATTGCATCGGATAAACCATGAAGACGTCACCCTGCACCTTAGCCTCGTAAGCGTCGGCACCATACTCTTGAACCATATCCAGAATTTCTACGACAGTGGGATAGTCATTATGGCCATTAAAATCTTTAACATCGTCAATTAGGATGAAATGGCGTTTAAGCGGATGGGACAAAATCGAGCGTAATTCATCTCTGACTGGAGTCTGCATTTTACCTTTTGCAGTAACACCTGCGGAATAATGAGCATCCAACCAGAAAAGTGCAGGTTGCTCCAATGTCTTAACAAAGGCTTGGAGTGCCGTCGAACTATCTTCATTAAGGATGCGAACGTGCGCATCTCCTGCAAAACGCTTACGCGCTAACTCGCTCAGCGGCTCGCTCAGCTCAACAGAGTAGACTTTCTCAAAAAAATCCTTAACTCCAAATACAGTATTGCCGAGATAAGTGCCGGTCTCAAAAAATATCTTAATCGAGTTTTCAGAGGCGACTTTTTTAATAAAATCATGAATTGGAGAGTGGTGATAAACATTAGACTGCGACTGAAGTTCGATTACCCCCATGCTACTAGAGTAACGGCGAAACCAAATCACCAAATCAAAAATAAAGGTCTTTTTAAGGACTTGCTTAAGTCTAGTTATCATTTATGCTCTCAATTCATGCTGCCTGATCTTAACTGCTTTGCTGACTTAACTATTTTTTGAATGCCCATTTCAATGCTAGTCCTAGGGTAGTATCCGAGTGCATTCAAGGCAGTCAGATTGGCTCGGGAATTCATAATTTCTTCTATCCTATAAGGGATAGCACCAAAAACTAAATTCGCTTTGCTATCTGTAACGTTTCGTAATAATTCAATAAAATGACGAATTTCGATAGACTCCCCAGTGCCGACCTCGTAAGTTGTAAATCCATAATTCGCAATCTCAGCATTTTTAATAACTCGTAAATAGGCATCGACAACATCGCTAACAAAAACGAAGTCACGTTTTTGTCGCCCTTCAGTCAGATTGATTTCAGTCACAGACGGATCCATCAATTGCTTAAGGATGGTTGAAACAAATTTTTTGGGGCCATCAGCAGGCCCATAAACATGCTCAAGCTGAAGACTGGAGATATGTATTTTTGCTGCATTCTTTCGCGCCCAACCAAGAAAGCATTGCTTGGAATATGTATAACTTAACATATGTGGATAGGCGAATTGTGGCTTACAAAAAAAACTGTCGGTATTGATAAAAAATTTCGCTTGCCTAGTAACCGCAAAATCAAGTAATTGAATCGGCAAAAGTAAATTCGTTTTAAATATCTCTTCGGTCTGACTTTCGTCCTGATCATAGTTAGTTGCTAAATGGACTACCCCTGCCACCCTATTTCCTGCCAGCGCCTCTGTTAATGGAAGTTGATCCAAGTCGATACGGCGAACATGATCAAGAATATCGGAAATGAGATTTGTATTACTAAAACTCCTGCACAATATAGTCACATCCTTACCTTCAGATACTAGAGCACGTGCAATGTGACTACCTATAAAGCCAGTGGCACCTGTAATGAGGATTGTATCCTTCATGATTAGATGCGGCCTTTAAACTCATAGCTACTCATGGTTACCAAACTCCGACACCAAGGAAGGTTTTTATTTTACCAGTAGAATATTCAAGCATTTCAGCTGTAAGAGCGGGATGTAACCCAATCCAAAACGTATTATTTAAAATGATATCTGTGTTTGCTAGACTGCCTGCGATACGGTAATCTCTTCCGATCATGTATGGTTGTTTAGTCAGATTTCCTGCAAATAGAAGGCGGGTACCAACCTTTTCCTGATCTAGATATTCAAGCAAACTCACGCGGCTGATATTGGCTGCATCCCTTAGTGTTATAGGGAAACCAAACCAAGAAGGATCTGAGCCGGGAGTAATTTCTGGGAGAATAAGAAACTCGGAGCAATCAGCGAGTTGATCTCGGATAAAAGTAAAATTAATCTTACGTTGACGCACAAATTCTTCGACCCTATCAACTTGGGCTAAGCCGCATGCAGCTTGCATATCTGTAATTTTAAGGTTGTAACCAAGATGACTATATGTATATTTATGATCATAACCTTCAGGCAGATTGCCTAGTTTCTGACAAAATCGACGACCGCAAGTATTGTCTTTGCCCGGCGGGCAATAGCAGTCTCGCCCCCAGTCGCGAAAACTCTCAGCAATCTGACGCAGATCGCTATTATTAGTAAATACTGCACCCCCCTCCCCCATAGTGATATGGTGTGCAGGGTAAAAACTAAGTGTACCGATATCTCCGAACGTACCAACATGCTGACCCTGATAGGTTGAACCAAGAGCATCACAACAGTCCTCTATTAACCATAATTTATGCTTGCGGCAAAGATCAACAATCACTTGAAGATTAAATGGATTGCCAAGTGTATGGGCAAGCATGATCGCCTTGGTCCGAGGACCAATGGCAGCCTCAACCTTACTTATATCGATATTGTAAGTACCGATCTCTACATCAACAAAAACCGGAATAGCGCCAGATTGTATTATCGGATTTACCGTTGTTGGAAAGCCAGCTGCCACTCCGATGACTTCATCTCCTGGGCGAATTGCTCGATCACCAAGTTTTGGGCTGGTAAGAGTATTAAATGCTATCAGATTGGCCGAAGAACCAGAATTTACCGTGATCAAATGCTTGACACCAATAAACGTAGCAAGTCGTTTTTCAAATTCATCATTAAAACGTCCTGTAGTTAGCCAACCATCAAGGGAGGCCTCCACCATATTTTGCAATTCTTGGGCTCCCAATTTTTTTCCAGATGGCGGCACAAGCGACTCCCCTGGAATAAAAGGTTGAGGTGCCAATGCTAGGGCTGCGTACTCATCCACTAAGCTGGCAATCTGCTTACGTAGTGTGAGTAGTTTTTCCGATTGTGTGTCGTGAGTTTGTATCATATTCATCTTAAAGCGAGCTCCTGATAATGCCCAATCTGATTTAGGGTAAGTTTTCTTAGATCAGCCTTTGCCTGACGTGCGAGAACCCAGTCGACAACTAAGCCAATAGCCTGCTCTAAATTCATAGCCGGCCGCCAATTTAAGCGTCTATCAGCTAATGAGATATCCAGCTTCAAAGAGGAGGCCTCATGAAGATGATTGCCTTCATCGATCTGCCATTGTGCGCCACTACCTAACAAATTAGCAATTTTTTCAACAACCCAGCTCACTGGGCGAGCATCTCCCTCAACCGGGCCAAAGTTCCAGGCAGAACCAAAGACGGGACCTTCTAGGCAGAGTCGCTCAGCTAAGGTGAGATATCCCGATAGAGGCTCAAGAACATGCTGCCAGGGGCGTATAGCACCGGGATTGCGGATAAGAACAGGCTTGGACAACTCAAAAGCGGCTATGATGTCAGGAATCAGTCGATCACTAGCCCAATCACCACCTCCGATGACATTACCAGCCCGTGCAGAAGCTATAGCAACTCCGTGTTGATCATAGTTAGCGGGGTTGAAAAAGGAGGAACGATAAGAAGCTGTCACCAGCTCAGCACAGGCTTTGCTATTGCTATAAGTATCATAACCTCCGAGGGCGTCGTTTTCTCGATAGGCCCAGACCCATTCCTTGTTTTCATAGCATTTATCAGTAGTGATATTGACAATGGCCCGCAAACCTTTCACGCTTCGCGCTGCTTCAGCTACCGTGGCAGTCCCTAACACATTGGTGCGATAAGTCTCCAGAGGATTGTCATAGGAGTAACGCACTAATGGCTGGGCTGCCATATGAATAATTACTTCTGGTCGCGCCTGTTGCATCGCTTGCGATAAATTCTGCAGATCACAAATATCACCTATCACCGATGTCATACCACTAGCAACCCGAGCCTCCTCGAACAGACTGGGAACTGATGGAGGCGCAAGTGCATAGCCTGTAAGCTCAGCGCCAAGTTGCTGCAGCCACAATGATAACCAGCCACCCTTAAACCCAGTATGCCCAGTTATAAAAACTCGTCGACCATTCCAAAACTCTGGATTCATTGCCAGGTCTTCCAAAGAGCCTTATCGGAGGTCCAGAGGTCTTCAAGTAAATTCTTATCTCGCAATGTATCCATTGCGTGCCAAAATCCAGCATGCTCGAAAGCCATCATCTCACCCATGGCAGCAAGCTTGCCCATTGGCTCAGCCTCCCAGCTTGTCTGATCACCTTCGATCAAATCAATAACCTTGGGTGAAAGTACAAAAAATCCGCCATTAATCAAACCACCATCACCACGTGGCTTCTCTGCAAATCCAGTCACCTGATTGCCTTTACGCTGTAATGCTCCATAACGTCCCGGCGGCAACACGGCAGTTACTGTTGCTAGTTTGCCATGACTAAGATGAAAATCAAGAGTCGCACCTATATTTAGGTTACTTATGCCATCACCATAAGTAAAGCAGAAAGCTTCTTCATCGCGAATATATTCAGCAACCCGCTTTAGTCTTCCGCCCGTTAATGTATTCTCTCCAGTATCGACCAAAGTAACACGCCAAGGCTCTACCTTTTGCTGGTGCACAATCATTTTATTATCAGCCATCTCAAAAGTGACGTCAGACATATGAAGAAAATAATTGGCAAAATATTCTTTAATTAAATATCCCTTATAGCCACAACAAATAATGAATTCGTTAATACCAAAACTCGAATAACTTTTCATAATGTGCCATAGAACTGGCTTGCCACCAATTTCAATTAAAGGCTTTGGCTTGAGATGGGTTTCCTCTGAAATACGGGTTCCTAATCCCCCTGCAAGGATTACAGCTTTCATGGCGTATATATGCTTTCTCGTGCTTGGTTATAGGCTAATACTATAGTTTTACTACCTAGATAGAATTCACATCATATAAATCGCGTTTAGACCCATCTAAAGAGCACTCAAAAGGATTCAATTATTTCATGGCCTTAATACCAATTAAGCCCCCAATAACTCAATTATATATCCAGCTAGAATTGAAAGATTTTAGTCCATCTCTTTTAAGAAGCTATGTCGACTGAACCAGCCTTAGCTGCGCCGCTGGGTAAACGTAATCTACAGTGTTTTAACACCTTATCAGACTTATTTCAGATATGTCCTATAAGATTTCTAGCCTATCTAAGAGTCTATTTTAGACAAGGCCAACTCTTGAAAAGTGCCAGTCCAAGAGACTGCACCATCATTGATCTCTACAATCTGATCACAACTTTTCAAAGTAGATAAACGGTGTGCAACGATAATAATCGTTAAATCATTGTGTAAGCTGTCAATGGCAGACATCACAGCATCTTCTGTTTCCATATCTAGAGCACTAGTTGCTTCATCGAGAATAACTATATCTGCATTCTTGTAAAATGCCCGAGCGATTCCTATACGCTGACGCTGCCCACCAGATAGTCTAACGCCGCGCTCTCCCACTCGAGTTTGATATCCATCCGGCCAATCTCGTATAGCACTATCGATTTGAGCATTAACAGCTGCACTTTCAACACGCTTCATATCGATTTTCTCTGCAGGAACTCCGAATGCAATATTTTCAGCAATCGTAGTATCAGCCAAATAAATATGCTGTGGTACATGAACTAGATGCTTTTGCCAGGCGCTTTGCTTAAATCTATCGATGATGACGCCATCTACTTTAAGATGGCCCTCGGTCGGAGTTAGCAGCCCCATCAGAATGTCGACTATCGTACTTTTGCCGCTACCCGTCACTCCTATGATGCCGATACGCTGACCGCGGCGAATTTCAAAATCGACGCCCTTGAGCACCCATGCGGATTGCGAGCTATGACGGAAGTTTACTTTTTCAAAGGCAAGCACTTCTCGAAAAGTGAGGCTAGACGATGTATCAATAATTTTCTTCGATGAGATAGGTTGATCAAGTAGAAGTAGTGCATCTATTAGTACCGCCTTTCCCGCTATCAGAATAGTCACACTGTTATAAATCTGTTGCTGCAAAGGTAGCAGGCGCTGCGCGCCGAGCGCTAAAGCTCCGAGCAAAGGAATAGCCTCAATTAAACCGCCAGATCCCTCAGATAGTAAATAAGCAATGAACCCTATCAATACCATCCCAATTGTTTCAACGACGTAACGCGGCGCACCACCAATGAACGCAATTTTTGCGCTCGCATGACGTAACAGCACATCAGAATCTCGAAATATACGAATGTAAATCTCCTGTGTGCCATCAATGATAACGTCACGAATTCCACCTAAGCCTTCCTGCATTACCTTCATAAGATGATCTTGCTCCAAAGTAACTTGCCGTCCTGCACGCAGTAAATCCTTGCGAGCAATTACAGTGATTCCCAAATAGATCGCACCAAAACCAGCAAATGCGCCTGTTGTTACTAGGGGATCTACAGCTAGCAATAAAGCCATAACACTTACAAGTATCAGTAAGGCAGAAACAAGATTTAATATCGGTAGGAGAGTACTAAAAACAAGACCGCCCACCTTATTCATAATGTTAGAGATTACTTCTGCGCTATTACGTGAAATATGAACAGAATAAGCTTGATACAGAGTTCTTCGGTAAGCCTCGCACCCTAGATCAGCACCAATAGAACAGCTCAGATGAGTTTGGGCCCACAAGAGCGTTAATCGAGTTATGCCTGATAGCAAGGCTGCCAGGCCGAACACACCAAACAATGGAAGTAGTAGTTGATTTGGTGACGAGAGTTCGAATGCTCCAATCAGAGGCTGCATCCATGGGCGGTTATAAAGCGTCTCCGGGGATGATAATGCAGCAAGAAAGGGTAATACAGACCCTAAGGATATCAATTCAGCAAAAGCCGACAGCAACATCAAGACGGCAACTAAGGCTAGCTGAAAACGGCGACGCGGTTGAATATGGCCCCATAGAGCAAGGAGAATGGTAAAAAGGGGAGGCTGGGGGTTTGCTCCCTTGATCATAGCTTTGAGAAATTAAAACTTTTCATGTTTAATCTATACACTCGGAATTTTGACCCTAAACAACTTATCAAAGTTTGCTGATTGAACAGCAAAAGTACAACCAGCATTTATAATTTAGCATAATATATTTATCTAATTAGATTGTAATGCGTGAGTTATGTCTATACCTTTGGCAATTTTTTTTGCCAAGCCTTTCGAATCCTATTACTTTATTGATTTAGCAAATTCGATTAGTTTAAGGATGAAAATTTAAATACCAGCGGAGAGCTTCATTTAGCCCCTCTTTAATACGATATGCGGGCTGATAACCTAACAATTTCTTACCTTTATCAATATTCGCAAGTGAACTTCGAACATCCCCCACCCTGAAATCTTTATAGATCGGTTGAGTCATTTCCAAATTTTGAAAATGAACTCCAAGAGCGTCGCGTAGGTAGAAAAAAAGTTGATTCAGAGTAGTGGAATCCCCAACGGCTACGTTGTAAACTTGGTTAGTTGCACACTTATCACTTACTGTTGCGGCTAGCAAATTTGCTTGAATTACATTATCAACATAGCAAAAGTCACGACTTGTTTCGCCATCGCCGTTAATGTAAACCGGCTCGGCATTAATCATTGAAGCAATCCACCTTGGAATCACTGCAGCATATGCACCTTCGGGATCCTGTCGTCGACCGAAGACATTGAAATACCTAAGGCCTATTGAATTAAAACTATAAGTTCTAGCAAATACTTCGGCGTAGAGTTCATTAACCAGTTTGGTTACAGCATAAGGTGAAAGAGGCCTTCCAATTTTATCTTCAATTTTAGGCAATTCTGGGTGGTCACCATAAGTAGAGCTGCTAGCAGCATAGACAAAACGATCTACCTTAGCATCTCGGGCGGCGACCAGGATATTCAAAAAACCATCTACATTAACCCGATTTACGATAACTGGATTTTCAATACTCCGAGGAACTGAGCCGAGCGCCGCCTGATGAAGAACATAGTTAACGCCATCGCACGCCTCATTACAAGTTGGCAGATCGCAAATATCTCCTTCGATAAATCTGAAATTATTCCACTGCTCTAAGGTCACTAATTTTTTTACTTCATCAAGGTTACGTTGATATCCAGTCCTAAAGTTGTCTAACCCAACAACCTGCTGATTAAGCTTTAGTAATGCTTCGAGTAAATTGCTACCTATGAAGCCGGCAACACCTGTGACTAGCCAGGTTTGGGGTTTAGATTTAAGTTTTTTTTGCAGTAGCTCATATGCGGACATAGTCAAAGTCTCAAATCAGATTCATCGCGAGCTAGTACATACTTAAGATCATAGACAACTGAATTAGTCTTGCATAGAGCGCGAATTGCATCTGCTCCCATATCTTTAAATTGGTGATGAGCGACTGCGAGCACTATGGCATCATAGTGACAATTCTTAAGCTCTGATTCAGTGGTCATCTCAAACTCTCGCTGAGCTTCTTCAGCGCTTACCCATGGATCATAAATGTCAACCTCGCAACTATAGCTCTTGAGCTCAGCCACAATATCAACTACTCGAGTATTCCTAATATCCGGACAATTTTCTTTAAAGGTTAAGCCCATTACTAAAATACGAGCACCTTTTAGCGCTATATCCTGATTTACTAATGCTTTTACAAGTTGGCTAGCGACATACGAACCCATACCATCATTCAAGCGTCGCCCCGCTAATATAATCTCAGGTTGATATCCCATAGCCTGAGCTTTATGAGTCAAATAATATGGATCCACACCAATACAATGACCGCCGACCAGCCCCGGTCTAAATGGTAGAAAATTCCACTTAGTCCCCGCAGCATCCAAAACTGCCTCGGTGTCTATATGCATCTTATTAAATATAATCGCTAACTCGTTAATCAAAGCAATATTCAGATCCCGTTGCGTATTTTCAATAACTTTAGCCGCCTCTGCAATCCTAATGCTTGGAGCCTGATGGGTTCCTGCTTTTATAATTTTTTGATACAGCGAATTAATATACCCAGCCGACTCTGATGTTGATCCTGAAGTTATCTTTTTAATATCTGGTAAGCGATGTAGTTTGTCTCCAGGATTAATTCTCTCAGGACTGTATCCCACGTGAAAATCTTGGTTTAATTTTAAGTTGGAATAGGTCTCCAATACTGGAACACAGTCCTCTTCGGTTGCACCTGGATACACTGTTGACTCATAAATAACAACATCTTTATTTTTCAGCACCCTAGCAACTGTTTTACTAGCCTCCAAGAGGAAATGGATATCTGGATTCTTATGTTCGTCAATTGGAGTTGGAACTGTAACAATATAAACGTTACAGTTAATTAAATCTTCAATTTCTGTTGAATATTGTAATTTTTTAGATTGGCTTAACTCCTCATCACTTAACTCTAACGTTGAATCATGCCCATTTCTAAGTGCATTAATTCGCTTAAAGTTATGGTCGAACCCGACTACTGGAAAATGCTTAGAGAACTCCACCGCTAATGGAAGGCCAACATAGCCTAAGCCGATAATGGCAATTCGAACGGAACTGAAATCATTCATATTTTATTCTACGGCATTAATAGTGTTGCCTAAAAAATAACGAGACAGTTACTTGAGCAAAAGTCTGCGAACAAGTACTGTGATTAATTTTAAAACGGGGTACAGCTAACAGTCCAACCAATGGCTCACTTAAACATTAAAAAATATTTACTCTAAGTTCAAGCCCCGCTTTAACCATTCAAACTAGCTAGCCTGTCAACATCAAGAATATTCTGGCTCAGAAAATAATCTTTTTTAATTAAAAACTCCTAAAAGGGGCCCTTAAATTCTTGATTGGGAATGTCGTGCATGCCTTTGCGTGCTATTGATTGCATAAGCTCTCTATACGAGTTTATAGAAACTTCTTTACCCAATAGCTTTAATACAGTGTCGGCGATGGTTCCTGGCGTAGGGTAATACTCTTCGGTCATGCTTGGTGCGGTCGGTGTTGGAAAGTCTGGGGAGCAAATCCTAATTGGCGCAGATTTTAAGGTTTCAAATGCTTTTTCTACCACTTGGCTAATAAGTTCAGCAGCAATACTACCTGTCTTGTGTGCGGTATCAGCCACAATCAATCGCCCTGTTTTCTTAACTGAATTAATCACCATTTGAGAGTCTAGTGGCCTTACGCTACGCATATCAATTAATTCCACTGAAATACCCGTTATAGAAAGTAGCGCTCTAGCTGCAATCAAAGCCTCAATCGTCATATAAGAGAAAGTAGCAATCGTAATATCACTACCTTCACAAAGTATCTCAGCCTTATCTAATGGCACCTCATAAATTGATTCAGGTACTGAGTCAACTACAGGATGCAACCAGCGATGTTCCAAAAAAATCACCGGATTGTCATCCCTAATTGCAGCCACCATCATCCCCTTTGCATCGTGTGCGGTTGTTGGCATCACTACCTTTAAGCCGGGTATCAAAGCAAATAGAGCCTGAAGACTTTGTGAATGTTGAGGCCCCTGCCCCCATCCTCTGCCAATTATCATCCTGATAACCAACGGAACACTCGACTTTCCATTAAACATGTAATGCCACTTAGCAGCATTATTAATTAGTTGGTCCAAAGACAATAAGGCAAAGTCAATGCGCTGATGAATCATTACTGGGCGCATACCAGCAATTGCTGCACCGATGCAGGCTCCAGTCACTCCATTCTCGGAGAGGGGCATATCAAATACTCTGTCTTTTCCAAACTTTTCTTGCAGGCCCAGTGTTGAATTAAAAATAGCCTTTGGGTCTGGTACGCCCTCACCAATGACAATCACCCTCTCATCTTGAACCATCGATTGATCCAAAGCCTCTCGAATAGCCTCAATGTAACTGATCTGATGAGTATTAGGCATATATATAAGCCTTTGCATCTTCTAGATTTGGCTCGCGATCAGCCAGTGCATAGGCAAAAGAGTGATTAATTTCAGACTTGATATTACTTTCCATTTCTTCAATTTCATGATTCGAAAATAATCCAGTCGCTAAGGAAAATTTTTCGAATCGTTTAATTGGGCATGCAGATTTACCAACCTCAACTTCTGATGAGGTTCGGTATTGCAAATGGTCATCGAAGTCTGGGCCACAATGCTCCCTCCATCGATAAGCGGAGAATTCTAAGAACCAAGGGCCCTTGCCTTCGCGCAAATCCTTAAAAGCTGTATTGCTTAAGTTGAAAACTAACTCAACATCATTCCCATCACCATGTGCTGTTTTAATTCCATGTGCAGCAGCTATTTGATGTATTGACCTATTAGGTTGTCGAGCAATTCTTCGGGTATAAACTGAAAAATCATTATTTTCACAAACAAACAAAATTGGCAATTGATGAAGGGCAGCAAAGTTTAAAGATTCATGCACTACACCCTCCTCAAAACAACCATCGCCTAAGAAAACAACGGTCACATCCTTTTTTTTCTGAAGTTTAGATGCCCAAGCGGATCCAACCGCAAGAGGGACAGTGCCACCAACGATAGGTGTAGCACCCATAAATCCAACATCTAAATCAATCATATGCATTGAACCGCCACGGCCACCACAGCAACCACTAGCTCGGCCATAAAGTTCAGCAATCATGGCATCCAAGCTACCGCCCTTTGCTAAATAATGTCCATGTGCGCGATGATTGCTATACATTTTGTCATGCAGAGATAATGCCGCTCCAACTCCAACTGCTATTGCCTCTTGTCCAATACATAAATGCATAGGGCAGCGCATTTCTTGCTCGGCATAGCGTTTGGCCAATGCCTCTTCAATACGCCGAATACGTAGCATTGAATGATGAAGTTTTTGAGCGAGATGTGAGTTCATTGTTTAGCTCTTATTTGAGCAGAGTGGTTACATATTTTTTTAAACTTACTGGGTCAATTGGCTCTCTATTGCAAACAATTTGTACGTCCATCGCAGCTGCAACGCTACCAACAAAATTGGCCACCTTCGAATCTAGGTTCCCAGCCATACAAAGCGAAGCTAATGAAAGAAAAGCATCCCCTGCGCCAATGCGGTCAATTACTCTAGAAGAGAGTGCCGGCACCCTATGAAAAACTTGGTCCATGGAGTCAAGGAAAACCACGCCCTTAGTGCCTCGGGTAACAGCAAAACCCTTTACGCCTAATTTATTAGCGACATCCTGACACACTACTTCCAATGAATCATGACGGTTATGCGCCGCCAACCTTAACTCTGGTTCATTTAAAGAGACAAAATCGGCACGTGTATATCGGTTAATCACATGGAACCCTCGATTACCACTATTAATCTGGGTATTAACTGCCAAAAATGGAGCCTTTTGACAAAGTAAGTAGACCATCTCCTGGGATACAAAGCCATTACCAAAGTCAGCCACAATTACCAAATCATAGTTAGATAAATTTTGCTCAAGCCACACAAGAGATTTCTTACCTCCATCCTCAAATTCAGGACTCTCTTGGAAAAAATATACTTCAAAAAATTTCGCTAAATCTGCATCAACAAAACGTCGCTTTGTTACCGTAGGAGCATCTTTAAAATACGCAAACACAGGTTTGATGTTTTCATTTAATCTTTCTCGAATAAATTCTTCATGACTATCGCTTCTGCCTAAGCCCGTCATTAAATCAACACTATTAACAAATTGTGATAAATGGTTGGCAACTGCCAAGGCACCTCCGGCAAATTGCTCCTCCCCCTCATACTGAACAGCTAGCACATTCCCCTTGCCGGTCTGACCCAACGGAGAAACATAATGATATTGATCAATAATGGCATCGCCTACAACTAGTACTTTGAGGTTGACTAAAGAATCAATCTGAGCATGAATTTCCTTATCAGAATACAGCAAGCTAAACTCTTCCAAGAAGTTTTTTGTCTCTGGTAGAAAAACACCAAAGTGCTCATTCAATAACTCGCTTGAGCTAAAAGTAATTTCATCAGTATAAAAAATAGTGCCGCCATGCTTTTCAACCGCTAGAATTTCCAATGCAATATTCCCGGTAACATCCCCAGCATGATCCTGATATTCGCTACCCTTAACATACAAAGAGGGACGAATTTTTTCTAACAACTCTACAGCAGTAGGCGCATAGTTAACGGCCACATAATGGACGCATTCTAATGCAGCTAAATTTTCAGCGCGTAATTGCTCTCCAAAAACTGGCCGGCCCGGACCTTTATTGACAAATTCATCAGCAGTGACAGTAACCATTAAGATATCGCCCTCTTTCTGAGCGCGTTGCAAGTAGCGAATATGTCCAGTGTGCATTAAATCAAAAGCTCCGTGACATAAAACAACTTTTTTACCTTTATGCCTTAAGTCATGCGCTACCCTCGCCAGCGAGTCAATATCAAGAATTTTTTGACTGGACATTTTTAATCTAACAATTTTTCGTTAAAACGGTCAGCGATGTTATGTAATATAAATTGATGACCAACCTCTACAAATCCATAGTCATCTGAATCAAGCCAAATGTTTATATGACCTAGGTGGCGCAATGGATTATGTGCAGAAAATCCCGTAAGCGTCACTACATATGCACCCTTCTCACTAGCAATAGTAGCGGCATTTCTCATATTCATTGAGTTTCCGGAGCTACTAATCGCCATAACAACATCTCCTGGATTTAATAATTGCGCAAGCATTCTGCCAACCGCATTTTCGTAGCCAAAATCATTAGCCATGCATGTGAGCAAAGAACTTTCATGCAAGGTAGTTGCGCGAATTTTTGCCACATTAAAGAAATCAGTAACTGCATGTGCCGCCACCCCAGCACTTCCGCCATTGCCAACAATGAATAAATTCTGATGATCATTTTTTAATTGCAGCAAACGCTCTTGCAAAGATGAAATTTCTACCTCCAAATTATTCTCAATCCCTTGTGCGTTAGTAATTTTAGTAAGCTTAATAATCTGAGAAAATTTTTGAATTCGAGAGCGTAACGTGAGATTCATTTTGTATTTACTTTTGCTTTCCACCAAGATACTTAAACCAGCTTTGGGTTGCCTTTTGAATCGAGCTTCGGTCCCATACGGGAGCATCCCGCCAATTTTCGATATTATCCAGCATCTTTGTAACGCCATCCTCAAACGAAGTCTGGGGACGCCAACCTAATAACTTTGTAATTTTGTCTACTTTTGCAAAGGTGCAATCTGGCTCACCAGGTCTTTTAGGGATGTACTCAACCGCACCGCCTAACAACTCCACAAGACGGTTGATGCTATAGTGATTTCCACTGCCAACATTCATAGCCTGCCCACTCACATTAGATTGAGCGGCCGCATAAAATGCACGAGCGACATCAGTTACATAAGTAAAGTCCCTCGTTTGCGTGCCATCACCCACTACAGTTAATGGACGCTGCTTGAGTTTTTGGGCCAAAAATACCCCAAACACGGCCCCGTAAGCCCCCGTTGTTCTTGATCGTGTGCCGTAGACATTAAACAGACGCAAAGATACTCCTGATAGTCCATATACCTGCGACCAGTGCAGCACTAACTCTTCACCAATATACTTAGTTAATGCATATGGGTACTGCGGCCTGATGGCGGACGATTCATCGGTTGGATAGGACTCAGGTATGCCATAACTAGAGGAAGATGCAGCATAGATTATGCGCTTAACACCATGCACTTTTGCGCACTCCAAAACATTAAAGGTTCCAGTGACATTCGTACTAAAGTATTGTTCAGGCATTTCTATCGACGGAACAATATCAGCCAACCCCGCCAGATGAAAAACCCAATCTATACCACTAAATGCTGGCTCCAAAGCTTGCGCATCCCGGATATCAGCCTTAAAGAACTTAAACTTTGGATTCGCCTGAACAGAGCTTAGATTCTGAAGTCTACCTGAAGTCAGATTATCTAAAGCAATCACTTCGTGGTCCTGCGCAATTAATAATTCAACTAGATGACTGCCAATAAAACCAGCACCGCCGGTAACCAAACATTTCATATTTTCTTAATTAGTAGGAATTAAATAAAATTTACGTGCTCTACCAAACCCTCGCGCAAATTAAATAGGTAACGGTTGACTTCGTCCATACGACAATTTACACGGCATTGCTTGATATCTAATTCATTACGAATGTAACGGAAATTTTCTTGACGCCTTTCACCTTCCCAAATTTCTTGGAACGATTGCTCATTGATATTGCCATACATAAACTTTTTATCCAGTAAATAGGCACTACAACCATAGACTTCACCATCAGCCATAATATATGACCAAAAGAAAGGTGTTGCATTGCATTTGCTATAACGGCCTTCAGTTTGAATATATTTTTTCATTGTGTTTTCGCGAAATACAACCTGAAAATCATCGGTACTTAGCGCCCTTAATTTATCGCCATAACCAATAGAACTTGAATAGTCAATATTCTCATAAATTTTGGTATCGCTAAATAAATGTTGGGAATAGGGTTTAACTACAAGATAGTCCAAACCAATCTCATCACGACATATCTTAGCAAGCTGCTCCATTTCATGAGCATTTTCAGGCAGAAGTAATGACTGAGCTCCAATTACACATTTGAGATTTTTTGCTTTTTTCTCTGCTACCGCTTTTTTAAGATTACTAATAACTCGAGGGAAATCTTTTTCCTTTGTTTGATGCACCTTTGCATATGTTTCAGGCGTACCGGCATTGATTGAAACTTTAATCCAGGATGTCAATGGCAATGATCTTTTGATAAATTCATCATTCAAAACTGTTGCATTTGTTGTGAAAGACACATCGATTCCGGCAGACTTTGTGGCCTCTACTATTTCATTGATTTTTTTATGCAAAAGAGGCTCACCTTCCCCAGCATACATAATACTTTTAATGCCAAGCCTACCCATTTCAGCCAATCGTTTTGAAAAAGATTCCGCTTCTAGCATTACCGCCTTATAACCAATATAGTCCACGGCGCAAAATGTGCACCTATGATTACAGGCACCAACGGGGGAAACCTCAACGTAAATCGGATAAACTGATTTCGCCTTACTCCACTCCTCGCCCGCCTCCAAAAACTGAGCAACCCTTTGTGGGTGATAAATAAGCTTGTGAGTGTCTATGCCAAATTTATCCACTTTAATTCCCAAATAAATGCCGTTGATTGAAATAATATTTTAATGCAATTTGGCCCGTAACGCTATTAAAGCCTCTAAACATGTGCAAGAAGACCATGTATGCCATAACTAGTTGAAAAACACTAACTGGAGCGCTCGTCCTTGAGGTAAAAATTTTAAACCCATATTAGTGGTTTAAGGAATTTAGTACTGAGAGATATGCTTTCCACCAAATACATTTTCAAGAAACCCTGGCGCGATAAGGACCAAATTCGCGTTCCAGAACCCCGCTAAGAATTACAGGTCAAACTTGTGTCAAATTGAGCATCCAAGAAATAAGAAAATGCTCTCTTTTGGAGTGGTACTAAAAATTAGGTCAGTTCACTAATTGATTTATATGCTTTTAAACAGAAATGGGAATTTAGTTTCTTGGTTTTTTCCCTAATGCTGGTAACTCGTGCACCACTTTACCAATCTAATGCCGGTTCATCATAAGCATCTCGACAGCCTCTAGCACCGTATTTGTCTGTGGGATAGCCCTATAGTCCCCTAAGTTAAAGATCCTAGCACTCCAATAGCCCTCGGTCTTCCATCTGGGGGAATCACAGTAAATCTCCACCGTCGGTTTACCCAATACAGCGGATAAATGAGTTAGGCCCGTATCCACCCCAATAGTCAAAGC
>Ga0164294_10000513_pt1 | contig 37190 bp, 30 predicted proteins | sample GEODES005metaG_FD_111479 | JGI IMG/M metagenome (GOLD analysis project Ga0164294, IMG submission 111479) | Oligotrophic lake water microbial communities from Sparkling Lake, Wisconsin, USA - GEODES005 metaG | ecosystem: Environmental > Aquatic > Freshwater > Lake | place: USA: Sparkling Lake... | reverse complement strand
AGGTGTAACACAAGGTATGAAAGATTTAAATTTATTGTACGATGTGCCTACTATTTTTTGTGTTTTAACAGATAATACTATGCAACAATCTGTCGATAGAAGTGGAGGTAAACATGGAAATAAAGGGATTGAAGCGGCAATTGCTGCAATTAAAATGATAGATTTAAATAAACGATATTAAACTTTACAAAGTTAATTAAAATAAAAATCACAGGTTTCTATTCATAGTAATCTGTGATTTTTTATTTTTCACAGAATTATTTTGTTATTAACTTTTACAAATTTGTATTTTTTGAGATATAATAATACGTTTTTAATTTCTTAAATTTGTAACATAACCAAAATAAAAAACAAAACAGATTAATGTCTGGAATTATTCAATTATTACCTGATCATGTAGCCAATCAAATTGCTGCTGGAGAAGTGGTGCAACGACCAGCTTCTGTGGTTAAAGAGTTGGTTGAAAACGCTGTTGATGCAAAGGCAACCGAAATCAAACTTATCGTTAAAGATGCTGGGAAAACGCTTATTCAGGTTATTGATAATGGCTTAGGAATGAATGTTACCGATGCACGGTTGTGTTTTGAGCGTCATGCGACTTCAAAAATTCGTCATGCGGAAGATTTGTTTGCCATACATACAAAAGGATTTCGAGGTGAAGCATTAGCGTCCATTTCAGCAGTCGCTCACGTAGAATTAAAAACCAAACAAGCTCAAGAAGAATTAGGTATTCATATCATCATTGAAGGTAGTAAAGTAATTACACAAGATGTAGCTGTTTTGCCAAAAGGCACATCGTTTTTAGTAAAAAATTTATTTTTTAATATTCCTGCTCGTAGAAATTTTTTAAAATCGGATAATATCGAATTAAAACATATTATTGACGAGTTTGAACGTGTAGCTTTGGCTCATCCTGCAATTAGCTTTACTATGATTAGTAATGGAAGTGAAGTATTTAATTTGCCAAGTTCTAATTATCGTCAGCGAATTGTAAATATTTTCGGAGGGAAAACAAATGAAAAATTAGTTCCTGTAACGGAAGAAACTGAAATTTTGAAAATTACTGGTTTTGTTGGAAAGCCCGAATTTGCCAAGAAAAACAGATCAGAGCAATTTTTTCTGGTGAATAATAGATTTATAAGAAGTCCATTTTTGCATCATGCTATTATGAATGCTTATGATGGTTTATTACGAGATAATAATCAACCCAGTTATTTCTTGTTTTTAGAAGTCCCGCCACACACAATTGACATCAACATTCATCCCACAAAAACAGAAGTTAAGTTTGATGATGAACAAGCCCTTTATGCTATTTTGCGTGCCACGGTAAAACACAGTTTAGGGATGTTTAATGTAGTGCCAATACTTGATTTTGAGAGGGACGCAAACTTAGATGTTCCGTATGATTATAAAGATAAAACGTTAGGTTCGCCAACAATTCAAGTGGATCGTTCCTTTAATCCTTTTGAACTTGAAACTAAAAAATATTCAGGATTGCCTTCTTATGTAAAAAGTAAATCAGCACAACCCAATTGGGAGAGTTTATATACCAATTTAAAACAAGATGCTACTGAAGTTTCCTTAGATTCTTTTGAAACCGACTTAGTAGCCAGTAAATTATTTGATGATAAGCCTACAGAAAGTCAGACATTAATTTATCAATTCAATAGAAAATATATAATTAATAGCATCAAATCAGGATTATTAGTTATACATCAAAATAGAGCGCATCAACGTATTTTATACGAACAATTTTTAACGAATATTACTATTCATCAAGCCTCAAGTCAGCAGTTACTCTTCCCTTTAGAAATTAAGTTTTCAAGAGATGAGATGCTGTATTTAAAAGAAATTCAACCCAATTTAGAAGGTATTGGCTTTGCTTTTGAAAAAATGGGAGTAGATGTGTTAATTATTTCGGGTTTACCCGCTCAAATTTCAGAATCAAATATAACGGAGATTTTACATGATTTGATTTATAATTTACAAGAAAATGTTCCAGAAGATAGTTTTTCATTAAGTGATAGCATTTCTAAATTTATGGCAAAAAGTGTGGCGATAAAATCGGGAAAATATCTGAACACTATTGAATTAGAAAATATTGTAAATGGTTTATTTGCTTGTAAAGAGCCCAATGTTTCGCCGTTTCAAAAACCTATTTTTATTACATTAACCACAGAAGATTTAGATAAAAGATTTTAAGTATGTTCAATAATATGACACCGGTTGTAAAGCAACTATTAATAATAAATGTTTTGGTTTTTATATTGAGTCAGGCTATGCCTCAAAATTACGAAACGTTATCCTTATTTTATTTCGAAAGTGAAAAGTTCCGATTTTGGCAACCTTTCACACACATGTTTATGCATGCGCCTATGCCAAATTTGATGCATATTTTATTTAATATGTTTGCATTGGTTTCTTTTGGTTCGGCTTTAGAACATTTTTGGGGTGGAAAAAAGTTTTTGTTTTTTTACTTTGCATGTGGTTTAGGTGCCGCTTTTGTTCAAACAGGTATGAATTATTATGAAATTCATCAAGTTATTAACGAATTAGGGCTGTCTGCTCAAGATATGAAAGTAATTTTTGATACGCCTTTAAGTGATGTGTTTAATTCCGCAGGTCAATCAACAGGAAAAGTTAGTCAAATTTTAAATAATGTGAATTGCACACAAACACAATTCGACAAATTATCTTTAATTTATGGTAGTTGTGTAGGTGCTTCGGGTGCCATTTATGGTTTATTAGTAGCATTTGCTTTTATGTTTCCTATGGCTGAATTAATGATGATGTTTATTCCTGTGCCAATTAAAGCAAAGTTTTTTGTACCAATTATTGTAGGTTTAGATTTGTTTTCAGGCGTAACTGGTTTTTCAATTTTTTCAGGCGGTGGAAATATTGCTCATTTTGCCCACATTGGTGGTGCATTAACAGGTTTTATCTTAATGATGCTTTGGAGAAACAATAAGTTTACACATACTAGGTGGAATTAAAATTCAATTGCAATAACAATTGCAAAAATCAATATAAATAAAAAAATAATGCTTATCAATTAATTCTGAATAATCAATTAAATCTGTGTACCTATAACAATGAGTATTTTAAACGAAATAAAACAACAATACAAAACAGGTGATGTTTCTCAAAAGTTAATTTTTATTAATATTTTGGTGTTCATTGTTAGTGCTTTATGTTTTAGTTTTGTTTCAAATCAGTTTCAATATCCAAATTGGTTGGCTTTGTCTTCTAATTATAAAGATGTTTTATGGTTTCCGTGGACATTAATTACTTATGGTTTTTTGCATTCTGAACCAATTCATTTATTATTTAATTTGATTTTTTTGTATTACATAAGTACCTTGTTTTATACTTTTTTTACAACCAGACAGTTTTTAATTGTTTACTTTTTTGGTAGTTTTTTTGCAGGTTTAATTTTTGTAGGGTACGGATATTTTTTTAATTATTCTAATTTAATAGTTGGTGCCAGTGCATCTATAATGGCTCTTTTTATATCTGTTGCTACCTATGCTCCAAATTATTCGTTACGATTACCTTTAATTGGATATTTAAAAATTTGGCATATTGCAGTATTCTATATTTTTATAGATGTCGCACAATTATTAACTGAAAACACAGGTGGTCATATTGCACATTTGTCTGGCAGTGTGGTCGGTTTTGTTTTTGCAGTGTTGATAAAAAAAGGAATCGATATCAGTGCTATTTTTACAATAAAAAAGAAAAAAAACAGTACATTTAAAAAAATATATAAAAACAAGCCCGTAAAAAAGTATCAATCTGTTCGTGTATCGGATGTAAATTTCAAACAAAGACAAATTGATGAAATACTAGAAAAAATTAGTAAATCGGGATATGAAAGTTTAACAAAAGAAGAAAAAGAATTTCTTTTTGCAGCCAATAAATAGATGCTAAAAAAAATGTCAATTATTTCAAAAACCATGTTGTTTTTTAATGTAATAGTCGCTATTATTACATTAATGGCTTATTTGTTGCCTTTTTTAGCGCCTAAATGGTTTCCTTTCTTAAGTGTGTTAAGTTTGTTTTTGCCTTTTTTCTTGGTAGTGAATTTATTGTTTTTTATGTATTGGTTGATCCAATTCAAAAAATATATTTTTGTGTCTGGATTGGTGTTGCTTTTAGGAATTACATTTATAAATAAATTTTATAATTTAAAACCAACCGAATTACCAAAATCGGAAAATGAGTTTTCTATTATGAGTTATAATGTTCGTTTGTTCAACAAATTTAATTGGTACAAAAAAGCGAATATTCCTACCAAAATAGCTGAATTGGTAAGCGAAAAAAATCCAGATATTTTGTGTATTCAAGAGTATTCGAATTTAGAAAAAACAAAATTTTCGAATTATAAATACCAACATGTTTTCAAAGAAGGTAAAAATATTATCGTAGGAAATGCTATTTTTTCTAAGTTTAAAATTATTGATAAAGGCGTTATTAATTTTCCAAATTCTACAAATAATGTGGTTTATGCCGATGTTATAAAAGGGAATGATACGTTGCGAATTTATAGTATGCACTTGCAATCCATAAAAATTAGCACCGATATTGAAGAAGAGGAAATTCAGAAAATGAATGAATCTAAAACCAAGTATATTTTTAGAAAAATTAGCGATGCCTTTACGAAACAAGAGGCACAAGCCTCACTCTTAAAAAAGCATTATGGTAGTTGTAAATACAAAAAAATTATTTGTGGCGACATGAATAATAGTGCCTTCTCTTTCGTATACAGAACCATAAAAGGAACTATGCAAGACGCTTTCGAATCAAATGGAGAAGGATTTGGAAAAACCTATAATTTTAAATATTATCCAGCTAGAATTGACTATATTTTTTTAGATAAAACCATTCAAATAAAAAGTTTTGAAACTTTAAATGATTTTTATAACAGCGATCATTTTCCTTTAATTTCAAGATTAGAAATTAAATAATATTCAAATCATATTTATTTAAAAGTCAGAATGATATTATAAATTACTTTATTTTTCTTCTGCTTTTTTTCTTTCCATTATCCATTCCTTTAAACGTTTTCCATATTTAGATTTTGCAACCTTTGGAACTAACATTTTATTGATTGTGTCTAATAATTTAATATTCGCATCTGGAATTTCACTTAAAGCGATATAAGGCGACACTTCATATTTTGGATTAATTAATGCAAAATTAGCTGTATATAAATATTTTCTGATGGTTAATTTATCGCGTTTGTTTTGAATTTCTTCTGTTATAGTTGCATTTTTTGCCGTTTTGTTTTTTAATTCTTTTTCTAATAATTCTAATTTTTCGTCATTTAACTTCGACTTAATTTTTAAGAATTTTTCATACACTTTTTGATTTTCTGAACCTGTAATTTTTGCATTGGAATAAAAACCTTCTAAAGTTGTTTCTATTTTCATTTTACCAGGTTCTGCAAAAAATGGAATACTATTGTCAATAGATTCGGTAGTTCCTCTATCTAAAGATAAATATAACATTTGAGGTTCATCTAATTGAAATTTGGTTTCAAAATTAGACTTCCCAGAGATAATTATACTATCTAAAAACACTAAATTGGAATCATTAAGCTTATGAATGTATAGTTTTCCTTTTTTTAAACCTTCTATACTTCCAGATATTTCTAAATTCCCAGGTTTATTGCTTTCTGTTTTACTACAAGCTACTAAAATGGTAACTAAAAGTATTGTAACTATTTTTTTCATTTAACAGGTGTTGTTTTCAATTTATTTGAAGTGCAAAGAAAATAAAAAAATCCTCAAATTAATAGTAATTTGAGGATTTTAAATTAGTTATTACAATTTAATTAGCCTTTTAACCAAGCATTTTTGATGGCTTCTTTTGTTTTATCCGTCGACATAAAACCTGATTTTTCTTCTTTAGGCAAATTAATTTTACCTTTTAAAACTAAGTCTTTTCCATCTCTTATTACAGTTATTGAAATAGCATCACCGTCTTTCCAAGATTCACTTGACATAAGTAAATCGTAAATAGTATCTAAATTATATTCTTTGTCATTAAATGCTTTTAAAACATCATTACCTTGAATTCCTAAAGTAGTCATAAAAACGTTATTGCTAACATCTTCTAGGGCTTTAATTTGTTTTGTAGCTCTATCAACTTTAATTAATGGCGTTCTTCCGTCTTTCAGAAAAGGATTTCCTGTTGCCATCGTTTTTCCTTTTGTAACACCCATTTTAGCAAAAAATATTTCGTAAGGAATTGGTGTTTCACCAGCCACGTAGGTATTTAAAAATTCTCCAATTTGCGGATAGGTAATTCGAGTAATTGTAGCAAATAATTCTTCATCTTTAAATGGTTTGTTGCTTCCAAATTCGTTAGATAATTCTTGCATTAAACTAAGAATTCCTCTTTGTCCGTTGCTTAATTCTCTCATTTGGATATCAATACACATGGCAATTAAAGCGCCTTTTTGATATACATTTAGGTATTGGTCTTTATAAGGTTGTTCCAAAACGTTTTTACTCATTTTTGTAAAACTCATTTTGTCATTCATTGCATTTGCTTCCTCAATTTTTCCATTCATTCTTTTGTAGAAATCTTCTTCAGAAATTAAGCCTTGATTTACTTGAAATAAATTTGCGAAATATTCGGTAATTCCTTCATACATCCATAAATGTTCTGACATTTGAGGTTTGTTGAAATCAAAATAATGAATTTCTCTTGAATGTACACTTAATGGTGTTACAATATGAAAAAATTCATGTGAAACCACATCTTTTAATTGCTCTTGTAGCGCTTCTAAAGGCATCATTTCTGGCATTACAACAGTTGTTGACGTCATATGTTCCAAAGCACCAAATCCTTTCGCGTCTTTTGCGGCCATATCTGAAAGATATAACAAAACGGTATATTTTTTATTGGCGTTAAATTTACCTAAGAATTTTTTTTGAGCTCTCATGAACTTTTCAGTTTCTGGAGTAATATCAGCCGCTTTGTACTTTCCATTTGGAGAATAAACACTGATTACAATATCCATTCCTTCTACATTAAACTCCGTATAATCTGGTTTAGAATACATTATAGGATTGTCCACTAAAGCGCCATATCTTTCTGCTGTAAAAACATCAACTTCATTACTTGGATTGGTATCAACTAATGAAGTCGCACCCCATAAAGTTGCAGGGTGTTTTACTTCTACCGAGTAAGGAATTTCAGATTTTCCTTCAAAATAGCCTACAAAACCATGTGTGTTAAGCATAAAATTTTCTCCAGCTTTAATGTTTGTTCCAGAAGGTGAAAATATATCTTCACTTTCTCCAAAACCGGCTCCGCCTTCTGTATCAAATGTGTCACTAACATAATAAGTTACTTTGGCCAATTTGGATGCTTCAAAAATCGTATAAGAATTCTCGTCTATTTTAGCGATTTTTAAAGATTTTCCTTTATGGTCAAAAGCTTTAACATTGTCTACATATCTTCCATAATTGTCTTCAGAATAGGTTCCTGGAACAATTTTTGGAATATTAAATGTGGTAGTTTCAGTTGTTATTGTTGGATTAATTATTGTAACTTTTACTTTATCGTCAGTTACATTTACTAAATCGATACTAACAGATACGTCATTTTTTGTTGCCTTAGTAACGTTAGACGTTTTGCAACTCATTAATAAAATGGCGCAACTAAGGGTAAGTACTATTTTTTTCATTTTCATTTTATTTTTTATATGGAATTTGTAGTAAAAAGCATAAAATTGTTACAAAAAAAATCCTGTCGTGATTAGAGTATCAGACAGGATTTTATTAATCAAATTTATTTTTAAAATAATATTTGCTATCTAAATCGTCAATGTCGTCTTCTAAAACATTGGTTTTAAATGCTTTTGGTTTGGGTTTTCCTGCAGCAACTTTCTTTTTCCAAAGTTCAAAATTGTCTTTAGAAAGTTTTTTTCGCATAATCTCCGTTACTTCACTTTCGGAAATGCCAAATTCTACTTTAATTACTTCAAAGGGCTTTTTTTCCTCTTGAGCCATGCTAATTACACGTTCTGTATCTTCGTAATTTAATTCGATCTTTTTACTTTTTTTCATTAGTGAAAAGCATAATTTGTTAATTATTCTATCTTATTTTAATTCATTATTCAATATTAATAAAAAAAATATTTTGAAGCAAAAAATTATTGTTTTTTTTAAATAATTTTTCTGAAAGTTAAATTTATTCTTGGATTTTTTGGTTTAGTGGCTTTTGGAATTTGATGTTTATAATGTAATTGAGCGCCATTTTTCATTATCAATAAACTACCATGTTCTAATAATAAAGTCTGCTTGACTTCTTTTTTTGTATTGTGTTTTATTTGAAACATTCTTGCTTCTCCAAAGCTTACGGATGCGATAATAGGGTCTATACCTAATTCTTTTTCATTATCGGCATGCCAGCCGTTGCTGTCCTTTTCGTTTCTGTATAGATTTAACAAAACAGTTGTAAAGTGTTCATTTATAGTGTTTTCAACTTCATCTTTTATGAAGGTAAGTGTGGTATTAAGTGGATGTGGATGCATAACAATATTTGAATATCCGTAGGATTTTCCGTCATTTCCATAAAGAGCTGTTAATCTGGGTTGGGCTATTTTTTTTCCAAAAATGGTAATATCATCTTGTTGCCAAGCTATTTCATTAGATAGGGTTTCAAAAAATAAATCGGCATTTTCTTTAGAGAAAAAATTTGGATAATAAATAAACTCCGCATCAGGTAAATTTAAATAAATGGGTTCTTTGTTAAATAATTCAAACATAAAAAAAGCGATGGATTTCACCGCTAAATTATTGTTATTTTTTTGATATTAGTGTTCCTTTTTTGAAAAATTAAGATTCATTATAATAATAGCTAAAATAATTAATAGTATGCCACACCATTGCCAAACGACAACTTTTTCATTTAAAATTAGGAAAGCCATTAGTACAGAAACCGGTAATTCTAAAGAAGCTACTATACTTCCTAAGCCCAAACCTGTTTTTGGAAAACCTGCATTTAGTAATAAAGGCGGTATAATCGTTCCAAAAAGCGCTAAAAATAAGCCGTAATTTTTGAAAATTTCAAAGTTTAAAGCACCAACTTGTGTAAATGCCGAAAAAGTAAACACAATTATTGTTCCACCTAAAAGCATAAATAAACTTCGTTGTACAGAAGAAATTTCTAAAGCTACTTTATTTGCCGTAAACATGGTTGTGGTGAATGATACTGCAGCTAAAATTCCCCAAATAATTCCCCTCCAATCTAATTGAAAAGTAAATTCGTATAATTTTGTGGCCAAAAAAGTTCCAAATAAAACAATGCCTACTGAAATTATCTTTTGAGTTGAAGGTCGTTTTTTATCTAAAATCCATTCTAATAAGACGCCCATCCAAACGGTTTGCATAAGAAGCACAATAGCAATGGAAACGTCTATATATTTTACACACAAATAATAAAAAACACTTGTCATTCCTAATGAAGTTCCCGCAATCATTAGTTGCAAAATATTTTTTGATGTTGCCATAATTGCTTTTTCTTTCTTGAAAATTTTTTGGAATAAATTAATTAAAAGCATACCAAGTATTCCATAGATAAATTGGGAAGAAGTTATTTCTGCTGTAGTAAAACCATCTTTATATGCTAGTTTTACGAAGGTGGCTAACATGCCATAACTGGTAGCGCCTAATGCTACTAAGAAGACGCCATTTAGTATATTGTTTTTCATTTTTTTTTACGCTACAAAGGAACTTAGAATTTAGCCATTTATTTTTTTTCGTCTTCAACTAAATCTTTAAGATGAATTCGAAGTGCATTTACGGATATGCTAATTTCCCAAAATGAAATACCTAATGAAATTAGTAAGGATAATAAACTGATGCCAAAAATATAAATTCCTATAGTTTCATAATTTAAAAACAGTAAAAACATCGCAAAAACGGATAAAAACAAACACAATACGCCAAAAAGTTGCATGTATCTAATTAATGTGATTCTTTGGTTGAGGTTTTTTATCTCCACTAAAATAGATTTATTTTGGTCTTGATCGTAGTTTTTCTTTAAACTTCGCACAATCTGAGCAATAGTTAAAAATCTATTGGTATAGGCTAATAAAATTAGTGATGTTGCAGAAAACAATAAAGCTGGAGTTTCAATAGAAAGATTCATTAGTTGAAATTTAATAATATAAAGTTTAAAGATACTTTTTTATCAAAATATAGTGTAACTTTTTTCTCATTTTTTTGTCTTACAAGTAATAAAATTTAAATATTAATTTTTTCATGAAAAAAGGTGTACTAAATTTCTTGTTTTCTACTTGTTTTGTATTTTTTGCTTTTGCTCAAGATACCACAAAAGTAAAAAAAGACGATATTCAAAAAGAAAATCAGATTGAAGAGGTTAAAATTTTTAAACAAAAAAAAGCAATTGAACAAAAACCAGATCGTACTATTTTTAATATTTCGGATCAACCCAATTTAAACGCAGGTACTTTAATGGAAACCATAAAGCAGTTGCCAGGTTTGATTTCTTCAGATGTGGCTGGAATGATCTATCAGGGAAAACAATTAGAGGTTTTTTTAGATGGAAGACCCTTAAATATTTCAAGTGCAGAATTGAATTCATTTTTAGAAGGAATGCCTGCAAATTCTGTTGAACGAATTGAAGTAATTACGCAACCAGGTGCTGAGTTTCCTGCCACATCAGGTGGTGCGATTTTAAATATTATTACAAATAAAAATGCGAAAAAATATTTAAGTGCTACTTATACTAGTAGTTCTGCTATTAATACATACGATACTACTCGATTTAGAACGTATAATAGCGTGTTATTAAATGCTAAGAATAAATATTTCGGTTGGCAATTAAATTTTGGACAAAATTATAGAGAAAATGCCACTTGGTCTGAGTTTTTAAATACTAGTTCTAACACTATTTTATCCAAAGTAGAAAGTGATAAAATAAATAGATCCCAATTTTTAAAATCAGGTATTACATTTGATATTAATAAGGATAGGTTGTTGTTAAATTATGATATTAATCTCGCAAATAGTAACAGTGAAACAGAAGGTTTTGGTTTAGGATTTGTTACTTCTGATAAAGGTAAATCTCATAATACGAGACAAGATGCAACTATAACGTATCAGAAAAGATTTGATGATAAAAGTCAAAAATTAGATTTTGTTTTTAATTATAACAACAATAAAAATGATTTCAATTTATTTTCAAACGTTTTTAGAAATGCAGTTTTGGATAATTTTTCAAATCAAAATTATTACAACGGAAAATTTGACTATTCACAAGGCTTAAAAATTTTAGATGAAGGAAAAGTTAGTTTTGGAGCCCTGTATGAAAAACTTCTTTTTGAAGCCGAAAATTTTGGAAGCATAAATTTAGACTATCAAAGAACAACGGCTGCTACTTATTTGGAATTTCAAGCGAAATACAATAAGTTCGATTTTATTTTAGGTTCCAGAGCTGAAAAATATGAAATTAATGGCAAAACCACTACGGGTAATTTATTTCCGTTTGACCAATTTAGATGGTTTCCAAACGCTACCGTACAATATAATCTTTCGCCTCAAATTTTCTTAAATATGAATTACAATAAGAAAATCACGTTGCCATCCACTTCTGCTTTAAATCCAAACAATACCACGTATCAAAATCAGAATTTAACTACGGTTGGAAATCCAAATTTACAACCTACGATTTTTGATAATTTTGAATTTAAAATTAGTGCTTTTGATTATGCTTATTTAGGGTACAACTTAAGTAGTGCAAAAAATCAAGTGGTACAACAAGTAAGTTTAAATGGTAATTTAGTACAAAGCACCAATTTTAATGTTTCGGAAGTTAAAATTCATAATTTTAATTTTGCACTTCCTTTACCATATATGCTATTTACAAAAGGCTTAAAAGAAACTATGAAATTTGATTTTAATCCGGATAAAATCAACTTTTTATATCTTTATACGGGATATCAACTGCATCAAATTCCTAATGTAACTACAAAAGGTTTTTGGAATTTAAATTTAATGTCGCAAATAATTTTACCAAAAGATATAAAATTTATAACCGAATTTGGATTCATCACTTCTGGTGGAAATTACTTTTATTTTGTTGCCGATAAACCATTTAATAATTATTTAGATATGACTTTTAGTAAGAAGTTTCTAAATGATCAAGTAACGGTTACTATTTTTGGCGATGATATTTTTAATATGAATAGAAGTTTATTCCGACCAATAAATGATCCATTATTAACTTACAATAAGAATGATACTAGAAAATTTGGCTTTACCATAAATTATAAATTACCAACAAAAAATAAAGCTGCCAAAGTAGAACAAAATATTTTAAAGGATGATAAAAAAGAAGAAGGAACAGTTATTGGAAATTAATTTTTAATCATCTTATCAAAAAAATCCTGACAGAAAAAACGAACTGCCAGGATTTCTAATTGAAGTATAAATGCTATTTTAAGGTTTCAAAACTTCTTTTTACAAAAGCAGTTAATTCTTCTCCTTTTAATAACCCTTGTGATAATTTAGCTAAATCTAAAGCGTTTTTAACTAGTACTTTTTGTGTTTCTTCATTGGCTTGCAAAATAGAAGTTGCTAATTCCGAATTGGAATTTACCACTAAATTATACATTTCAGGCATATTACTCATTCCAAACATTCCGCCGCCGCCACTTTGACTCATTTCTTTCATACGACGCATAAATTCGGGTTGCGTAATTATAAATGGAGTTGCATCACTGTCTAATGATTCTAATTGTACAGAATACGCTTTAGGAATTACAGTTTCTAAAGAAGCTTTTAATGTTTCTTTTTCAGTATCTGATAATTTAGAAATTTGCACTTCTTCTTTGTTGATTAATTTATCAATATGATCTGCATCAACTCTTGCAAATGTTAAATTTTCATTGTCTGCTTCTAATTTCTGAATTAAATGCGATACTATTGGGGAATCTAAAAGTAAAACTTGGTATCCTTTACTAGTTGCAATATCTATATAACTGTGTTGTGTTTCTTTATTTGAAGCATATAAAACAACTAATTTTCCATCTTTATCTGTCTGTAAATCTTTCGTAGCTTCTTTTAATTCTGCTAAAGTGTAATATTTGTTTTCTGTTGTAGGATATAGAACAAAATCACCCGATTTTTCATAAAATTTTGGTTCAGAAAGCATTCCGTATTCCAAAACAATTTTAATATCACTCCATTTTGCTTCAAAATCTTCCCGGTTTTCATTAAATAATGATTTTAATTTATCGGCAACTTTTCGAGTAATATAATTTGAAATTTTCTTAACATTACTATCCGCTTGTAATCCAGAACGTGAAACGTTTAACGGGATATCTGGCGAATCTACCACTCCTTTAAGCATTAATAAAAATTCGGGTACAATTCCTTCCACATTATCTGTTACGAAAACTTGATTTTGATATAATTGAATTTTATCTTTCTGAATTTGTAAGTCGGAACCTAATTTTGGAAAATATAAAATACCCGTTAAATTAAATGGATAATCTACATTTAAATGAATGTGAAATAAAGGTTCTTCAAATTGTGAAGGATATAATTCTCTATAAAAATTTTTGTAATCTTCATCAGACAATTCGCTTGGTTGTTTTGTCCAAGCTGGATTTGGATTGTTGATAAAGTTATCCACGTCAATATATTCAGGTTTGTAGTCCTCACCTGCATCATCTGGTTTCGGTAATGCTTCTTTTTTAGTCCCAAATTTTATTGGAATAGGCATGAATTTATTATACTTAGTAAGTAATTCACGTATTTTAAATTCTTCTAAAAATTCTAATGAATCCTCTGCAATATGTAATACAATTTCAGTTCCTCTGTCGGTTTTGTCATGTGGTTCTAAAGTAAATTCAGGACTTCCATCGCAAGTCCAATGTGCCGCTGGTTCCTCTTTAAATGATTTTGTAAAAATTTCAACTTTAGAGGCAACCATAAAAGCAGAATAAAAACCTAAACCAAAATGTCCGATAATTCCAGAATCTTTAGCAGCATCTTCGTATTTGTTTAAAAATTCTTCTGCACCTGAAAACGCCAATTGGTTAATGTATTTTTCCACTTCGTCTGAAGTCATACCAATACCTTGGTCGATAATGTGAAGTTTTTTTCCTTCCTTATCAATTTTAATTTCTATAATCGGATTTCCGTATTCCGTATTCGCCTCACCAATGCTGGTAAGATGTTTTAATTTTAAAGTGGCATCGGTTCCGTTAGAAATTAATTCACGTAGAAAAATCTCGTGATCGCTGTACAAAAATTTTTTAATCAATGGGAAAATATTCTCCACCGAAACATTAATTTTTCCTGATGTCATATTGTATTTGTTTAAATTAATTTTACATAATAAAAGTTGTCAAATTAAGTACCAATATTACTTTTGCTGACAAATTGACATTTTAATTTTATAAGAACTCCATATTTTTTTGGTTACATTTAAAGTAATATATTTACACTTTACTTTTTGAATTATTTTCTTAACATTTTCAAATGCTTGAAGTAGCCATTTCTTCTTTTTCTTATCATGAGAAAATCATTTTACAAAATTTAACATTTACAGTAAATGAAGGGCGTCAATTAGCTATAATTGGAGAAAGTGGTTGCGGAAAAAGCACCTTGTTAAAATTAATTTACGGATTATATGACTGCAACGAAGGCCATCTTTCTTGGAAGTCAGAACCTATATTAGGGCCTAAATTTCATCTTGTTCCCGGAATGCCTTTTATGAAATATTTAGCTCAAGATTTCGATTTAATGCCATTTATTACGGTAGGAGAAAACGTTGGAAAATTTTTATCCAATTTTTATCCAAATGAAAAACAAAATCGAATTGATGAATTGTTACATTTAGTAGAAATGTCTGAATTTAAGCACGTGAAGGCAAAGTTTTTAAGTGGTGGACAAATGCAACGTGTAGCGTTGGCAAGAGTTTTAGCACAAGAGCCAGAAGTTTTGCTGTTAGACGAGCCTTTTTCACACATTGATAATTTTAGAAAAAACAAATTAAGAAGAAAAATATTTAAATATTTAAAAGATAAACAAATAACTACATTAGTTGCTAGTCATGATATTAACGATGTCTTGTCATTTTCAGATGAGGTTATCGTTTTAAAAGACACTACCATTTTAGAAAAAGCAACACCATATGAATTATATTACCATCCTAAATACCAATATACAGCTGCTTTATTTGGTGAGGTAAATGAAATGGAAATAAATGGTAAAACACAGTTAATTTATCCCAATCAATTGCAAATTGTAGAAAAATCTGATATTCAAGTTGAGGTAGTTTCTTCCTATTTTAAAGGGAAATATTATTTAATTGAAGCCAAATTTGAAAATAAACTTATATTTTTTGAATCAGTAGTTATTATTGCTAAATACAGTAGTATCAATCTTACGATTAAGGAAAGATTACCAATAGATAAATAATAAGTTAAAGCATATTTTTCTTAAATTTGCTTAGTAAATTTAATAATATGTACCACTCAAAAATATCGGGCTTAGGGTATTATGTGCCAGAAAACATTGTGACAAATGATGATTTATCCAAAATAATGGATACCAATGACGAATGGATTCAGGAAAGAACAGGAATAAAGGAACGTCGTCATATCATTAGGGGAGAAGACACCACCACTTCTATGGGGGTTAAAGCTGCTGAAATAGCTATGCAGCGTGCAAATGTTGCCAAAGAAGATATTGATTTTGTAATTTTTGCCACACTTTCACCAGATTATTATTTTCCTGGTCCTGGCGTATTAGTGCAGCGCGATTTAGGTTTGAAAACTGTTGGTGCCTTAGATGTTAGAAATCAATGTTCTGGATTTGTGTATGCCATTTCAATTGCCGACCAATATATCAAGACAGGAATGTATAAAAATATTTTAGTTATTGGCTCCGAAGTACACTCCACTGGATTAAATATGTCTGATAAAGGCAGAGGTGTTTCAGTGATTTTTGGAGATGGAGCAGGAGCAGCCGTGCTTTCTAGAGAAGAAGATTTGAATAAAGGAATTTTATCAACTCATTTACATTCCGAAGGGCAACACGCAGAAGAATTAGCCCTCATTGCACCAGGAATGGGAAAACGCTGGGTAACCGATATTCTTGCAGATAATGATCCAAATGATGAAAGTTATTTTCCTTATATGAATGGACAATTCGTATTTAAAAATGCGGTAGTTCGTTTTAGTGAAGTCATTAACGAAGGTTTACAAGCCAATAATTTACAAATTTCAGATATTGATTTATTAGTACCGCATCAAGCGAATTTGAGAATTTCTCAGTTTATTCAGCAGAAATTTAAATTGTCAGATGACCAAGTGTATAATAATATCATGAATTATGGAAATACTACTGCCGCATCTATTCCGATTGCTTTAACAGAAGCTTGGGAAAAAGGTAAAATTAAAAGCGGCGATCTAGTTGTTTTAGCTGCTTTTGGTTCTGGTTTTACTTGGGGAAGTGTGATTATAAGATGGTAATTTTTTAGAGTATAGATAATAGACAATAGATAATAAAAAAGCGTTCAGAATTTCTGAACGCTTTTTTTGGTAAAAAAATATTTATTGTTTAATTAAAATAAACTCACCTCCTAGAAAACTCCTTGGAGTCAATTCAGGTGTACCATAAATATGTGTTCTGATATCCCACATCAAGTTAAGTCTTATAGCTTGTTGTCCGTTTACAATAGTTTTCGCAAGAATTAAATTTGCCCAAGCGCCTGAAACTGTATCTCTCAGAGATAATCTTAATCTTTTTTCAGTTGGGGTGCACTCCTCGCAACCAGGTAACCCAATCTTAATAATCCAATTACCTAAAATATTATAATCCCATGAATCTGTATGATTTATATTAAAATTATTTAACGTGTTTACTTTTTCTACACCATTTTCTATATATTGGTATTCCCCTACAATTACATCTTCATAAAACCATCCATCAAATGCTTGCACTTTCTTTTGCAACACAAATTTTAAACTAGTTGTACCATTAGTATAAATATAGGTTCCTACATACGGATCTAATAAATTGTTTATATCTTTATAATAAATATTCTGTGGTCTTTCGCCATTATCATCTTCTATATTTACTACCGGACTTTGTGCTTTTGAATGTAAAGCCACCAATAAAACTACTATTGTATATATTAATTTTTTCATATTATTTTTAATTACAAGGTTTATTTACTATACTATTACCATTTGAAGACAAACTTATTTTGTTCCATTTTGCAATTGAGTTTTTGTGATTATTATAGTTTAATTTATAAATTTAAAGCATTTTTAGGTAATAAAAAAGCGACATTGCTGCCGCTTTATGTTTTTATTGTTTTGTAAATATTAATCCATTTTTTGGTATTGGGACTGGTATATCATACCTGTCAGCATATGGACATCCTTCCGCAATATAGAAATCAGTATATGTAAAACCACCATACCTAAGTTGATTAGTAGTACCTGGTATGTTAAATAATGCAAAAGTCATACCATTAGCACAATTTGTTAAATCTCTAAATAAGAAATTTTGCCTACCATTATTAGGAGAACCTAGAGCTGTTATGCAGAAATCTTCATAATTTACAGCTGATATAGTTGTAAATATGACATTCCCAGTTGATATATCTTTTACTTCATATTTTGCTTTTAAAATATCTTCATAATAATAAGTTCCAATAGGATTTGTAAATAAATGTTGTGGAAATATTTGAAAAACAAAAGTATATTCCCTACCATATAAAACACCCTTCCAAGTACCAACATAAGGTAAATAAACATAATCAATGTCCTTAATATATGTGCCACTAGGAACAGTTTCCCATGTGTCCAAAGGTACTATAAACCCTGGTTGACTTTGCATTTTAATTGAAAGCAATATAATTGCAATAAATATTATTTTTCTCATTTTTTTAGTTATTACATGTTTAAAAACTATGCAATTATTTTTATACTTAAACAATAACCCTACAGGAATACTCTTGTAGGGTTTAAAATTGTTTGTGTTTATATTTTGGTTAATATAAAAATACCATCAGGAATAGTTCTTGGTAATTGTTCTCTTGTTTGATATTGTGGGCAATTAAAAGTGGAACGACCATCAGTAAATTTAAAATCTAAATATTTTAATTGATTTGGATTTCCTACTATTGTTTGTAGTGTAAACTGCATACTATTATTGCAATTTTCATCAGTATCTCTAAATATAAATCTAAAATTTCTATCATATGGTGATGAAAGACCTATAATTTGTAGATCATCATAAATAGTACTGAATAAATTATCATACAAAATAATATTTGTTGTCAAATCTTGTACTTTTAAACCACCTTTTATTACATCTCTAAAATAATATTTTCCTGTTCCAGTATTATGTAAATGCTGTGGGAATTTAATTAAATTTATTGTGTATTTTTTGTTGTTAATTATACCCTCCCAAGTTCCAATAAAAGGTAAAAATGTGTTATCTATATCTTTTAAATAAGTACCACTTTCAAAAAATGGTTCGCCTATTGGAACTATAGTTGTAATTTGTTGTGCTCTGCTACTTACTGTTAGCAAAATGCATAATATTAATATTTTTTTCATTTGTTATAGTTTAAATGTTTAACAAGGTGTTTGGTCTACATTGTTTGGATTACTTGAGTTTAAAGATTTTTTGGTCCATTTTATTTTAGTTGGATCTGATGCGTTACCTTCAAATAATTCTAATTTCCCTTTTAAACCTGGGGTTTCGTCAATTAATTGTAACAACATTTTTTCTAAAGCTTTTTTTCTTTTTTCTGCGGTATTGTAAATATCCCTTTTATTAACTAGAATTTCTAGTGATCTTAAATAATATTCGAAATCAAAGTTATCATAATCTTCTTTGAGTACAAAAATATAATCTACAGTTGGAACTATAGCAAAAATCCCCTCATTAGAAATCATAACCGCAAATGTGTCGCTTGGAGCAAAAGTACCATTTGTTGTATTGTTATTAAGCATATTATTTGATAATACATCAATATCACCAGGAGATAATATTTTAACACCTGTATCTATAGTGATTCCATTTGGATACAATGTTGGTTGATTGTTGTGAACATGTGTGAAATTTATACCATTACTTGGTGGTTTTAATGAAGTAGTACCAATTGGTATTAAATCTTGATTATAGTAACCACCAGTTGTATTTGGCACTAAAGCGAAACCACTTTCTTGAGGTGCTGTAAACTTATCCGGTTGATTTAGCCCATTAAATTTAGCTTTATATTCTGCAGTATTTGTTGCAGTTGTTAAAGTTTGACATGGTGTATTGAATACATTACTTCCGCCAAAACCTTGATTAGGTTTTACAGGCGATGTAATTCCTCCAGTATCGCCAGGTCCGGTAGGTTCTTGCGGAGCATCTGGAGTACCGCTGTTTGGACTACCACTATTGGTAAGATCGCAATCATCAGGGGAAATAATGCTAACTAACTTATAATATTGAGTGCTTATATCGCAATTAGCACCAGCAATATGATGTTTAGTTTGACCGTTATAAGGTTTTGAACACCATACTTGAACTATATAAACACTACAATTTGATGCAGTTTCAATTGCATTTGAATCTGCTCTATTAAATCCTGTAAAAGCTAAGTTTTTTATTTCTTCGGTTCCTTCATAATAAAAGGAATCATCTCCAGACGGTGCAATAATCGTAGGTGTATATTTAATACTATATGCTTTTTCAGAAGTATTAAATTTGTTTTCCTGAATTACTAAATTTTCAAAAGAAATGGTATCGGTAACAACATCTCTTTCTATCAGCATAGTATATGAAATGACAGAATCTGTTTCAATCACTTTTACAAACCCATCGGAAATTGTAAAGCCATTTTGGTTTTCAAAGGACGTTCTAGCGGCATTTGAAGTGTGACTTACTTTTTCAATTAAATTTTTAAATTTAGAGTCTTGGTACAACTCGTTAAATCTAACTTCTTTAATCGCTCTTTTATTTGACGATTCAATGGCTTCGTCAAATAGCTCTTCACTACAACTGGCTAGCAAAAATGCTATACCAAAGATAAGTAGTTTTTTTAAAGTGTGCTTACTTTTTTGTTTCATACCTGTTTATATTTAAATTAATACTCTTTAAATTACAAATATGAACAATCCTAAAAATTGTTTTTACGGTGTTAAGATGTTTTTTTTACGGTTTTGATTAATTTGGGGATTATTCAATACTTCTATTTCAAATGTAATAAATATTTTTTAAATAACACATATTTGTGTTTATGAAATTTTTATCTAATCATCAATTTTACATTTTGAAAAGTGAAGAAGAAAATTTTGTTAAAAATTTTGGAAAAAAAATTAGAGAAATCAGAATAAAAAATATGCTTTCACAAGAAATGCATGCTAATATACCCATAAATCAAGTTGGAAGGCTTGAACGTGCAGAAATAAACACAACGATAAATTCCGTTTTTAAACTTGCAAATGCTTCACATATTTCAGTAAAAGACTTATTCGATTTTTAACAATAAACAATATAACCAGAAAAATAATACTCTTTTTTTATTTGAGTGAAGTACTTAAGAGAATAAATATTGAACCTAATTTACTATTGATGTTGTAAAAACAAACATAAAAAAAAAGCGTTCAGAAACTTCTGAACGCTTTTTTGCCTTACACCCAAAAACAACACCTAAAACATGCCCCCACCTTGGGTTTCATTTTTCTCACGTTGTTTGCGTTGTAATTCCTTGTTTTTACCACTTCCAAAATTGTAATTAAATCCAACGTAAAAAGTGCGGCTTTCAAATCTAAATTCTCCATCTTGACGGAAAGGAATATTTCCATTAAATCCGAAAAATTGGGTTCTAAACATATCATTCATTCTCGCAGAAAGCGTTCCTTTTCCGCCAATCACACTATAGTTTGCCCCAAAATCTACACGATACATAGGTGTTCTTAGGTATTGCAAGCCTAAATCGCGACTTCTGTACATTCCAAATAAATTAAAGCGTAATTTTTTGGTAGCGGTAAAAGTATTGTTTAATCTTGTGTTAAAAGTGGTTACGTTTATTTCTTTATTTTCTGGTAAGTTGGTGTTGATGTTTGTAACAGTTCCGCGAACGGTTTTGTAATATACATCGGCACTTGCGTTAGTTGACCACCATTTTGTTACTTTTAAATTGGCGTTTATTTCCGCGCCCAATTGGCTGTTATTGTCAAAATTATCAAACGACATAATGTTTTGAATGTTGTTTAACGGATTTGGAAAAATAACTCTCGAAATTTCAGCATTAATTAATCGGTAAAATACGGCAGAAGTCACACTTCCTAAACTGAAAATTTTGGTATGATTAATTTCAAATGAATTGGTAAATTGTGGCTCTAATGCTGGATTACCTCTAGATTCTATCAAAGGTGTCGTCCATTCTCTAATAGGATTTATTTGTCCAATACTTGGACGATCTACTCTTCTTGTATAGTTTAAATTAAAAGTATTGTTGTCATCTAATTTATATGATAAATACGCAGATGGGTAGGCTGTAAATATTTCATCTTCAACTGAAGTGGATTCAAAATAATTTGGATTTTTTTCATCTCGTTCAAATTTAGCATCTAAAGTATATTCTTCGATTCTAACACCCACTTGAGCACTAAATTTTCCAAAAGATTTGCTATAATTTGTATAAATCGCATGGATATTTCTATTAAAAGTAAATGGATTTGAACCATAAAACGGTAACGATTCATTATAAAAATTATTCTGTCCATCTTGAATTCTGCTTTCAAAACCCATTTCAATTTTTGAGTTTTCGTTTATTGGATTCGTATAATCAATATTAAATTGGGCATAATTCGTTTTGCTGTCTATGTCATTCAACCTTATTTCATCGTTATTATTAAAATAAGAAATATCTTCGTTTGATGTCTTCGCGTAATTTGCTTGAAATTCAATTAATTCGCCTTTTTTCTTAAAATTATGCTTAAAGTTTAAATCGTAGGTTTGTGTAATATTTCCGCTGTTATTGGTGTTGGTTTGTAATTCATCTATTTTAGAAGGATTATAATAATTCACATTTGTAGTTGAATTCCCTTTCCCGTCTGCAATATTCCAGTTTGTAAAAAACGATAAGGTATTATTATCGTTAATGTAATAATCCACTCCAATTTTAGCCAAATGAGACGTGTTGGTATTGGTGAAATTAAAATCTTGTCTATTTTCTATGCTCGGACGATCTGATTCTACAAAACCAAAACTTCTGTTTTTTCCGTGATTAAAGCCATAATTTGTATAAAAATTTACTTTTCCCACTTTATAATTCAAGTTTAATGACTGATTTGTTTTTGGTGTAATTCCAAATGTATAACCTGTAGTTACACTTCCGTTAAATCCTTTTTGTATGTTTTTATTTAAAATAATATTAATAATTCCACTATTTCCCTCAGGATTGTATTTAGAAGATGGGTTGGTTATTAATTCTACCTGCTTTATGGAGGCTGACGGGATTTGTTGTAATAACTGTCCGGCATCAATATTGGTGGGTTTTCCATCAATTAGTACTCTAACATTGCTATTGCCACGTAAACTTAATTCTTTGGTTTGTGGATCAATGCTTACCGTTGGAATGTTATTAAAAATTTCCGATGCCGTAGTTCCTGAGGCAATTAAATCTTGACCAATTGTGACTACTTTTCTATCTGCTTTTTGTTCAATAGTAGAGCGTTCTTTTACAATAGATACTGTTTCAATGGTATTCACATTCGCTTCTAAAGTAATATTTCCTAAGTTAATTTCTGAATTTCCTTCAGACAAAGTAATCGTTCTTGATGCATCAATGTACCCAATAAAGTTGACTTTTAAAACATAGCTTTTCAATTCTAAATTTTTTATTTCAAAACTTCCATCTTCTTTTGTTGAAATGGCTGCCACTGGTTTCTGGCCTTCTAAAACGCTAACCGTTGAAAAACCAACCGGTTCGTTTGACGTTTTGTCGATAATTTTCCCTGTAATAATACCAGGGTTGTTTTGTTGAGCTACTAAATTTACAGTTGAAAAAACTAATACTAAGGCGCTGAAAATGTGTTTTAATTTCATGATTTTTGTTAATGATTTTGAATAATAATTTAGCTGCTAAATTTCGTTTAAAAACAAGAAGAAATTACAGCATAAAATATGAATTTTGTTCATTAGACAAAATTTGTGCATTTTTGTTACAAATGAACTTTTCAATTGGTTAAAAATTCTATCTTTGCACGCTATTTAAAATACGATTATGTTATTACAAGAAATTCTTTTCGAACCTATAAAAAATGCTGTTGAAAAACTGTTTCAAATTACTATTGAAAAAGTTGAATTTCAATCTACTAAGAAAGATTTTGAAGGCGATATTACTCTTGTGGTTTTTCCATTGGTAAAACAAATTAATGGACTCGAGGCAATGCCGAACAGAGCGAAGCTAAATCCTGTAGAAATAGGAACTAAAATAGGTGAGTATTTAGTAGAAAATGTTGCTGAGGTATCAAAATTCAATGTAGTTGCCGGTTTTTTAAATTTAGTAATTTCAGATCAATATTATGTTTCTTATTTCAATAGCATAAAAAACGATAACTTATATGGCTTTGTAGCACCTACAGAAGGTGATAAAGCCGTAATGGTAGAATATTCTTCACCAAATACAAACAAACCCTTGCATTTAGGTCATATTAGAAATAATTTATTGGGTTATTCCGTTGCTGAAATTATAAAAGCATCAGGAAAAAAAGTATATAAAACACAAATTATTAACGATAGAGGTATTCATATTTGTAAATCGATGCTGGCTTGGCAAAAATTCGGAAACGGACAAACACCCACTTCAACAGGTTTAAAAGGAGATAAATTAGTTGGTAATTTTTATGTGGAATTTGATAAAGCTTATAAAGTTGAAATTGCTGCTTTAATGGCGGAAGGAAAAACAGAAGAAGAAGCCAAAAAACAAGCGCCACTTATTTTAGAAGCGCAACAAATGCTTTTAGATTGGGAAAATGGAAAACCAGAAGTTATTGCACTTTGGAAAACCATGAACCAATGGGTGTACGATGGATTTTCCGTAACATATACAAATTTAGGAGTAGATTTTGATAGTTATTATTACGAAAGTAATACCTATTTACTAGGAAAAGATGTAGTAGAAGAAGGTTTAAGTCGTAGTGTTTTCTTTAAAAAAGAAGATGGTTCGGTTTGGATTGATTTAACGGCAGATGGCTTAGACGAAAAAATTGTATTGCGTTCAGATGGCACTTCTGTGTATATGACGCAAGATATCGGAACGGCTATTCAGCGTGTTAGAGATTTTTCAGACATAGGAGGAATGGTGTATACGGTTGGAAATGAACAGGATTATCATTTTAAAGTATTGTTCTTAATTCTGAAAAAATTAGGTTATGAATGGGCTGAAAATTTATATCATTTATCGTACGGAATGGTAGAATTACCTTCTGGAAAAATGAAATCACGTGAAGGTACAGTTGTAGATGCTGACGATTTAATGGAGGAAATGACTACGACAGCACAACAAATTTCTGAAGATTTAGGAAAATTGGATGGCTATTCTGAAGAGGAAAAAGCAAGTTTGTATAAAACCATAGGTTTGGGTGCACTAAAATATTATATGTTAAAAGTGGATCCAAAAAAACAAATGCTGTTTAATCCAGAAGAATCAGTAGATTTTAATGGAAATACAGGACCATTTATTCAATATACGTATGCTCGTATTCAATCGATTTTAAGAAAAGCTACTTTCGAGTATAGTAAAGATGTAACACTTTCTGAATTACACGAAAAAGAAAAAGAATTAATTAAACAAATACAGCTATTTCCTGAAGTAATTCAAAGTGCTGCTGAAAATCATAGTCCAGCATTAGTAGCGAATTATACCTACGACTTGGTAAAAGAATTCAATTCATTTTATCAAAATGTTTCCATTTTAGGAGAAGATAATTTAGACAAAAAAATATTCAGAGTACAATTATCAAATTCAGTAAGTGAAGTAATTAAAAGCGCATTCGGATTATTAGGAATTAGCGTTCCTGAACGCATGTAATTAAAATTTACGATTTAGGATTTACGATTTACGAAGTTTAAAATACAATTTTATAATTATAAAATAAAAGTGAACCAAAACAAAACCTATTTTTTTCAATCCTGGCTAATTGTAGTAATTGCAATTATATCATTTATTGGATTTAAATCGTTTTTACCAAAAAAACTTTTTCCTGAAGCAACTGCAAATAGCAAAAATGTTGTGGTAGATAGTTTGATGTTAGAAGCGGTTGCAGAAGGTGCCAATCTTTCAGAAGAAGACACTTTGACTAATAAAACCATTTCATTTGTTTCCAATCCGTTAGGAATTAAATTTTCCAGTGAAAAATTCGAACAGTATAAAGGGTATCAATATTTAATTCCGTTTTTTGAAAAATTATATCAATTAGAAACTAATAAAAAAGGGAAAGCCCGAATTGCCTATTTTGGAGACTCCATGACAGATGGTGACCTAATTGTGCAAGATGTTCGTACCCAATTTCAAAGTGTTTTTGGTGGAGAAGGCGTTGGTTTTGTTAATATTTCCTCTGAATCAGCAGGGTCCAGAGGTTCAATTTTGCACGAATTTTCTCCCAACTGGAAAACGCAATCGTATTTAAAAACAAAAAGTCCTTTACGTTCTTTTGGTGTTAATGGTGCTGTTTTCTTTGCAAAAGACACTGTAAATCCTACTTGGGTAAAATTCAAAGCAGGAAGAAATCGTTTCTCAACAGCATTAAATAATCCCACGCTTTTTTACGGTAATTCTAAAAATAAAAACGGAAGGTTACGTCAAGTTTTTGGAAAAGATACCATATATAAAAAACTTACTCCAAACGCTATTTTAAATACAACTCAAATTGGAAGTACAGGAAATAATATTAAAGTAAATTTCATAAATGCAGATTCTATACCTTTTTATGGATTTAATTTTGATAATGGAAAAGGAATTCATGTTGATAATTTTTCATCTCGGGGAAATTCTGGTTTGCCGTTAGGATCTTTCAATATTGATTTAATGAATGCTTTTCAGCAAAAGTTAGGTTATGATTTAATTATTTTACAATTTGGAACCAACGTTTTAAATTACGGTTCTTTAAATTATTCTTGGTACGAAAGAAAAATGACTTCAGTTGTAAATCACTTAAAACAGTGTTTTCCTGGGGCTGCAATTTTAATCATCACAACTGCCGATAAATCCACTAAGTACGATATGCAAATGAAAACAGATTCAGCCGTTGCACCTTTAATTATGGCTCAAAAACGATATGCAGTAAAATCGGAAGCGGGTTTAGTAAATCTGTTCACTCTTATGGGTGGTGATGGTTCTATGGTAAAATGGGTAGAAAATGTACCTGCAAAAGCAAATAAAGATTACACACATTTTAATTATAGAGGTGCAAAAGAAATTGCACAACTTATTTATAAACAAATAGATACAGGTTATAAAGAATATAAAAAATTACGAATTTTAGCCAAGAAAAAAAGCAAACCCAACACAACGGTAAGTGATTCTGTAACTGTAATTAAAGATACTTTAAATGAATAAGTTTATATATATATTGTTTTTTACAGCATTAGGTTTTTCACAAAACGATTCTGTAAAAGTTGCCATAGATAGCGCTTTAGTTGCTGTTGATACCGCTAATTTTGAAGCGTTTAATAATGTTATTTCTAATGAAAAAGCTTTGGCTACAATTTTTGATAAGTTATACCAACTTGAAGAAAATCAAGATAGAAAAGTACGAATAGTTCACATTGGTGATTCGCACATTCAAGCCGATATTTTTACGGCAAAAATACGCTACAGAATGCAGCAAAATTTCGGAAATGCCGGTTTTGGTTTTACTTTTCCATATAGTTTAGCAAATACAAATAATAGTTCACCTATAAAATTTACTGGTTCTGGCGGTTTTTCTGCTACACGAAATTTATATGCAGATACTTCAAAACCTGTTGGTTTAAGCGGGATTTCTTTTGAACCAAAACAAAAAAACTTTCATATTGATATGTTAGTAAAAGACGCCCAATTCGATTTTACAAAATTAAAAGTCATTTCCCCTAAAAATGAAAATATTTTTAATGTGTCCTTTGCTAAAAAAAGTTTTACTACTCAAGAAAAAGTGGCTGTTAAAACACCTGCAATAAGTTCTCATAAAGTAAAACCTGGTGAAGTTTTAGGTGGTATTGCTGATAAATATAACCTCTCCTTAAAACAATTAAAAACAGCTAACGGATTGACATCTGATAATATTAGAGATGGTAAAATTTTAAAAATTCCTGGCGGAAAAATGGTTACTACTTACAAAACAGTTTCAACTGTAAAGTATGTTTATGAACCTGTTGTTATAGAAAATACTCCAATTTATAATATATTTAATTCCGAAAAACCAATTGATAAAATTACAATTATTGGAAATGAAAATAGTTCTGAATTTGCTTTAAATGGTTTAATTTTAGAAAATGACAACGTAGGAATTACGTATAGTTCAATAGGAGTTAATGGTGCAAAAAGCAGCGATTTTAATAAATGTCCTTTGTTTTTTGAGCAATTACCAAGCTTAGAAGCTGACTTATTTGTAATTTCTTTGGGAACTAATGAAAGCTTTGATAAACAAGATATTGCTACTTATTTTGGGAATTTAAAAACAATGATTGACGGAATAAAACAAAAATGCCCAGAAGCTTCATTTTTATTAACTACGCCACCACCTTCTGTTTTACATGGAAAATCTCAAAATATTTATATAGAAAAATACGCTGAAAAAATTATTGAAATGGCTTCAGCTCAAAACTATGCGGTATGGAATTTATTAGATATTTTTGGTGGAAATAAGAATATTTTAATGAATTCAAGAATGGGATTAATGGCAAGAGATAAAGTGCATTATTCAAATTCTGGATATGAAAAACAAGGCGAATTGTTTTTTGATGCCTTTATTCAATCCTACGAATTATATAAATCTGAAAAATAGAATATAGTGTTGCAAGAATGGTTTAATAAAAATATTGGTCAAGTCACTTCAGAAGTAATTGAAAAATGGTTTGTTTACAACGAAAAAGAACCATTACTTTTTAATACAGGCTTGTTTTTAGGTTTGTTTTTAGTGTTTTATTTTTGGTATGTTTTACTGAGAAAAGCAGATACTTTACGAATGATTTACGTAATTTTATTTTCGCTTTTTTTCTATTACAAATCAAGTGGTATTTACTTTTTATTGCTTTTAGGTTCGGCAGTTGTTGATTATAATTTAGGTAATTTGGTACATCGAACTTCTAGTGTATTAAATAAAAAGTTATGTTTAACCTTCAGTATTATCCTAAATTTAGGTTTTTTAGGATATTTCAAATACAGTAATTTTTTAGTAGATATTACTAATAACTTAACGGGAGGAAAATTAGCTTTTTTTGATGTAATCTTACCTGTAGGGATTTCATTTTATACCTTTCAATCCATAAGTTATATTATTGAAATATATCGAAAAGAAATTGTCCCTACAAAACGCTTTATGGATTATTTGTTTTTTGTGTCATTTTTTCCACAATTAGTAGCTGGGCCTATTGTTAGAGCCAAAGACTTTTTACCACAAATTTATCAGAAATTAAACGTAACGCAAGACGATATTAATCGTGCGTTTCTTTTAATTATTGGAGGGTTAATTAAGAAAACAGTAATCTCAGATTATATTTCGTTAAACTTCGTAGATCGTGTGTTCGATTTACCAAATAGTTATACGCCTTTCGAAAATTTAATGGCCTCTTATGGCTATACAATTCAAATTTATTGTGATTTTTCTGGATATTCAGATATGGCAATTGGTGTAGCGTTATTATTGGGATTCAAATTACCAACTAATTTCCGTTCTCCATATAAATCGACTTCTATAACTGATTTTTGGCGTCGTTGGCATATTTCCTTATCTACTTGGTTAAAAGATTTCTTGTATATTTCAGTAGGAGGTAACCGTAATGGCACTTTTGCTGGGTTTTTATTTCCAACTTTATTTTTTTTAGGTTTAATTGTTTGGGGAATTTCGTTTGCTTCAACAAGTACAATTCCGCTAATTATTGGTATCGCTTCAACAATTTTATTTGCTTTTACTTTTATTTTTTCAAAAGAAAGAGAAAAAACCATGTATACCAATGTGAACTTAATGACAACTATGTTATTAGGTGGATTGTGGCATGGTGCCAGTTTGCGATTTATAATTTGGGGTGCTTTACATGGTATGGCTCTTGCTATTCATAAAATATTTTTAGAATATTATCCGCCATCGAAAAGAAAAATATCTTTCTTAACACCTTTTTTAAAAATTATTGGAATTCTAGTAACTTTTCATTTTGTAGCATTTTGTTGGATTTTCTTTCGAGCTAAAGATTTTACCACTGCACTACAAATAATAAATAACATCGGTAAAGTAACATTTGATTTCAGTCAATGGCTCACTATTATTCAAGGGTATCAAAATGTATTTATTTTGATGTTTTTTGGCTATTTTTGGCATTACATTCCCGAAAAAGTTACCATTGCCATTCAAAATGTGTTTAAAGCTATGCCTTTAATTTCACGTGCTATTATTTTAGGTTTGGTATTTTGGTTAGTTTATGCTACAGCTTCTGCAGGCCCACAGCCATTTATTTATTTCCAGTTTTAAGTAATAAAGTAATTAAAATTTTTAAAAAAAAAAAGAATATATTTGTTTAACGAATATTAATAAATTACAAAATGAAAAAAATTAAAATAATTTCTATTTTTTCACTTTTATTTGTACTTAATGTGGCTTCTATGTGTACTGATGAAGATGATGCACCAACAAATGTGAATCAAACACAAGTTATTAATACCATTATTTCAGGTACTTGGCGCATAACAAATTATGTGGATTCAGGAGTAAATGAAACGTCAAATTTTACAGGTTATAATTTTACATTTGCTTCAAATAATGTGCTTACTGCAGTAGGAAATGGTGTGACGACAAACGGAACTTGGTCAGTTACCGATTCAAATAGTAATGACGACACTTTAAATGATTTAGATTTTAATATTTCCTTTACTTCTCCAGCTAACTTTGTAGATGTATCGGATGACTGGGATATCGTTTCAAGAACCGATACCAAAATTCAATTAATTGATATAAGCGGAGGTAACGGCGGAACAGATTATTTAACCTTCGAAAAAAATTAAGAAAAATTTACCATTTATGTATTAAAAAATTAGTACTTTTGGATAGTGTAAAATAATTAAGTTTAACAAATAATAATAAATATCATGAAAAAAGTATTGTCAATTGTTGCCTTAATGGCAGTTATGGTTTCTTCTGCTTCTGTAGTTAACTTTAAAGAAAAAGAAAAAGAAAAGAAAAAAGAGAAAACGGAGAAATCTTCTTGTTCAGATAAAAAAGCAGCAGAGAAAAAATCGTGTGCGTCAACTGAAAAAAAATCATGTTGTTCTAAAAAATAATATGTTTCACACAATAAAAAAAAACCGTTCCGAATTTTCAGAACGGTTTTTTTATTTTTAAAAATTAACATTTAGCTAGTAGCTCACTTTGTTACTTTACAACTTTACCTTATATTTGCATTTCATTAAAAAGCTCAATTATTATGTTTGATAATCTTACCGATAAGTTAGATAAAGCATTTCATATATTAAAAGGTCACGGGAAAATTACAGATGTAAACGTTGCCGATACTTTAAAAGAAGTTCGTCGCGCGTTGTTAGACGCCGATGTGAACTTTAAAATTGCTAAAGATTTTACTACAAGAGTTAAAGATAAAGCTATTGGTGAAAATGTATTAACTACATTACAACCAGGTCAGTTGTTGGTAAAATTAGTAAAAGATGAGTTAACTGAATTAATGGGTGGCGATGTTGCGGGTGTGAATTTGTCTGGAAATCCAACTGTTATTTTAATGTCTGGTTTACAAGGTTCTGGTAAAACTACCTTTTCTGGTAAATTAGCTAATTTTTTAAAAACAAAAAAATCTAAAAACCCGCTTTTAGTAGCATGTGATATTTATCGTCCTGCAGCAATTAATCAGTTGCACGTTGTAGGGGATCAAATAGGTGTAGAAGTATACTCTGAACCTGAAAATAAAAACGCAGTATCAATTGCTGAAAACGCAATTAAACATGCAAAAGCAAATGGTTTTAATGTTGTAATTATTGATACGGCTGGTCGTTTAGCGGTTGATGAAGAAATGATGAACGAAATTGCAAACGTTCATAAAGCCATTCAGCCTCATGAAACGTTATTTGTAGTAGATGCCATGACGGGTCAGGACGCAGTAAATACCGCAAAAGCGTTCAACGACAGATTAAATTTTGATGGGGTTATTCTTACCAAATTAGATGGAGATACTCGTGGTGGAGCTGCAATTTCAATTAAATCGGTAGTCAATAAACCTATAAAATTCATTGGTACTGGAGAAAAAATGGATGCCATTGATGTGTTCTATCCTTCTCGTATGGCGGAACGTATTTTAGGAATGGGAGACGTAGTGTCTTTAGTAGAAAGAGCGCAAGAACAATATAATGAAGAGGAAGCTAGAAAAATTCAGAAAAAAATTGCTAAAAACGAATTTGGTTTCGATGATTTCTTAGCTCAAATACAACAAATTAAAAAAATGGGTAGCATGAAAGACCTTGTCGGAATGATTCCTGGAGCTGGAAAAGCGCTAAAAGATGTTGAAATTGAAGATGACGCTTTTAAACATGTAGAAGCTATTATTCAATCTATGACGCCAAAAGAAAGAAGTAAACCCGCGATTATTGATGTAAAAAGAAAAGCAAGAATTGCAAAAGGAGCAGGAAGAAAAATCGAAGAAGTCAATCAGTTAATGAAACAATTCGATCAAATGAGTAAAATGATGAAAATGATGCAAGGCGGCGGCGGAAAAAAATTAATGCAAATGATGGGCGGAATGAAAGGAATGCCTTCCATGCCTGGAATGAAATAAAAAGTTCAAAGTCTGTATAACTTTAAGACTTTCGACTTTAAACTAAAAAAAAACAATCACAATGCAATTACTAGACGGAAAAAAAGTATCAGAAGAAATTAAAGAAGAAATTGCTGCTCAAGTAGCAAAAATGAAAGCCAATGGTGAAAAAGTTCCTCATTTAGCTGCCATTATTGTAGGAAATGATGGGGCAAGTTTAACTTATATTGGAAGTAAAGTAAAAGCTTGTGAACGCGTAGGTTTTGAATCGACATTGATAAAAATGCCAAGTACTACTTCTGAAACAGAATTACTTAAAAAAATTGCCGAATTAAACGAAGATTCAAATATAGATGGGTTTATTGTGCAATTACCATTACCTCCACAAATTGATACTCAGGAAGTGATTATGGCCATTCATCCATCAAAAGATGTAGATGGTTTTCATCCAGAAAATTTTGGAAAAATGGCGTTGGATATGAGTACATTTATTCCAGCTACACCATTTGGAATTTTAGAATTATTAGAAAGGTATAACGTTCAAACGCAAGGAAAACATACAGTAGTTATTGGAAGAAGCCATATTGTGGGCCGTCCCATGAGTATTTTAATGGGTAGAAAAGGGTTTCCTGGAAATTCAACTGTTACAGTTACGCATACACACACTAAAAATATTACACAAATTACTTCCCAAGCAGATATCATTATTTCAGCACTTGGTGTACCCAATTATTTAAAAGCAGAAATGGTAAAAGATGATGTAGTAGTTATTGATGTAGGAATTACCCGTGTAACAGATGAAACAACCGAAAAAGGTTATAAAATTGTTGGTGATGTTGATTTTGAAAATGTTTCTAAGAAAGCATCATTTATTACGCCAGTTCCTGGTGGAGTAGGCCCAATGACCATCGCAATGCTTTTGAAAAATACTTTAATAGCAAGAGAAAACAGAAAATAATAGATAAAAATCTCAATGTTAAGTTGAGATTTTTTTTTAAAATTAAAAACTACTTTTTTAGTTTTGAAAATCTAAAAATTTAGTTAATATAGCTTCAATTAGTTGTATAATTGTAATCATTTCCTATTTTTGCTTGTCGCAAACAAAACCAATATAAAAAAATGAAAATTCAAAACTTTTTTTTAGTCTTATTTTTAACAATTAGCTTTAATTTGTTAGCTCAAAACACCAAAAATGAGGTGCTTTTTTCTATTGATTCAAACGAATATAAAATTGATGAATTTAAAAGAATTTATCTTAAAAATTTAGATTTAGTTAAAGACGATTCGCAAAAAGATTTAAATCAATATTTAGAATTATTTATTGGATATAAATTAAAAGTTAATAAAGCCTATAAATTAGGTTTACAAAATAACACAAAGTATCAAAGTGAATTGAATTCGTATAGAAATCAACTTTCTAAATCGTATTTGAATGATTCAAAAGTTACCAATCAATTAATTGAAGAAGCCTATAATAGAAGTTTAAAGGAAGTAAAAGCATCGCATATTTTGCTTTCGTTTGATGAAAGTATTAAGGGTGCAGATACGTTGGCATTTTACAACAAAGCACTTGCCTTAAAAAAACAAATTGAAAATGGTGAAAGTTTTGAATCGGTTGCATTGGCTAATTCTCAAGATCCATCCGTTTCAGACAATAAAGGTAATTTAGGCTATTTTTCTGCTTTTAGAATGGTATACCCTTTTGAATCTGCGGCTTATAAAACAGCAGTAGGGCAAATTTCAAACCCAGTTCGTACACGTTTTGGCTATCATTTGATTAAGGTTACAGATAGTAGAGACAATAAAGGCGAAGTTACGGTGGCTCATATTATGATATTAAACCCTTCAGATGCTAACGATGATGCCAAGTTAAAAGCAAAACAAACGATTGATGATATTTCGAAAAAGTTACAACAAGGTGAAAGTTTTGAAGCATTAGCAAGTCAGTTTTCTGAAGATAAATCTACTGCAGTTAAAGGTGGAGTTTTACAACGTTTTGGAACAGGACAATTAAGTTCTGAAGCTTTTGAAAGTGTAGCATTTTCTTTGGAAAATAGCGGAGATATTTCACAGCCATTTGAATCGGGTTTTGGATGGCACATTGTAAAATTAATAGAAAAGCATCCAGTAAAATCATTTGCGGATTCAAAATCCGAATTAGAAAATAAAATTAAAAGAGATGAGCGTTCAATAATTATTACGAACACATTGGCTAGTAAATTAAAATCTAAATATACAATTGAAGTAAACAAAACGCAATATAAAAATATTGAAAAAACGGTTACAGATGCCATTTACAGTCAAACGTGGGAACTTCCAAAAGAAGACAATTCAATAAAAGACGATTTGCTTGTTATTGACAAGACCAAAAAAGTAGCTACAATGTCTTTTGCAAGCTACATGCAATCGCAACAAAAAAACAAACAAACTACTAAACCAGTTACGAAATTAGTATCGGAATTATTTGAATCGTGGAAAGGAGAACAATTAATTGCATATTATACAGATAATTTAGAGCGAGAATTTCCTGATTTCAAAAATGTTATGGACGAATACAGAGATGGGTTGTTGTTGTTTGATTTAATGGAAAAAGAAATCTGGGATAAATCAAAGACAGATACTATAGGACTTCAAAATTTCTATAATTTAAATAAATCCAAATACAATTGGAAAGAAAGATTTGATGTAGATATTTTGTCGTCTACTGATGCAACCGTGATAGAATCGGCGCAAAAAATGCTTCAAAAAGGGAAAAGTATAGAATATATCAAATCGAAATTAAATAAAAAAGATAAAGTAGCCATTATGGTGAAATCTGGTTTATATGAGAAAAATTATGATGTTTTAGATAAAATTTCAAATCTAACAATAGGTTCAAATAATACGTATAAAGATGCAAATTATAGTTTTGTGGTTCATGTGAAAAATATCAAACCTGCAGAAATAAAAGCACTTGAAGACTGTAAAAGTAAAGTAATTAATGATTACCAGCAATATCTAGAATCCACTTGGGTGGATGAGTTAAAAAAAGAATTTAATATAAGTATCAATACCGCTGTATTTGAAAATGTAAAACAGCAACTAAAATAATAAAAACAGAAATAACTAATGATGCCAATACAAACAATGATTTCGAAATTTTCAAATAGAACCAATCTTTTAACGCTTGCTTTTTTATTATTTTCATCCATTACTTTTGCACAAAAAAAGCAAAAAGTGGACGGTGTTGCTGCTGTGGTAGGAAATTATATTGTTTTAGATTCTGATATAGATTTAATGCTTTTAGAATTAAAAACCCAAGGAGTAGATACTGAAAAAATTACACGATGTGAGTTATTAGGTAAACAATTAGAAGATAAATTATATGCACATCAAGCGGTACAAGATAGTATTTTGGTTACAGATGAAGAAGTAAATTCTTTTATGGATAGCCAAATGAATACTATGGTGGAACAAATCGGATCAAAAGAAAAATTATTTGAATATTATAAGAAAAAAGACGAAGAAGACTTTAGAAGTTATTTTTTCGAAATCATTAAATTAAATAAACTAACTTCTCAGATGCAACGTAAAATTGTTGATGAAATTACAGTAACACCTGATGAAGTAAAACAGTTTTTTAATAAAATTCCTGCTGATCAAATTCCAACAATTGGCGCAGAAATAGAATTGTCTCAAATTGTAGTGAAACCAGTAATTTCTAAAGAAGATAAGCAAAAAGCTATTGATAAATTAAAAGAAATTAAAAACGATGTTATAAATAATGGGGGAAGTTTTTATAGCAAAGCCGTTATTTATTCTGAAGATCCGGGTTCAAGCTCAAACGGTGGATATTATAAAATGAATAAAAAAACACAGTTTGTAAAAGAATTTAAAGATGTGGCTTTTCGTATGAATGAAGGTGAAATATCAGAACCTTTTGAAACGGAATTTGGTTTTCATATTATTTTTGTAGAAAAAATTATTGGTCAAGATATTGAATTACGTCATATTTTAGTAAGTCCAAAAGTAACATCAAAAGCTATAAAAGAAGCTTCAGACAAAATTGATGGTATTCGTGAAAAAATTGTAAAAGGCGAAATTACGTTTGAAGATGCTGCCAAAGCTTCATCAGATGATAAAGACACAAAAAATAACGGAGGGCTAATATTAAATCCACGTTCATCTGAGCCCCGTTTTGAAATTTCAAAATTAGATCCTGCTTTGTACAACCAAGTTAATGGAATGACACAAGGCGAAATTTCTAAAGTAATTTTAGACCAAGAAAGACAAGGTACTAAATTCTTTAAAATCCTTAAAGTCAATAAAAAACAGAAGAACACAAAGCAGATTATGGTACAGATTATATTAAAATAAAAGAATTAGCGCTTTCTGATAAACAATTTAATGAAATTGGTAAATGGATGGCTGAAAAAATTGAAAAAAATTATATTAAAGTAAGTAACGATTATAAAGAATGTACTTTTGAAAATAATTGGTTAAAAAAATAAATTAGTTATCCAAAACCTTTTAACTTATACCCAATACCTTTTACCTTAAGATATGTCAGACGTAGCAGCAATTGAAAAATTAGTAAGTAAGCAAAAGCAATTAAAACAAGAAATTGCTAAAGTTATTGTAGGTCAAGACGATGTAGTCAATCAAATTGTATTGAGTATTTTTTCTGGCGGACATGCATTGTTAGTAGGAGTTCCAGGATTGGCGAAAACGTTAATGGTGAATACTATTTCTGAAGCATTAGGGTTGCATTTTAAGCGCATACAGTTTACTCCAGATTTAATGCCATCCGATATTTTAGGTAGTGAGATTTTAGATGAAACACGTAATTTTAAATTTATAAAAGGCCCGATTTTTTCAAATATTATTTTGGCTGATGAAATTAACAGAACGCCACCAAAAACCCAAGCTGCATTACTAGAAGCCATGCAAGAAAAATCGGTTACAGTTGCTGGACAAAGTTTTAAATTAGATTTGCCTTTTTTTGTGTTAGCTACTCAAAATCCAATTGAGCAAGAAGGAACGTATCCGTTGCCTGAAGCACAATTAGATCGTTTTATGTTTGCCATAAATTTAGATTATCCTACATTTGAAGAAGAAGTACAAGTAGTGAAAGCAACAACTTCAGATATTAAAACAACAATAAATCCATTGTTTACTGCAGAAGAAATTATT
>Ga0164294_10000512_pt1 | contig 37239 bp, 47 predicted proteins | sample GEODES005metaG_FD_111479 | JGI IMG/M metagenome (GOLD analysis project Ga0164294, IMG submission 111479) | Oligotrophic lake water microbial communities from Sparkling Lake, Wisconsin, USA - GEODES005 metaG | ecosystem: Environmental > Aquatic > Freshwater > Lake | place: USA: Sparkling Lake... | reverse complement strand
GAATCGTGCGGCGCGGGCGCCGGCGCAGTCGCCGTGGTCGCGCCGGCCGCGAGGATGAGGAACAGGTTGCGCATCAGCCGAGCCCGAACGGGCGGATGAAGGCGATCAGCACGCCGCCGCCCATGCAGGCGAGCAGGAACAGGATCGCGCCCATCATCGGCAGGCCCTTCTTTGCGGGCGCGGGAACGGTTGCCGGCCTGGCAACAGGCTGGGCGTCGTTCTCGATAACGGTCCGCACATTGCCCGCGTCCGAGACTACCCGCATTTTTCCCGGGCGTTGATCGTAGCTCAAGTCACCACCTGCTCGCTGATTTCATTCTATTATAGAGGGACGGACGCGCGCGCGGGGCGCTGCGCACCGATATCGGAGAACGGATTTGCGACGTGAAACGCTAGCTGCGCTGGGCCTTGCGGCATTGCCGCTGCCGGGCGGAGGCGCGCTCGCTTCGGGCGGCGGCGCCGCCGGCGGCGAGGGGCTGCACCTGGTCCCGATGGAGGAAGTCACCGTCCCCATCATCGATGCCGACCGCGTCAATGGCGCGCTGTCGTTCAAGCTGGTGATCGATGCCGGCTCGGCCGAAGTCGCCACCAAGCTGGGCGCCGAGATGCCGGAGATGCGCGCCGCCACGGTCGCCGCCGGCCTGGAATTCGCCCGCCTCAACGCTTCGGCGCTGCGGGCAGTCGATGCCCAGCGCCTCGATCACGACCTCACCGTCGCGCTGAAGGCGGCCGAGCCCGGCCTGGTGCGGGTGCTGATCGTCGAGGTCGAAGCCCGCACGGGCTGACGCGCTTCATACCGGATAACAACATACCGGATAACAAAGAGCCCGCCCTGGCAGGATGCCGGGGCGGGCTTTTTGTTTGGGTTCGAGCGAGGGCGATCGCTCCCGCTCCATTTGGGAGTGGGAAGGGTGAGGGCCGATGGATCTATCGACCTGTCGACCCTCACCCTTCCGCCGCCTTTGGCGGCCCCCTCCCTCTCCCAAAGGAAGAGGGAAGTTTTCGCTCAGCGCCGGGCGCCGCCTGCCGGAGCCGCCGGGGCACGTGCCGCGACCTGCGGCTGGGCCTGGGGCTTGCCGGCATTGCGCCGCGCCATCGCCATGCTCAGTGCAGCCGCGCCCTTGGGCGTCATCGCTGCCATGATCATCGCCGTCGAGCGCTCGCGCATCCGCTGCGCGACCTTCATCTGCACTTCCATGTCGAGCTGCTCGAAGACCACCGCGGCGGCCTTGGGCTTCATCGCCTGGTAGATGCGGGCCAGCTCGTCGAACTGCGAGTCCGCGGGATTGGGCGCACCGGGGGCACCGTTCGGGCCGCCGGCCACCTGCTGCTGCGCCTCGTCCTGCTTCTTGCGCGCCTCCGCATCGGCGGCGAGCCGGGCAGTGGCGGCCTTCGCGGCCTGCTCGCGCAGGTCGAGGCCGCGCTTGCGGCGGGCAGCGGCGGCATCACGGTCGGTCATGTCCTGCGTGATCGCGTTGCCCAGCCGGGTCTGCTGGGTGGAGTCCTGCTGCCCGGTCGCGATCGTCGCCGCGTTGGCGACCACCGCGAGACCGGTCACGCCGGCCGTCAGGAGGAGGAGGGAAGGGCGGGCCATTACGCGGCTTCCGCCATCGCGGCGACGGCCTCGGCGACGGCTTCGGCTTCCGCGGTGTCCGCCGCTTCGCCTTCCGCGACGTTACGCTGCGCGTTGGCCATGCTGACTGCGTTGACGATCCGCTCGGCGGCGGAATCGGCGATGCCGGTCATCAGGCTCAGCTCGTCGCGCAGCTCGCGGGCGCGCTCGACCAGCTGGGCGTGGCGGGCGCAATCGGTGCCCAGCGTGTGCTTCATGTCCGAAAGCACGGCACGGGCCTGGACGGTGGCGATCTGCAGCGCCTCGACCACCTGGGTCAGCGCGCCGTCCTTCACGGTGCGAAGGCTCTTCATCATCCGCACGCTCTGCACGAGCACGGCCATGCACAGGATGATCGTCAGCACGTTTGCGAGTAGCGCGATGCTCATTGCTTCACCTTCTTGTCGGAGGAAACGTCATTCATCAGGCGCACGGCGACCTTGCCGCTGCGCTGGCCGATCTGGCCCTGGGCGAGCTTCACGCCGCCACAGGCGATGTCGAGTGCGTCGTCGGGGCTCTTGTGGAGCGAAATGGTCTGGCCGATCTCGAGGCTGCGCAGGTCGGCGATGCTCATCGCCTTCTCGCCCAGCAGCACGCTCATCGACACGCTGGTCTTGCGCACCTCGGCGGCCATGTGCGCCTCCCAGATGCTGTCGCGGCCGCTCTTCTCGCCCATGAAGCGCTGGAGCAGCTTGTCGCGCACCGGCTCGAGCGTCGCGTACGGGAACACCAGGGTGAACCGCCCGCCGCGGCCGTCCATGTCCACCCGGAAGGTGGCGGTGGCGCAGATGTTGGAGACGCCGGCGATCGCGGCGAAGCGCGGATTGGTCTCGATGCGCTCGAGGTTCATCGTCACCGGCTCGATCGGCGCGAACGCTTCCGAGAAGTCGTTGAGCGCCAGGCTGAGCATGCGCGAGACCAGCCCGGTCTCGATCGTGGTGAAGGCGCGGCCGTCGATCACCATCGGCGCACCGGTGCCGCCGCGGCCGCCGAGCAGCGCGTCGACCACCGAGTAGATCAGGCTGGAATCGACCGTGACCAGGCCGTAGCTCTCCCATTCCTCGATCTTGAACACGCCGACCATCGCGGGCAGCGCGACGCGGTTCATGAACTCGCCGAAGCGGGTGGAGGTCACTTCCTCCAGGCTGACGTCGACGCCGTCCGACGTGAGGTTGCGCATCGAGCTCGCGAACGAGCGGACGACGCGGTCGCACACCACTTCGAGCATCGGCAGACGCTCATGGCTGATGACCTTGGATTCGATGACGGCGCGCAGGCCCTTCTTGCCCACGGTGGGGCCGAAGTCGCCGAACAGCGCATCGATGTCCGCCTGGTCGAAGTTCGCGGCGCCGCCCAAATCCATGGGCGCGGGCGGATCCGGCAGGTCGAAGTCTTCGAGATCGATCATTGCTGGACCAGGTCCTGAATCAGAATGTCCTTCACCTGGCCGTCGCCGAGCGTGGCCGTGGCGCGCACCATCATCTCTTCCTTGATGCGGAAGACGGCGGCGGAGCCGGCCAGATCCTCGGGGCGCAGCTCGCGCAGGAACGGCTGGAAGCTGTCGAGCAGCAGCGGCAGCTTTTCCTTCATCGCGTCGGGCGCGATGCCGTCGCCGGGCACGATCATGAAGTGCAGCTTCAGGAAGCGGGCCTGGCCGTCGGGCGAACGCAGGTTCACCATCATCGCGGGCACGTCGACATAGGCGTCCTTGCCGGCAGCGCCTTCGCCGCCTTCAGCGCCGCCCTCGGCCTTCTTCTCTTCAGGCTTCGCATGGCCGCCTTCGGCCGTCTCGGCCTTGGCGCTGCCGCCCGAGAGCATGAACGCCGCACCCCCGCCGCCGCCGAGCAGCAATACGCCTGCTGCGGCACCGATGATGATCAGCTTCTTCTTCGACTTGGGCTTGGCGGCCTTCGCAGCCTCTGCGCCCTCCTCGATGATTTCCGGAGACGACATTCCCTGGTGACCTTCCGAAATCTGCACGCCGACACCGCGTCGGTGCATTTCATTCTATTATAGGAGCAGTGCCCGGCAATTGTTGCCTAGTGCGAATTTTTGAGGGACGTCCGGTGGACATTTCTTCTTATGTGCTGCTCAGCCAGGAAACGGCGCTTCGTCGCCGCATGGATGTGGCGGCGAATAACCTCGCCAACATGAACACGGTTGGCTTCAAGCGCGAACAGCCGGTCTTCCGCGAATATGTGGAGAAGACCGAGAGCGCAGTGAAGCCCGCGAACAAGACTGCGTTCGTGCTCGATTATGGCGCGGTCCATGATTTCAGCCAGGGCGGCTTCCAGCCGACCGGCAACGCACTCGACGTGATGATCGAGGGGCAGGGCTATCTGTCGGTCGAGGCGCCTGACGGCTCGACGGCGTATACGCGCGCAGGCCAGCTCAAGATGCTGCCCTCGGGCGAGCTCGCCACGTCCTCGGGCAACCGGGTGCTGGGCGAAGGCGGCAAGCCGATCGTGATCCCGCCCGAGGCGGCGAACCAGATCCAGATCGGCAAGGACGGCACGATCAACGGTCCGGGCGGCCCCTTCGGGCGCCTGACGGTGACGCAGTTCGACGAGGCGGGCGTGGACCCGCGCGGCGACGGTCTGTTCACCGGCACCGGCGGCCGCGAGCTGCCTTCGGGCGAGACGCATCTGATGAGCGGCGGCCTCGAGGGCTCGAACGTCAACGCCATCCAGGAAACCACCGACATGGTCGAGATTCTGCGCGCCTACCAGACGAGCCAGAACCTCTCCCAGAGCATGAACGACATGCGCAAGTCGGCGATCGACAAGCTCAGCCGGATCGGCTGACCCCCATACCGAGCATAAGGAACTGATCCATGCGTACGCTTTCCATCGCCGCGACGGGCATGCTCGCGCAGCAGACCAATGTCGATGTGATCTCGAACAACATCGCCAACATGAACACCACGGGCTTCAAGCGCCAGCGCGCCGAGTTCCAGGATCTTCTCTATGAGCAGGTCGTGCGCCCCGGTTCGTCGACCAGCGCGCAGACGCGCAGCCCCACCGGCATCCAGATCGGCTCGGGCGTGAAGACCGGCGCGATCTACCGCATCCACGAGCAGGGCTCGTCGCAGCAGACCGACAACCAGTATGACCTGGCGATCCAGGGCCATGGCTATTTCCAGATCACCATGCCCGACGGCTCGACGGGCTATACCCGCGACGGCTCGTTCGGCGTGTCGGATCAGGGCGAGCTGGTCAATTCGGACGGCTTCCCGGTCCAGCCGGGCATCACCGTGCCGCAGAACGCCGTGAGCGTCACCGTGTCGAAGACCGGCCAGGTCGATGTCGTCCTCTCGGGCGATCCGACCCCGCAGACGCTCGGCCAGATCCAGCTTGCCACCTTCGTCAACGAAGGCGGCCTCGAAGCCAAGGGCGGCAACCTGTTCCTCGAGACTTCGGCTTCGGGCGCACCGATCGTCGGCGCCCCGGGCGATCCCGGCATTGGCACGCTGATGCAGGGCTTCGTCGAGGCTTCGAACGTCAACCCGGTGGCGGAAATCACCGCGCTGATCACGGCGCAGCGCGCCTATGAGATGAACAGCCGCGTCGTGAAGACCGCGGACGAGATGCTGGCCACCACCAGCCAGCTGCGCTGATGTTCGGCCTTCTCAGCCTCGCCCTGCTCGCGCTGGGCTCGCCGGAAGAGGTGCCGGTCGCGGTGCTCGGCCATGCCGTGCAGAAGGGCGACCGCATCGAGGCGGGCGACTTCGCGTTCGAGCAGCGCCCTGCCGCCGCCACGCGTGGCGCGCTCACCGTCGACCAGGCGGCGGGCTGGGAGGCTGTACGCAACCTGCCGGCGGGCACCGTCGTCCGCCAGAGCGATCTCACCCGTCCGCAGATGGTGCGGCGCGGAGAGCCGGTCACGATCCGCATCGTCAGCGGCCCGCTGATCATCACCGCCGCGGGCCGTGCGCTCGCGGGCGGTTCGAAGGGTGACGCCGTGCGCGTCGTCGCCAATTCCACCAACCGTACGCTGGACGGGGTCGTTGAGGCTTCGGGCACCGTGCGGATCGTCACCCCTTAAACTTGCAGCTTACAGGGAAAGTAGCATGCGTAAGATCATTCTCGCGGTGGCGCTCACCGCCACGCTTTCGGGTTGCGGTGCGGTCGGTCGGCTGAAGGCCGTCGGCAAGGCACCCAAGCTTTCGGAAATCCAGCCGGTCGAAGCGCCGGAGATCGAGCCTTCGCTGGCGATGCCGGCCGAGCGCGTCCGCGGTGCGATGCCGGCCAACGCGTCGGTCCAGCCGCAGCAGCCGGCGAACAACGCCTCGCTGTTCCGCACCGGCGCCGGTGCCCTGTTCCGCGATCAGCGCGCGAACAAGATCGGCGACATCATGACGATCAAGATCAACATCGCCGACAAGGCGGATCTCGGCAACAACACGTCGCGCACCCGCGGCGGCAGCGAGAGCGGCGGCCTGGGCGGCCTGCTCGGCATCAGCCCGGTCAAGAAGCTGCTCGGCGCCGATGCCAGCGCCGCGCTCGAGACCAATTCGGGCTCGAAATATGCCGGCGGCGGCACCACCGCGCGCTCGGAGACGATCAACATGACGATGGCCGCCATCGTCACCCAGGTGCTTCCGAACGGCAACCTGATGATCAAGGGCCGCCAGGAAGTCCGCGTCAACTTCGAGATGCGCGAGCTGATCATCACCGGCATCATCCGTCCGGAGGACATCGCCCGCGACAACTCGATCCGCCACTCGCAGATCGCCGAGGCGCGCGTGATCTATGGCGGCAAGGGCCAGCTCACCGACGCGCAGCAGGCGCGCTGGGGCCAGCAGATCTACGACGCGCTCTTCCCCTTCTGATCGCGTCGACAGACCAACAGAGGATCGCCTCGCAGCCCGTGCTGCGGGGCGATTTTCTTTTGGGGTGCGCGCGGCGTCCCATCCTTTCGTCCTCCCCGCAAAGGCGGGGATCCAGAGTGGCAGAGCGACGTCCTTTGTTACCCTGGATCCCCGCCTTCGCGGGGGTGCCGGGGGAGGTTTTCTGGCTCGGCTAAGCAGTTGGAATCGCTGCTCTCTCCACTGCCACTCGCCTATTAACCCTTTGCTAACCACTTAAATTCGCGGACTAATTTTGGTCATCCTATAATTCTTCCCACAATGAGTGTGCGGGACATACCGATCATGTCTCCGTCGCGAACCGGCGTCTCCGGTTCGGGCCGCAGAAGCAGCCCCTGATCCAAGAAGGATAGTACAATGGCATTTTCGGTTAACACCAACGTCGGTGCGATGGCGGCTCTCCAGAGCCTGAACGAGACCAACAAGGGCCTGTCGCAGGTTCAGAGCCGCATCAACACCGGCCTGAAGGTTGCGTCGACCAAGGACGACTCGGCTTCGTACACGATCGCTCAGGGCCTGCGTGGCGACATGGGCGGCCTCAACGCCGTTTCCTCGTCGCTGAGCCGCGCCAAGAGCGTGACCGACGTGGCGGTGGCTGGCGCCGAGCAGATCTCGGACGTCGTGAACCAGATGAAGGCAAAGGCCTACCAGGCTGCTGACGCCGGCATCGACACGGCGACCCGTGACGCGCTCAACAGCGACTTCGTTGCGCTGCGCGACCAGATCACCACGATCGTGAAGTCGTCTGACTTTAACGGCACGAACCTGCTGAAGGCTTCGGGCGGCACCGTCACGGCGCTCCAGTCGCTCCAGGACTCCGACACCTCGTCGGCGACCACCTGGAACCCGGACTCGCTCAGCGTTGCCAACCAGGGCCTCGACCTCGGTGGCTCGGTGGTTACCATCGGCGCTTCGGGCAACATCAGCAGCCAGGCCTCGGCTCAGGCGATGATCGACACGATCACCACCACCCAGGCGAACCTGAAGACCAGCCTCAGCACGCTGGGCGCTGCCTCGCGCAAGATCGACGCGCAGTCGACCTTCACGAGCAAGCTCTCGGACGTGATCGAGGGCGGCATCGGCAACCTCGTCGACGCCGACCTGGCCAAGGAATCTGCAAAGCTGCAGGCTCTGCAGGTCAAGCAGCAGCTGGGCGTGCAGGCTCTGTCGATCGCCAACCAGGCGCCGTCGACCATCACGTCGCTGTTCCGTTAAGGCTAGACTTTTCCCTGGAGTCTATAGCCCTGACGAGGAGGCCGGGACGCAAGTCCCGGCCTCCTTTTTTCGTGTCCGCACGACGTCACGGGTTGGTTGACGCCTCTATAATGATCTGGAGAGGGAGTAATGCTCGTGTTTCCAAGGATCAGAGAAATCACCGATGCCTTTGGCGGCCGCCTGCAGGTGAGCGTCGAGGAGCATCCGTCGGGAGCGCTGGTGGTGCTGGAGCGCCCCGATATGGCCGGCCGGCCGCGGGTGATGCTCGACGGCTACGGCGTCGATATCCTGTCGGGCTACATCATGTCGGCGCGCCTGGCCGTGCCGCACGACCTTCCGGACGAGCATATCGACGGCATCTTCGCCACGCGCTTCCGCCTGGGCCTCGATCCCTGCGCCGCGCTCGCGCTGCACCAGCGCGGTGCGCCGACGCTCGATATTCCGGCGCCCTTCTGGGACCGGCTCTACGCAGAATTGTGCCTTGTCGCAGCCCATGCCCGTGAGCTCGGGCGGCGCGCAGAGGCGAGAGTGCACTGAACCCCCGCAAAAACACATACGGGCTTGCCCGGAATACGCGGGAGTCCGGCTTTGCGGCATCTAGGGGCAAATTCCACACGAACGGGTCAGGGGTGACAAATGGGCGTTGGTAAAATGGGGTACGGTTTGGAGACCTCGGGTAGTTACACGGTGTCGTTGACCCTCACGGTGGACGATGTCCGTGCGCTGTGGTCGGCGGCTGCCGATCGTGCGTTGGCGGCGCCGGGGATGACGCTGGCCGACGTGCTCGACACGATCGGCCCGCGCGAGGATCCCTCGATCGCCGATTGCATCGCGATGCTCACCAGCCCGGCCGGCATCGCCGGCTGCGCGCTCGAGGCCTTCGAGGTCATCGAGAACGACGTCGATCTCGCTCCCGCGCAGATCATCCAGCTTCCCACCCAGACCGTGCTGCGCGCCGCGCACGCCTGATTTCAATCCAGTTTCGGTAACTCCAGGGGCAGGGCCGTTCGCGGTCCTGCCCTTTTCGTATGCGCCGTGTGGGTGGGAGTGAGGGCCCCGGCGGGAGCCCGTTCCAGGGCCGCCAACGCGCCCGCCAGGAGCGTGTTCAGGGAAAGCCTGGAGGGTATAGGCTGGCCGGGCGCTCCAGATGGCTCCGCGGGCCTCGAGGGCAACGTCGCGGTATCGCCCTGGCGCCGGCACCGCGATCTGTCGAGGGCACAAAAAAAACGGGCCGGTGGAGGAGACCGGCCCGTCTATTTAAGCGAAAGAGAACAGGGCGCCGAGGCGCCGGCAGAGAGACGGGCGGGTCGCGAGGGGATTGATACGCCCGCTCGCCTCTCTTCTTTAAATATAGAGGGCGGGAGGGGGCCTCCCAAACGCGACTGCCTCAGGAAATCCCCTAGTCCGTGCTGCCCGTGCTGGTGTCGGTGTTGGTGGCCGGCGCGTTGCCGACGCGGACGAGCTTGCTCGAATCCACTTCGTTGCCGTTCACCGTGACCAGCACCGAGCCGCTGGCGAGTTGGACGTCGTTGACCACGCCGATGCTGTGCACCGTGGTGTTGGTGATCTCGCCGCCCGAGGAATCGAGTGCCTTGATCGACAGCGAATATTTGCCTGCGGGCATTTCCTTGCCGCCCGTGGTCAGGCCGTCCCAGGCCAGCGTGCCCTGGTCGCCCTTCACGTCCACCGTGCGGGTGTCGACCACCTTGCCCGAGGAATCGGTGATCGTCGCGACGATCGAGGTGGCGGTGCGCGGGGTCGTCCAGCTCCACTGCGCCGCCTGGGTGCTGCTCAGGCCCGCGACGGGCGAGTCCACTTCCACCGCGCGGCCGATCAGCGATGAGGCCTGGGTCAGGTTCTGCGTGCCGAGTGTCGCCAGGATGTCCTTCAGCGTCGAGGTCTGCGACATCGACTGCTCGACCTGCGAATACTGCACAAGTTGCTGGGTGTACTGGCTGGTGTCCATCGGGCTCAGCGGGTCCTGGTTCTGCATCTGCGTGGTCAGCAGCTTCAGGAACATCGTGAAGTCGGCATTGAGCCCGGTGGCCGAACCCTTGGTGGTGGTGTTCGTCGCGGTGCCGGTCGTGTTGTTGGTATTGACGGTGGTCATCGGATCGCTCCTAGGCGAGGAGATCGACCTGGCCGTCACCGCGGATCTCGCGATAGGCGGCTTCGGTCACATCGGTTTCGTCATTGCCGGCAAGCTGGTTGCCGGAGGGGTTCTGGCCATGCTGCTGCTGGCCCTGGGCGGAGCCGCCTTCGCCGCGGCTCTCGAAGCGGAAGCTCTGCGCGTCGGCGCGGATGCCGGCCTGGTCGAGCGCGCGGCCGAGGTCGGGCGCGTCCTGGCGCAGCATGTCGAGCGCGTGCTGGCTCTCGGCGCGCACCGTGGCGCGCAGCGTGCCGGCATCGTCAAAGGCGAGCGTGACTTCCACCTTGCCGAGATTGTCCGGGCTCAGCCGGACGCGGACGACATCGTCTCCGGCCTCGACCTTGCGTGCGATCTCCACGCCCAGCTGCTGGCCGATATGGCCGGGGCGGGCGGCGACCACAGGCTCCGCAGCGGCGACGGCCGACGCGGCATGGGTGCGGGTCGGCTCGGTGGCGGCATGGGCCGGGGCCGGGTGGTTATCCTGGCGCAGCGTGAATGCCGGCGGCTGGCCGCGATCCTCGGAAGGCGCGTTGTCGTTCTTGTCGCCCGCCTTGCCGGCGATCGCCGAGACGGCAGCATCGCCCTTGGCGTCGTTTGCCGCCGTCGGCGTGGTAGTGGTCTCGGCGCGCGTGGCGTCGGCCTTGCGCGCGTTCGACGTCACTTCACCGATCTGGCGGGTGGGCGAGGCCTGGGGCTTGGGCGCCAGCTCGGGGCGCACCGGCGCCGGGATCGGCGCGGCGGCGGCAAGCTGGGCCGGAACCGCTTGCGCCTCTGCGGGCACGGCGGTCTCGACCGGCAGTTCGTCCGACGCGGTCTCGGCAAGGCGCGGGCCGCGCTTCACCGGGGTCTGGGTCTTGGCGTCCTCGACCGGCTGCTGCTCGGGCTGCGCTTCGGCGACGGGCGCCTCGGCAGGCGCATCGGCGAGCAGGTCGAGGCTCGGTTCGGGCTTCGCGTCGGGCGCCGGCTTTGCGGGCTGGTTCGGCTTGGCCTGGGCGACCGGCTTGTCGGGCGCCTGCGGGACGATCGCGCCGGCATCCTCGGGCAGTGCAGCAGCTGCGGGCTCCGCAGTCACCGGAGCGGGCTGCGCATCCGTCACGGGCGCAGGCACGGCTTCGGGCGCGGCTGGTGCAGCGACGACTGCCGGCGGCGTCAGCGGCGCGGCGGTGGTCAGCAGCTGTGCCATGCTCAGGCTGGCGGCAGGCGCAACGCTGTCGTTGGAGGCGAGCGGCGGCATCGTGGCCGCAGCGGTGCCATTGCCGGCAGCCGGATTGGTGGCGTTCGGCGCACCGATCACCAGGCCCAGCGTCTGGGCAAAGCCGACGCCGGGAGCAGGGGCGGCGCCGCCGGCGCCAAGGAGACCCGCGAATCCGATGGTGTTTATCTGCATTCAGGCGCCTCATGGGCGGGCGTCGAGGCCCGCAATATTCCTTATAGGACGGTCGCGACCAACGCGGTCAGGACCTCAACCGATTGTGCCGAGCGCACGGATGCGGGCGCGGGCATGAATCTCGTTCTGCGACAGCACGACGGTGGCCGGGCGCACGCGCTCGATGATCGAGCGGACGAACGGACGGATCGCCGGGCTGGTCAGCATGCACGGGATCTCGCCGTCCTGCGCCAGCCGGTCATAGGTCTCGCGGACATGCGCGATGAACTTGTGCAGCGAGCTCGGCGCCATCGCGAGCTGGCGGTCGTCGCCCTGGCCCAGGATGCTCTCGGCGAACTCCTGGTCCCATTCGGGCGACAGAGTGACCACCGGGATCGCCTCGCCGCGCACCTGCGATGCGCTGATCTGGCGAGCCAGGCGCGAGCGGACATGCTCGGTCATCTGGGTCAGGTTGCTGGTCAGCGGCGCGGCTTCGGCGATGCCTTCCAGGATCGTCGGCACGTCGCGGATCGAGATGCCCTCGCTCAGCAGGTTCTGCAGGATGCGCTGCACGCTCGAGATCGAGACCTTGGCCGGCACGATGTCCGCCACCAGCTTCTCGGAGTCCTTGTGGACTTCGGTCAGCAGCTTCTGCGTCTCCGAATAGGAGAGCAGGTCGGCGATGTTCTCCTTGACCAGCTCGGTCAGGTGGGTGGTGATGATCGTGCCGCACTCGACCACGGTCAGGCCGCGGAAGTTCGCCTCGTCGCGCAGCTCGCGATCGATCCACAGGGCCGGCAGGTTGAACACCGGCTCCTTGGTCGGCTCGCCGGGCAGGCCGGCCGGGCCGCCGCCGGGATTGATCATCAGCAGCTTGTCGATGCGGATCTCGCCGCGCGCCGCTTCGGTTTCCTTGATCGTGATGACATATTCGTTGGGCTTGAGGCCCATATTGTCGATGATCCGGACCGAGGGGAGGACGAATCCGAAATCGGTTGCCATCTGGCGGCGGAGCGCGCGGACCTGGTCGTCGAGGCGCGGCTCGCGCTGCGCGTCGTTGATCATCGGCAGCAGCGCATAGCCGATCTCGATGCGGACCGCGTCGATCGCGAGCGTCTGCGAGATCGGCTGCTCGACGATCTCGGCCGAGGCCTGCTCCTGCGCAGCGACGAGCTTTTCCATCGCAGCCTTGCTGGCGGCGTTCCGGCTCATCTTCCACGCGGCGAAGCCCGAGGCTGCCGAGAAGATCGCGAACGGAAGGAAGGGCATGCCCGGCATGATCGCCATCGCGCCCATCAGGAACGAGACCATGCCGAAGGCCTTGGGGTAACGGCCGAGCTGCTCGCCCAGCGCCGTGCCCGTCTTGCCCTTCACGCCGCCCTTGGAGACGAGCAGGCCCGCGGCGATCGAGATGATCAGCGCCGGGATCTGGCTGACCAGGCCGTCGCCGGCGGTCAGCACGGTATAGGTGTGGAACGCCTCGCCGATCGGCACGCCGTGCGAGACGACGCCGATGGTCAGGCCGACGATGATGTTCACCGCGGTGATCAGCAGGCCGGCGATCGCGTCGCCCTTCACGAACTTCGACGCACCGTCCATCGAGCCGTAGAAGCCGCTCTCGGCTTCCACTTCGGCGCGGCGGGCCTTGGCCTGGTCCTCGTTGATCATGCCGGCCGAGAGATCGGCGTCGATCGCCATCTGCTTGCCGGGCATCGAGTCGAGGCTGAAGCGCGCGGCGACTTCGGCGATACGGCCGGCGCCCTTGGTGATGACGACGAAGTTGATGACGATCAGGATGATGAAGATGGTGAGGCCGATGATGACCTCGCCGCCCATCAGGAACTCGCCGAACGCCCCGATCACGCCGCCGGCCGCATCATGGCCTTCATGGCCGTGGGTGAGGATCAGGCGGGTTGAGGCGAGGTTGAGGCCCAGCCGCAGCATCGTCGCGACGAGCAGGATCGTCGGGAAGGCGCTCAGCTCGAGCGGCTTCTCGATGAACAGCGCGGTCATCAGGATCATCACCGAGACGGTGATCGACAGGGCCAGGCCCAGGTCGAGCAGCCAGCCCGGGATCGGCAGGATCAGCATCGCGATGATGGCGATCACGCCACCGGCAAGCGCCATGTCGCGGTTGGCGCCGATCTTCTGCATGAAATTGATGATCACGGGAGGCATTCTGCTCTCACTCTAATTGGAGTTCGCGTGACGCGGCTCAGGCCGCGGGCGGCACGGCGATGCCGCCCTCGATGAAGGTGCGCAGCTTGTTGCGCATGGTGCGGACCGAGATGCCGAGGATGTTCGACGCCGAAGTGCGGTTGCCGTGGCAGCGCTCCAGCGTGCCGAGGATCAGCTCGCGCTCAACCTCTTCCACCGTGCGGCCGATCAGGCCGTTGACTTCGATCTTCCCATCCGCGGCAGGAATCTGCACCAGCGCCTCGAGCGGCGAGCCGTCGGCACGGGTCAGGTCCTCGGCCTCGATGCGCGGGCCCTGGGCCAGCAGCGAGGCGCGGTGGATGCATTCCTTCAGCTCGCGGATATTGCCCGGCCAGCCATAGGCACGCAGCACGGCGATCGCGCCGTCGGTCAGCGGGCGGGCGGACAGGCCGTCCGCCTGGGCGAACTGCGCGATGAACAGGTGTGCCAGCGCCGCGATGTCGTCGCCATGCTCGGCGAGCGGCGGCACTTCGATGCGCGCCAGACTCAGCCGCACCAGCAGGTCCTCGCGGAAGCTGCCGGCTTCCACCGCCAGCTCCAGGTCCATGCTGGTCGACGCGATCAGCCGCGCCTCGAACGGCACGTCCTCGGTGCCGCCGAGGCGCCGGAAGCGCTTCTCGATCAGCGCGGCGAGGAGCCGGGCCTGGGTCGCGGGCGAAAGCGCACCGACTTCGCGCAGGAAGATCGTGCCGGCACGGGCGCTCTCGAGCCGGCCGACGCGGCGGGCGGCGGCGCCCGGAAAGGCGCCGGCTTCGTGCCCGAACAGCTCGGATTCGAGCACGTCGGCGGCGACGCCGGCGCATTCGACCGATACGATCTTGTCCTGGCGGGCGGAGATCCGGTGGATCTCGCGCGCCATCATTTCCTTGCCGCTGCCCTTGCCGCCGGTGATCAGCACCGGGGCGCCGCTCGGCGCCACCGCGGCGGCGAGCGCCACGGCACGGTCGAGCACGGGGCAACCGCCGATCCGCACCTGCGACTGGCGCTCGACCACCGAAGCGATGGCTGCGGCGATCAGCTCGCGCTGCGGGGGCAGGGGCACATAGTCACGCGCGCCGGCACGGATCGCCGCCACCGCGCGCTCGGCCGGTGCGGAGATGCCGCAGGCGAGCACGGGGACGACGAAGCGCTCGGTGCGCAGGTCACTCAGGAAACCGGCAACGTCTTCCAGCACGTCGATCATCACAAGGTCGGCACCCTGCGCGCGCAGCGTTTCCAGCGCGGCGCCCGGTGCGTCGGCCATGGTGACCTCCGCGCCGGCGCTCTGCGCCAGCTCCGCCGCCCGGCGGAACTCGCTGCCCGGGGCGCCGATCAGCAGCATCCGGATGGGGCCCATGCTCAATGCTCGGCCCGCACGATCTCGGTGAGCGTGACGCCCAGCGCGTTATCGATAAGGACGACTTCGCCGCGGGCGATCAGTCGGTCGTTGACGAAGATGTCGACAGGCTCGCCGACGCGGCGGTCGAGCTCGACGACGGTGCCCGAGCCGAGCTGGAGCAGCTCGCCGATCGGCATGCGGGCGCGGCCCAGCACGGCCTGCACGCGGACCGGAACGTCATGGACGGCTTCCAGGCCTTCGCTGCCGACATGGTTGGTGTCGCCACCAAGGTTGAGATCGAAATCCTCGAACACCGGTGCGGGCTGGTCAGCCGTGCTATCGGTCGGGATGATGTCGTGCGGTTCGATGTCCATGGTCATGGTCCTATGCGTTCATCCACTGGCGGATCACCGAGGCCGCCTCGGGCGGGCTCGCGGAGATCGCATCCCCGATGCGCTTGAGCGCGGAGAGCTTGATGCGGCCGTCGACCTGGGCGAGCGCGATCTCCTGATCGAGCTGCGGCACGTCGGCAGTCATGTTTTCGAGCTGGGCCATCGCTTCGGTGTCGCCGTCGGCGGCACGCTCGGCGAGTGCGAGCATTTCGGGCGAAGGCGCGTTGTTCAGCGCGGGCAGGGCCTCGGGCACGGCCGGGGCCGGCACGATCTTGGGCTTCAGCATGCGCAGGGCGACGAGGCCGACGACACCGATCACCACCAGCTGGAGCAGGCTCCAGATCCGGTCCATCGGCAGCGCCGACAGGAAGCTGGACGTGGCATCGGCAGGTGCGTCGTCGGTGTTGAACTTCATGCTCTCGACGACGACGCTGTCACCGCGCTGGGTGTCGGCGCCCACGGCGTTCTCCACCAGGCGCTGGAGCCGGTCGATCTGCGCCTGGGGCAGGCCCTTCTCGCCGCCATCGACCATCACCGCGACGCTCAGGCGGGTAACCTTGCCCGGTGCACGGACGGTGACCGTCTTGGTCGAGCTGTTGTCGTAGGTCGTGTCTTCCGACGTCTGGTTGCTGCCCGACTGGCGCGAGGCACCCGGCGTGTTGTTGGCGCCCATCTGCGCGGCGGGGAGCTGATTGCCGACCGAGGCAGTCTGCGAACCGGCATCGGTCTCGCGGTTCTGCTCGCCGGTCTCCACGCTCACCTGGCGCGAGATCACCTGCTTGTCGGGATCGAAGACGTTCGATTCCTCGCGCGACTGGTCGCGGTCGATCTGGGCCGAGACTTCGGCGCGAACCTTGCCCTGGCCGACGATCGGCGCGAGCAGCGCCTCGATCTCGTCGCGCAGCTTGGCTTCCACCGCCTGCTGGCGCTCGTCGGCATCGCCGGCACCCGAAGTGCTGGGGTCGCCGGCACGGGCAAGCAGCGCGCCGGTCTGGTCGACGACCGAGACCGAGTCAGGCGAAAGCTCGGGGACCGAGGAGGAGACGAGGTAGCGGATCGAGGCGACGGTCTCGCCCGGGATGCGGCCGCGCGTCTTGACGGTGACCGCCGCGGTCGCCTTGCGGCTCTCCTCGGCGAACATCGCGCGTTCGGGCATGACGATATGGACGCGGGCGCCGGTGACGTTCTGGATCGTCTGGATCGACTTGGCGAGCTCGCCTTCGATCGCGCGCGTCTCGTTCATCTTGGCGCGGCTGGCGGAGACGCCGAAGGGCTGCTCCTCGTCGAGCACCTCATAGCCGATCTTGCCGCCGAGCTTCTCGCCGGCCAGGCTCATGCGGAGTTCCGCGAGCTTGTCCTGCGGCGCCATGATCGAGGTGCCGTCGGCCGAGAGCTGGAACTCGACATTCTGCGCCTTGAGCTTCTCGGAGATCGCCGAAGCGGCCGAGGGATCAAGATCGGTGTAGAGGAAACCCATGCTCGGGTTCGAGCCGCGGGTCGCGACGAAGGCGAGGGCAGCGAGCAGCGCGAACGCCACCCCTCCCATCAGCATCAGCCGCTTGGGGCCGATCTGGCCCACCAGGTTTTTGATCGCTTCCAATGTCGCCCCGTTCGATGGAACTGGCGGGGCGGATGCCCCTTGCGATCATTATAGAGGGGTGGGGAGGGCGGCAGTTTTTGCCGGGGGAAATTTTTGCCTAGTGGGTTGTACGGACTTGGCTTTCCCAACGAAAAACGCCCCGGCGTTGCAGGCCGGGGCGTTCTTTGGAAGGGCGGGGGATCAGGCCGCCTTCAATAGCGTCTCGAGTTCCTCGACCACGGCCTGGCGGCGGGCCTCGGCGTCGAGCGCGAGTCCGCCTTCCTCCCAGCCGATCCGCGCATCGCCGATGGCGATCGTCTCGTCGGGGACGACGATGAGGTTGAGCTTGCGGCGGTCGCGCGACTGGCGGTCGGCGATGCGGCTCTCGATGTCGTCCATCAGGTCGGGGTTCACCCGCACCTGCAGCTCGGTGCCACGCGCGACCTGGCCGAGCACGCGGCCGATGGCCTCGTCGATCGCCATGCCCGGCGCCACTTCCAGCGCGCGGCCGGCGATCAGCTCGGCGGCGGCGAGCGCCACTTCGGTCGCTTCGCCGGTCACCCGCTCGGAAACCTTGCCGAACTGCGCGTCGATGCCCTCGATGCCGGCCTGCAGCGCGTCGACCGCGCTCAGCAGCGCCACTTCGCGCTCGTTGCGCGCCTGGGCGAGCCCGGCCTCATAGCCCTGGGCCCGGGCCAGCGCGAGCGCCGACTCCTGCTCGGAGCGCAGCAGCGCCAGCTCGGCGCGCAGCGTCGCCACTTCGAGCGCCGCATCGGGGCCGATCGGCGCGCCGCGGCTCGGCGGGACCGTGAAGATGCGGTCGAAGCCGAAGCGCTCGACATGGGCGTGCATGCTCATCCGCGTTGCTCCTTAGATGATCATCGCGTCGTCGGACTTGGGGTCGACGAGCAGGATTTCGCCGCGGTCCGCCAGGTCCTTGGCCAGGCGCACCAGCGCCGACTGGGCTTCCTCGCAATCGCGGGCACGCACCGGGCCCATGCCCTGCATGTCCTCGCGCAGCAGCTTCGAGGCGCGCTCGGTCATCGCACCGAAGAACAGCGTCTTCAGGCTTTCCGGCGCACCCTTCAGGGCCAGCGCCATCTGGCGCTTGTCGGCGCTGCGGACGATCGCGGCGATCGCGGGCGGCAGCAGGTTGCCCAGGTCCTCGAAGGTGAACATCAGCGCGCGGATCCGCTCGGCGCTTTCCGGCGCACGGTTGTCGAGCGCGTTGAGCATCGCTTCCTCGGTCGAGCGATCGAGCGAGTTGAACAGCTCCGCCATGGATTCGTGCGGATCGCGCTTCTGCGAGCGCGACAGGTTGGTCATGAACTCGCTCTTCAGCGTCTGCTCGACCTGGTTGATCACGTCCTTCTGCACCGTTTCCATGCGCAGCATGCGCATCACGACGTCGACGGAGAAGTCGCGCGGCAGCTCGGCGAGCACGCGGGCCGAATGGTCGGGGCGCAGCTTGGAGAGGATCACCGCCACGGTCTGCGGATATTCGTGCTTCAGCGCGCCGGCGAGCACGGACTCGCTGACGTTCGACAGCTTGTCCCACATCGTGCGGCCCGAGGGACCGCGGATGTCTTCCATGATCTCCTTGACCTTGTCGCCCGGCAGGATGCCGGCGAGCAGGCGCTCGGTGGTCTCGTAGCTGCCGTGCATCGACGACATCGAGGCGATTTCGCTGGTGAACTGGACGAGCAGATGCTCGACGACCTGCGCCGGAATGCGGCCCAGCCCGGCGATCGTGGAGGACAGTTCCTTCACTTCGTCGGTCGAGAGCTGCTCCCAGATCGGCGCACCATGTTCCTTGCCCAGGGCGAGCATCAGGGCGGCCGCGCGCTGCGGGCCGTTGAAGCGCTTCAGTTCGGGCGGTTCGGCAATCGGCGCCATCAAGGTCATTTTTTTCGTTTCCCTCGCGAAAAAATTGCACCCGCACACGAGGGTGGGGGCGGCTTTCCCTCTATTATAGGAACATGCAAAGCGAGGCGGAGCGCGATGACGGTTAATTTATCTGGCAGTTTGATCGGGTTAAGTATCCTTACGGGATCCAGCTCGACCATGACTTCGGCTGTCTCCGCGATCAGCTATGAGAGCAAGGCCGTGCGCGCCGCCAAGGCCGCGTTCACCACCAGCGCCACCGTCGCGCCGTGGAAGAGCGACGATGCCCTGCCGGTGAATGCCAGCCAGGTCTCCGCGATCACCGCGCTGCGCTCGATCATCAAGCCTTCGGTCACCGATGCCGGCGGCGGTCCGCTCCCCAAGGACATCCAGACCAGCTTCACTGCCTATCAGGCGCTCGACAAGCTCCGCGTGCTTGCCGAGACGGCGAGCATCAAGACCACGTCCGATGCGCAGCGCGCCGCGCTTGAGAAGACCTTCGCCAAGGGGCTGGAGGATCTCCAGACCTATCTCAGCACCGCGCCTTCCGATCTGGTCAAGCTCGCCTTCGGCAAGCCGGCCTCGTCGATCACGTCGAACAAGCTCGCCGCGACCAATGTCTACGAGACCGAGGGCAAGGGCCTGGTCAAGGTCCGCACCGATGCGATCCCGGGCCTCACCGGCACCGAGACCTTCTCGATCACGCTGAGCAAGCCGGGCGCCAGCGCGCAGACGGTCAATGTCGATCTGTCGCAGGGTCCGCAGCCGCCGACGCTCGATTCTGTCGCCGCCCAGTTCAACGCCGCGATCTCGGCGATCCCCAATCTCCAGGCCGACGGCACGCCGCAGCTGGACAAGGACGGCAATCCGGTGCCGCGCTGGAAGTCGACCTTCAAGGTCACCAACGAGAGCGGCAAATGGGGCTTCACCTTGTCGAACCCCGCGGGGATCGAGCAGGTCACGCTCGACCAGACCAACGCCAAGGATGCGCTGGTTGTCGCCACCGGCCAGACGGCGCTCGATGCGCCCAGCTCGACCCAGCTCTTCCGCCTCGATGATCCCACCGGCGCCAACACCCGCGTCTCGATGGGCACGATCCAGGCGCTCGATCGCCAGGCGACCGCGCAGAACGTCGCCGCCGGCAAGAGCGTCACGACCACCTCGACGACGACCGACCTCGACGGCAAGGTGAAGACGATCAAGACCTCGACGAGCAACGTCTACGCCAATACCGATGCCTCCGCCGTCGTCACCGATGCGCAGGGCAACAGCTATGTCGTCGGCACCACCAAGGGCGACCTTGGCGCCAATTTGTCGGATGGCGACAACAACCTGTTCCTCACCAAGGTCGACGGTGCGGGCAACGTCGTGTGGCAGCGCAGCCTCGGCGCCACCGGCTCCTCGACGGGCGCGGCGGTCAGCCTCGCGCCCGACGGCAGCATCGTCGTCGCGGGCACGGTCACCGGCAGCTTCGGCGGCGCCTCCACCGATGGCGACATGGTCGTCGCCAAATATGCCGCGAACGGCGACGAGAAGTTCACCACCGTGATCCGCTCGACCGGCGCCACGCCGGACGTCGCCAAGGCCGTGACCGTCGGCGACGACGGCTCGATCTATGTCGGCGGCCGCATCTCGACGGGCAATGACGGTTTCATCGCGCGCATCGATACCGCCGGCAAGATCGCCGAGCGCCGCACCATCGTCGGTGCGGGCAGCGACAGCGTCAACGCGCTGGCGATCGATGGCGACGGCAATCTCCTCGCGCTCGTCTCGCACGACGGTAATGCCGAGCTGATGAAGCTCCAGGGCTCGTCGCTCGCCAACAGCCTGGGCAGCGTCAGCCTTGGCGCCGCCGATGCGCGCGTGATCGCCGTCGCCGATGACGGCACGATCGCCGTGGGTGGCGCGACCTCGACCGCGATCGCCGGCAGCCAGGTCAACGGGATCAGCGGCAACCGCGACGGCTTCGTCACGCGGATCGGCGCCGATCTCTCGGGCGCCAGCACCACCTATCTCGGCTCCGCTGCCGACGACCAGGTCGACAGCATCGCCTTCATGGACGGCCAGCTCTATGCCGGCGGCCGCACTACCGGCGACCTAGCGGCCACCCGCCGCGGCCCGACCGACGGCTTCGTCTCGCGCATCGACGCATCGACCGGCGCGATCGCGAACACCACCCAGTTCGGCCAGGCGCTGCTGCGCACCGAGCCGGTCCGCATCTCCGCCGATACCGGTGGCGCCAGCGCGGTCTCCGCGCTGGGCTATGGCCGCGGCACGATCAATGCGGTCGCCTCGAGCAAGGTGACGACGCAGACCGGGCTCAAGGCCGGCGACTATTTCTCGTTCAAGGCCGATGACGGCGCGGTGCGCAAGGTCACGATCCTGGCCGACGATACGCTCCAGTCGATCGCCACGCGCATGCAGGGCATGCTCGGCGCGTCGAAGGGCACCGTCACCGCCACGGCGGTCGATGGCGTCCAGCAGCTGCGCATCACGATGAAGTCGGGCCACCAGATGCAGTTGCTGCCCGGCACCGGCGAAAGCGACGCGCTCGCCAAGCTCGGCATCGAGCCGCAGCGCATCTCGACCCAGGCGCCGGTCTCGAGCAACGCGCCCCGGGTGCGCCCGGGCGGCAGCTTCGGCCTCGATATCGGCGAGGGGCTCACCCTGTCGAACCTCGACATGGCCAAGGTCGCGCTCGGCAAGATCAAGGACGCGATCTCGATGACGCAGACCGCCTATCGCTCGCTCTACTGGGACGACACCAAGGCGAAGATGGTCGACGGCAGCAAGAAGAACTCCGCCACCGGCAAGGAAAGCACGACGATCGTCAACGCCCAGCTTGCCAACTACCAGGCGGCGCTCAGCCGCCTGACCAGCTCCACTCCTTCCACCTACGGATTCTGATCATGGACATGCCTCCGATCCTTTCCGGCATCCGCCGCCAGATGGACACGCTCGCCGATCGCCAGCGCGTCATCTCGCAGAACATCGCCAATAGCGAGACGCCGGGCTTCAAGGCCCGCGCGGTCGAGGACGCCGACTTCTCCGATCTGCTCGGCAACAGCGTGGGCGGCGTCCGCATCGCCAAGCCGCGCGTCGAGCTGACTGCCGGCATGAAGGGCCTGGGCGCGATCCAGCCGGCCGGCGCCGGCATCGTGCTCGACAAGGACATCAGCGAGACCAAGCCCGACGGCAACAACGTCACGCTCGAAGACCAGCTGCTCAAGCTCGGCCAGGTCCAGGCCGACTTCACGGCGATGACCAACCTCTACCGCAAGCAGCTGTCGATGCTGAAGACCGCGGTCGGGAAGGGCGGCTAACCACCGCTTCCTTCGGGAGAAACAAAAAGGCCCGCGAGCGATCGCGGGCTTTTTTGCGTTTCCTTGCCGCGTCACGGGAGCGGAGGCTCTTCGCCACCTCCGGTCATCCGGTGTGACGGGATCCACCGCGCCGCGCATGCAATCCGTCGCCGTCCCCGGGGCCCGTCGCTCCTCACAAGGCTCGGGGCGTCGGAACGTCGGTACCTGCCTTAGCCTCGGCGCCTGGCTGCAAACTTCCGCGTCGCCAACCAACCAAACCGGCCGAGCCACAACAGCGAGCAGCCGATCCAGACGAGCAGCAGCGGCAAGAAGGCGACGCCGATCCCGGGACTATGATCGCCCATATTGCTCGGGAAGTGGAGTGCGTGACCAATCAGCATGATCCCGAGCGGAATGCTAATGACTAGCAATAGCATATCCATGGCCAGAGAGAAGGCTGGCGGGAGCCTGTGCAGGAGCAACATCCGCGCTCCGGTCAGCAGCGAGGGCAGTGCGCAGGCGAGAAGATAGGCGGGGTTTTGCATGCGCCCTCCGGGATCATTCCGAAGCTAAACCGAAGCCGGACGCGCGCCAAGCCAGGTCGCGCTTCGGCCGGTAGGACATGTGGGGCATGCGTCGGGCCGGCGCCGCGCAACAATGGCACAAAAAACCCGACACCGCGCAGGGCGGTATCGGGCTCTTTGTATCATTTCGCACGGCTTGGGCTGTGCGGTGTAGGAGGAAGTCGGGCTGCGCGAATCCGCTTCGGCGCCAACTTCGCGAAGATCGGTGTCTACAGCCGCGCGTTCAGCGAGATCGGCGCCGGGGCGTCCATCCCCGACAGGCCGCCGCATGCGGCATAGGTCGTGCTGCGGCTGCCGGTCAGGCGCTGTGCCTCCGCGGCGATCGCCCCCATCATCTCGACCGAGAGCTCGATCTGACGCTTGAGTATCTGCTGGTTGATCGTTGAGGCGTCGCGCAGCCCGCGGCTGGCTTCGGCCAGCCTCTCGCGCGCTTCGGGGTCGAGCTTCTCGGCCCAGTCGTCCGGCGCCTCGCGCTTCATCCGGGCCACCTCGGCTTCGATCCGGCCGGTCAGGCGCATCTTCACCTGGGCGATCTCGGGAAGCTCGGGGAAGAAGGACACCTTGGCGAGCTGCTCGCTTTCCTCTTCCATGATCGCGGTGAGAGAAACCATCGCGTCGATGAGCTGCTCGGTCATTGCTTGCTGTTACCTTGCTGGAGCTTGATGATCTGGTCGAGGACGATCGGCGCAAGGCCGACGCCGCCCCGGTCGGCGATCGAGTTGCCGAGCTTTTCGGCCAGGATGCCGCGGAACATCTCCGCGCCATGCCCGCCCGAGAATTCCCCGTCGCCTTGCTCGACGCTCTCAAGCATGAGCTGGGTCATCTGGCCCAGGAACACGGCCTCGAAATTCTTCGCGGTCTCGCGGTTCTTGGCGTCGACCTTGGCATTGCCGGTGGTCGGCGGCGGGACCCGCGGCCCCTGGGCGGAAATCTGACTGGCCATCACTGCACCTCGATATCGGCCTGGAGGGCGCCGGCGGTCTTGATCGCCTGGAGGATGGTGATCAGGTCGCGCGGGGAGACGCCCAGCGTGTTGAGCCCGCTCACCAGCTTCTGCAGGCTGGCGCCGTCGATCATCGCAAGGCTTGCGCCGCTGCCGTCGTCGACCTGCACGTTGGTGCGCGGCACCACCGTGGTCTGGCCGCCCGAGAGCGGTGCCGGCTGCGAGACCTGCGGGCTCTCGGTGACCGTGATGGTCAGTCCGCCCTGGGCGATCGCCACCGGGGTGATGTGCACGTCGGCATTCATCACGACGGTGCCCGACGCTTCGTTGATCACGACGCGGGCCGGCTGGTCGACCTTGATCTGCAGCTCGCCGATGCGGGTGACCAGGTCGATCACATTGCCGACGAAATTCTGCCCGGGGGTCAGCTGCACGGTCGCCGGATCCAGCACCGTGGCGCTGCCCGGATACTTGCCGTTGATCGCCGCGGCGATGCGGTCGGCGGTGGCGAAGTCGGGGTTCTTCAGCGCCAGCTTCAGGCCGCTGGCCGAAAGCAGCGAATAGGGGACCTCACGCTCGATGATCGCACCGGCGGCGATGCGCGCCGACGTGGTCACGCCGCGGCTCACGCTGGCGGCGGCGCCCTGGCCCTTGAAGCCGGAGACGGCGACATTTCCCTGCGCGACGGCATAGATCTCGCCATCGAGGCCGCGCAGCGACGAGACGATCAGCGTCCCGCCCTGCAGGCTGGTCGCGTCGCCCAGTGCGGAGACCTGGACGTCGATCCGCGAGCCGTTGCGGGCGAAGGGCGGCATCGTCGCGGTGATCGAGACGGCGGCGACGTTCTGCGTCTTCATCTCGGTGCCGCGGATGTTCACGCCCATGCGCTCGAGCATGGCCTGCATCGATTCCTCGGTGAACGGCGTGTTGCGCAGGCGATCGCCCGTCCCGGCAAGGCCGACGACGAGGCCATAGCCCACGAGCTGGTTGTCGCGAACGTTCTCGACGTTGACGACGTCCTTGATCCGGGTCTGGGCCGTTGCGGCCGGTGCGATGCCCAGGCTCAACAGCAGGGCGATCATGGGAGCGACGAAGCGCGGCATATAACCCCTGGAAGTGGAAAATTTCCGATAATTCTCTTATAGGATAGAGGTAGGCAAAAAGTGCCCGAGGGACAGATTTCGTGCGTATCGAGAACCTGCAAGCGCCCCTGCTGCGTAGCCTGATGGCCGCGCTGCCCAAGGTCGCGTCCGGCTTCTCGGTGGCCGAGGGGGAAGGGGCCGCCGTGCGCGCGCCGCTGCCCCAGGGCACAAACGCCGCGCAGCCGCTCAATCCCTCGGTTGCGATGCTGGTCACGCTGGCCGCCGCCGATCCCGCGATCGAGCGCCGCCGCAAGCAGGCGAAGGACGCCGAGCGCGGCATCGACATGCTCGACCGGCTGCACCGCGAGATCGTCGCCGGCGTCGTCGCGCCCGCGCGGCTCCAGGAAATCGTCGAATGGGCGCAGACCTTCGAGCCGGCGGACAATCCCGTGCTCGCGGGCATTCTCTCCGAGATCGACCTGCGCGTGCGAGTCGAGCTGGCCAAGCACGATATCCAGGCCTGATCCGCCGCCGATCTGCCGCTACGGCATCCTCGGATTATCAGTTTCAAATATGAACCTAATTGCATACCCGGTTTTTGGAACCTAGGGAGGCGACAGCGGTTTCGCGTTCTAAAGCGCGATACCGTTTGTATCATGACCGGCCGAAAGAGTCCGGCGTGGAAGACCCCTCGAGGAGAGTATGCCTATGTTGGCTTTGCTGATCGGGCTGGCTTTCGCCGCCGCCCCATCGCCCCAATCCGCCGATGCCGTGGTCGGCCGGTGGAAGACCCCCGTCCATAACGGTATCGTCGAGATCACCCGCTGCGGCACGTCGATCTGCGGCAAGATCGTCGCCTCGGACAAGCTGCGGACCAATCCGAACCTTCCCGATGCGAACAACAGTACCCCGGCGCTGCGCACCCGGCGGCTGATGGGCCTGCAGATCATGTCCGGTTTCAAGGCGCAGGGCGCCGGCTGGTATGGCGGCAAGATCTACAATGCCGAGGACGGCAAGACCTACAGCGCCGAGGTGACGATGTCGGGCAACGACACCCTCAATCTGCGCGGCTGCGTGTTCAAGCCCTTCTGCCGCACCCAGGTCTGGACCCGCGTTCGCTAAAGCGCGTTTCCGTGTTTCGAGTATCAGTACCGCGTACAAGGATTACCCCATGTCCCCCATCAAGTTTTCGCTCGCCACCGGCAGCGCGCTGATCGCACTCGTCGGCTTCTCCCAGGCTGCCCACGCGCAGGCTTTCTATCTCCAGGAACAGTCCGCTCGCGGCGCCGGCCGCGCCTTTTCCGGCGAGGCGGCCGACACCGGCTCCGCCTCGATCTGGTGGAACCCGGCTTCGATCGGCGGGCTCGAGGATGGCGATGCCACGATCGGCGTCGCGGCGATCCTGCCGAGTGGCGAAGTCGCCGATAACGGCACGCTGATCGTCCGCCCCGGCCAGGCCGCTGCCCCGGTCGGCGGCAACGGCGTCACCCGCAACCCGATCAACAAGGGCGTGCTTCCCTCGGGCGCCATCGCCGTGCCGCTCAACGACCGCGTCGCGCTCGGCTTGTCGATCACCTCGCCGTTCAGCTTCACCACCGATTATCCGGCAGATAGCTGGGCGCGCTACAGCGCCGACAAGACCAAGCTGCGCACCATCGACATCCAGCCGAGCATCGGCGTGGCGGTGACCGACTGGCTGCGCGTCGGCGCGGGCCTGAACATCGAATATACCGATGCCAGCCTCAGCAACGCGCTGCCCAATCTCTCCGCGGCACTGGCCGATGGCCGCCAGGAGCTGAAGGGCGATGGCTGGGACTTTGGCTGGACCGCGGGCATCCAGCTCCATTCGAGCCGCTTCACCCTGGGCCTGAGCTACAAGTCGGCGATCGAGCATACGCTGAAGGGTGACCTGACGGTCAGTGGGCTTGTCGGTCCGCTCGCCACCTCGAACATGGCGCTCTCCGGCGTCGAGGCGAAATTCTACACGCCGTCCCAGGCGATTGCCGGCGCCCGCTTCGCGGCGACCGACAAGCTGACCCTGAACGCGCAGGTGATCCGCTATGGCTGGGACAAGTTCGACGCGATCCGCCTCGGCGCTCCGGTCAATGCGGCGCTTCCGCAGAACTACCGGACGAGCTGGAGCTATGCCGGCGGTGTCGACTACGCGGTGTCGCCCAAGGTGACCCTGCGTGCCGGCGTCCAGCGGGCGATCACGCCGACCCAGGACGGCGAGCGCGATGCCCGCGTGCCTGATTCCAACCGCTGGAATTTCGGCTTGGGCGGCAGCCTGGCGGCGAGCAAGAAGCTGAGCTTCGATCTCGCGGCCAACTATGTCAGCTTCGCCGATGCGACGATCGACCGGGTGACGGCGGCCTATGCCGGCACCGCGGCACAGACGCCGATCCTCACCCGCGGTGAGCTGCGCGATGCGCATGCCGTGGTGCTGTCGGCAGGCGCCCGCCTGAAGTTCTGAGGCAGTCTGAAGGTTCGCGGGGAAGCGGCGCTCAGCGCTGCTTCTTCGCGATCTTCAGGACGTAGCTGATCACTTCGGCCACGGCGGCGTAATGCTCCACCGGGATCGGGTGATCGAGCTCGGCGCTGGCATAGAGCGCGCGGGCGAGCGGACGGTTCTCGACCAGCGGGATGCCGTGCTCGCCCGCGATCTCGCGGATCTTGAGCGCGACCGCGTCGACGCCCTTCGCCACCACCACCGGCGCTGCCATGGCACCGTGGTCGTACTGCAGCGCGACGGCATAGTGGGTCGGGTTGGTGATCACCACGCTCGCCTTGGGCACGTTCTGCATCATCCGGCTGCGCGAGCGCTGCATCTGGAGCTGGCGGATCTTGCCCTTGATGTGCGGATCGCCTTCGCTCTGCTTGTGCTCGTCCTTGATCTCCTGGAGCGACATCCGCATCTTTTTCAGGAACGAGCGGCGCTGCCAGACGAAGTCGAACAGGGCGAGCGCGCCGACCAGCATCGCGATCGGGCGGAGCATCGAATAGACGATGCCATGTGCCGCGCCGCCCATTTCCTGCAGGTCGGCGCCCACCATCGAGTCGATCGTGGCGGCATGAGGCCATGCCAGATATGCCGCCACGCTGCCGACCAGGCAGAGTTTGGCGAGCGTCTTGACGTATTCCATCAGCGCTTGCTTGCCGAACATGCGCTTGGCGCCGCTGGCCGGGTTGAGCTTCGACCATTTGGGCTTCACGCGGCTCCAGCTGATCATCGGCCGGCCCTGGAGGATGCCGCCGAGCAGCGCGATGCCGAACAGCGTGCCGAGGATCGGCAGCATCGCCGAGGCGAAGGCATACATCACGCCGGTCGCGAAGCCTTCGGCGCCCTGCGGTTCGATCCGGAAATCGTCTGCGCTGCCCCATAGCCGCACGAACAGATTGCCCATCAGCTGCATGGTGTAGGTACCCAAGCCGCCCATCACGACGAGCATCGCGATGAACATCGCCGCATGCTTCATCTCGGGGGCCATCGGCACATCGCCCTTCTCGCGGGCGTCCTCCAGCTTCTTGTCTGTAGGATCGTGTGTCTTGTCGTCCTGGTCCGTATCGCCTGACATCACCAGCCTCCCTGCATCGCGTCGCCCATGGCGTTGGCGAAGAAGGTGAGCATGGTGCCGAGCGTGGCGGCGGCCAGGCTGATGCCGAGCAGCAGGTTGAGCGGCTGGATGATGAAGAAGACCTGGATCGCCGGCGCGACGCGGGCGGACAGGCCGAGCGCGACGTTGAAGACGATCCCGTAGATGAGGAGCGGCGCGGCCAGGCTGAGCCCGAGCGTCATCGAGCGCGTGATCGCCTCGACCGCGAGCATCGCGAAGTCATGCGCCGGCGGCATGCCGCCGATCGGGAAGCTCTGATAGCTGTGCACCACCGCGCCCAGCCACAGGTGATGGACCTGCATGCCCATGCACACCAGCGCCGCAGCCATGGTGACGAACTTGGAGAGCAGGGGGGCGCTGCTGCTCTGCGCGGGATCGAAGATCACCGCGGAGGAGAGGCCGATCTGGGTGGAGATCACCGATCCCGCCATCGATACGGCGAAGAACAGGATCTTGACGATCATGCCCATCGCCAGCCCCGTCATCAGCTCGGTGACGAGCACGGCGGGCAGCGCCGCGCCGGCCTCGATGGCCGCGCGGGCAGGGGCGCCGACCAGCGCGTAGATCGCCGCCGACATCGCGAAGGAGATCATCAGCCGGATGCGGCCGGGGATCGCCTCTTCGCCGAACACCGGCAGCAGCATGAGCACTGCGCCGACGCGGGCGAAGACGATGAAAAAGGCGGAGACCTGCAGGACAAGGTCGGGCGGCAAATTCATCCGCCGGTCACGATCAGGCTGCTGATCTTGGTCATGAAGTCGTTCAACGCAGCCCCCATGGTCGGAAGCATCAGCAACAGCACCAGCCCCATGGCGAGCAGCTTGGGGACGAAGGTGAGCGTGGTTTCCTGGATCTGCGTCAGCGCCTGAAGCAGGCCGATGATGGTGCCCACGATCAGCGAGGTCAGCAGCAGCGGACCTGCGACGGTGAGCACCAGCATCAGCGCGCTCTGCGCCAGCGCCAGGACCTCGGACGGCGGCATCGTGGTTAGATCTGCATCCGCATGATGTCGGAATAGGCGTTCACCACGCGGTCGCGCACGGCGACCATCGTGTCGAGCGCGGTCTCGGCGGCGCCGATCGCGGTGACGACGTCGATCAGGTCGCCCTTGCCGGCAACCTGCATCGCCGACGCCTTCTCGGCAGTGCGCAGCTGGTCGGCAGTGCCGGTGACCATATCCTCGACCATCGCGCCGAAACCGCCGGCGCTGCCGCCGGTCTTGATCGGGTCGGTCTTGCTGTTGCTGCCAAGGCCGGCGACGCGGCCATAGGCCGACATCGCGTCGAGTGCTCCGATGGACATTCCCTGTATCCTTGTTCGAGAGTTACTTGAGGAGATCGATGGTGCGCATCGTCAGGCTCTTCGCGGCCTCGATGGCATTGAGATTGGCTTCGTAGCTGCGCTGGGCAGCCTTCATGTCGGCCGTTTCGATCAGGCCGTTGACGTTCGGCTTCAGGACATAGCCGTCCTTGTCCGCCGCCGGGTGGCCCGGCTGGTAGACCTTCTGGAAGTCCGACTTGTCGTTCTCGATCGACTTGATCTTGACGCCCATGCCGCCGGTCGACCGGTCGACCTCGGACGCGAAGCTGGCAACGCGGCGGCGATAAGGATTGCCGCCCGCGGTGTCAGACACCGAGTCCTGGTTCGCCAGGTTTTCCGCGATCACGCGCATGCGCAGCGACTGTGCGCGCAGGCCCGAGGCGGAGATGCCGAGCGAGGTCTTGAGGTCCATGATCGTCCTTCCAGCGAGGCCCGTGAGGCCGTTTCCTCCATTGTAGGCAAAAATTGCCGGGGTCGGTGCCGGACGCGGAAAAAAGGTTCCTATAAGTCATCCAGAAAGGAACACGCATGTCGGTCCTCGAAGGAATTATGGTCGATCTCTCGATCGTGCTGGGCTCGGCCAATGTGCCGATCCGGCAGGTCCTGCAGATGAGCCGCGGGGCAATGATCCCGCTGGAAAGCAGCCAGGACGATCCCTCGCTCGTGTACGTGAACGACGAACTGGTCGCGAAGGGCGTGGTCCTGGTCGACGGTGAAGTGATGTCGCTCGAGATCACCGAGCTCGTAAAGAAGCAGCGCCACTGATGGATATCCTGTCGATGCTGCGCACCATCGGTGCGCTCGGAATGGTGCTCGGCATGCTCGCCGGCGCGCTCTGGTTCGTGAAGCGCTATGACGTGAAGCTGCCGGGCCGCGTGACCAACTCGCGCCGCAAGCGGATCGAGATCGTCGAGCGCCTGTCGGTCGATGCCAAGCGCTCGGTCGCGCTGATCCGCCGTGACGGCATGGAGCACCTGGTGATGTTCGGCCCCGAGGGCCAGTCGACGATCGAGACCGGCATCGCCGCTCCCGAGCCGGTCGAGCCCGAGCCTGCCAAGGCGCCGGAGCCCGCGGCGAACCTCGCCGAGGACCTGGCCGCACTGCGCGGCAACTTCGCCAAGCTGGTCGAGCTCCCGAAGAAGATCGAACTGCCCAAGATCGAGCTTCCCAAGAAGTTCGAGCTGCCGGCCGCGCCGCGCCGCGCCAAGACCACCACTGCCACCACCAATGCGCGCGCCACCACCATTGTCGCCGCCGCCAAGCCGGGCCCGCGTGCGCCCAAGCGCATCCGCGAGCAGCGCAACACGACGCGGTGGAACCGCGCAGCGGTCCGGGCCGCGCTCGATGCATAAGATCCTCGCGGCGGCATTCGCCGCCCTGATCCTCTTGCCGGCTGAGGCCTATGCCCAGTCGAAGGGCACGACGATCAACATCGGCGGAGCCGGTGCGGACGGCGCGCTCTCGGCAAAGGCGATCCAGCTGGTGCTGATGCTGACGGTGCTCAGTCTGGCCCCGGGCCTGCTGATGACCGTCACCAGCTTCACCCGCATGGTGGTGGCGCTCTCGCTGCTGCGCACCGGCATCGGCGCGCAGGGCGTGCCGCCCAACCCGGTGATCATCAGCCTGGCGCTGTTCCTCAGCTTCTTCGTCATGGCGCCCACCTTCAACAAGGCGTGGGAAGAAGGCGTCGATCCCTACACCAAGGGCAAGATCACCGAGCAGGTCGCGTTCGAGCGCACCGCCGAGCCCTTCAAGAAGTTCATGCTCAGCCAGGTGCGCGACAGCGACCTCAAGCTGTTCGCCGATCTGGGCGGCAAGAAGATCCAGAACCGTGCCGAGACGCCGCTCACCACGCTGGCGCCGGCCTTCATGATCTCGGAGCTGCGTCGCGCCTTCGAGATCGGCTTTCTGCTGTTGCTGCCGTTCCTGGTCATCGACCTGGCGGTATCCGCGGTGCTGATGGCGATGGGCATGATGATGCTGCCGCCACCTACGATATCCCTGCCGATGAAGATCATCTTCTTCGTGCTGGTGGATGGCTGGGCGCTGGTCGCCGGGTCGCTGGTCAAGAGCTTCGCCACATAGGGCGAAGCCGCCAAGGGTCAGGGAAGGGGGCGGGTGCCGGGGGGCGCCCGCCCCTTTTGCTTCAGGCGGCGGCCGGTGCGAAGACGCGCAGGCGGTGGCCGTCGGGGTCGCTGGCGACGAAGGTGGCGCCGAAGCTCATCAGCGTCGGCGCCTGGAGAATGGTCACGCCGCGGCGCTGCCACTCGGCGTGCATCGCCTCGACCGCAGCCTTGTCGGCCACCGCGAACGCGATCTCGCTTGCGCCGGACTGGCCGCTGCTTGCCGGCTCGACGGCGTCACGGCCCCATAGCCCCAGCATCACGCCGTCGCGCAGCGGCAGCATCGCGAAGCCCGGTCGCTGGTCGAGGACCGGGATCCCCAGCAGTTCCTGGTAGAAAGTCGCGCTGGCGGCATCGTCTGCCACGTGCAGCAGCAGGAAGTTGAAGTTCGGCATTGCGGTGCTCCTCGCGTCATCGGCGCCCTTGATCGGGCGCCGGCCGGGAAGCTCTACGAGATCATGCTGTCAGTTATTGTCAGTAGTCACTGTTCGGGGACGCCGCGGATCATGTGCCACTCCTTGAGCAGCACGGCGCGGCGGCGCGGATAGCGCTCGGGCGCCGGTTCGAGCGCGGCGATGCGATCGGTGCGGAAGTGGCGATATCCTTCGCGCAGTTCGCACCAGGCGACGACGACGCGCACCCGGTCGAAAAATGCCAGCGCGATCGGCCATATCGTCCGTTCGGTGGCGTTTCCCTGCTCGTCGGCATAGGCGATCCTTGCCTTCCGCTCGCCGCGAATAACCTGTCGGATGGTGGCCAACTCACTGTCTCCGGCCGCGATCGGCTCTCCCGGGCCGATCAGAAGGCCCGAAGCGTCGATGCTGTTCTTGAGGTCGTCGGGCAGCACGGCACCGATCTTGGCCAGTACGTTGCGGGCGGCTTTGCCCAGCAGCCCGTCCGCGCGTTCCGAAACCCATCGCGAGCCGAGCACCAATGCCTCGATCTCCTCTTCGGAGAACATCAGCGGTGGCAGCATGAAGCCGGGGCGCAGCACATAGCCCACGCCCGCTTCGCCATCGATATGCGCGCCCTGCGCCTTCAGGCTCTCGATGTCGCGGTACAGCGTGCGCACGGATATGCCGAGCTCTTCGGCCAGCGCGGCGCCGGTAACCGCCCTGCGGTGCCGGCGCAGCACCTGGATCAAGTCGAGAAGGCGTTGCGCGCGCGACACGGACCGGGGCTCCTGGAATGGTTTGGCGCAGCTATACTGACATGATCTGGCAGCAGGCGACATCGATTCAGATCTCGGCCGCCCAAACCCGTCATGCCGCAAAGAAAAAGGGGCGCCCGTGCCGCAGCATGGACGCCCCTTGGGTTCTCGTCGAACCGGTCAGCCGCGCGCGTTAGGGCTGTCCAGCCAGGCCGAGAGCTCGGTGTAGGAAATGGGATCGTGGAAGGCGACGCCGGCATATTCGTCGTTGCTCCAGCGCGTGGTGCAGCGGCGGGTCGGCAGGCCGGGGATCAGCAGGATCACTTCGGTGTCGGCGCGCAAGGTGCGCTGCAGGCGCAGGCAGGCGCCGCCCTGCGAGAGGTCGGCCAGCACCACGTCGATCGAGCGGCCATAGGAGCTGATCCGCGCAGCAATCTCGGCGACGAAGCGCGGCGAGCGCGGGCGCGGGGTTGCCGCGACCGGGTGGGGCTTGCCCAGGATCTCGGTCACGTCGATCGGGCCATCGAAGCGCACGCCGGCGCGGCCGCCCTTGGTCCAGGCGATCGCTCCGGTCAGCAGCGCGCCGCCGCGGGTTTCCACGGTGATGCGCATGCCGGGCAGGAGCGACGCGATCGTATCGATCTGCATGCCCATCTCGGAGATATTGCGGACCCGGCAGAGCTGGCCGGGATTACCCTCATGGCTCAGCTTGGCGACGAGCAGGGTGGCCACCGCGCGGGGTGCACGCTCGGTCCACTCTTCGCGGTCCTCGAAAGCACTTGCGGGGATACTTTCCACGATGTCCTCGGCTCTGTTGCGTGTCTCTTATTCTATAGAGCGGTGACCGCTCCGGCCGGTGCTTCCGTGCGTAAAATCATTTTTTACGCAGGTGTCGCCTGGGTGATCGCGACCTTGCGCACCACGCCCGGGCCGAACGCCTCGGGGGCCGCCGCCTCGACGACCTTGCGGAACTGGTCGAGGCTGGGGAGCAGGCCGTCCGGGCCTGCCGACATCGGCGTCTTGAAGGTGCGCATGTTGATCGCATGCAGCAGCAGCGGCAGCTTCTTGGTCACCTCGGCGGTCTTGTCCTCGGCCACTTCCAGATCGAACTGGAACTGGACATAGCCGGTCAGCCTCCCATCGGCGGTGACCAGCGGTGCGAGCAGCTTGTCGACCGGCACGAAAGCGGCGGCCTCGTCCTGGGCCTCCGCGGCCTTGGTCTCCGCATGCGCGGGGCGCGGGCCCAGGATCATCAGCGTGCCAAGCGCGGCGCCGCCGCCCAGGCCAAGCCCGGCGAGCAGCACGATGACCGAGAACAGGATCTTCTTCATGACGCGGATACTCGATACTGGGTCAGAACTTGAAGCTGCTGTCGGTGGGAAGCGACGGGGCTTCCGCCTTCAGCACGATCGTGATCCGGCGGTTTTCCGGCCGGTCGGGCTGGTCGGGATAGACCGGCCGCGTGCCGCCCATCGCCACGATCTCGGCGAAGCGGTCGGCAGTCATGCCCGAGGCGATCATTGCCTGGCGCGCAGCCAGCGCACGGGCGCCGGAGAGCTGCCAGTTGGCATCGCTCTGGCCGCCGCCCGAGGCATCGGTATGCCCCTCGATCGCGATCTGGCCGCCCGACTGGGCGAGCTTGGCCGAAGCCTTGGCGAGGAGCGAGCGGGCAAAGGGATTGAGCTCGGCGGTGCCGGCGCGAAACATCGACTGCTTGTCGGTGTCCATCAGCGTGATGCGCATGCCCGAACGATCGGGCTCGATCGCGATGTTCTTGCGGGCCTGGTCCTGCGGCACGGAGTCGAGCGCGACCTGCAGCTCGCTGGCGAGCACGCGCATCGAGGTGTCGGGCACCTCCGCGGTGCCGCCGCGCGACGCGCCGTTGGTCGCGGCCTGGGTGGTCGGCGTGCCGTTGGCGCGGCTGCTGTCGTTCGACGAGCGGCGCGCCTGGCCGCCGGCGCCTTCGGACGTGCCCATCACCGGCGTCGAGGGGGCAGTGTCGGAGATGGTCGGCGAGAAATAGGCGGCGAGGCCCTTCAGCCGCTGCTTGTCCGGATTGGCGATGAGCCACAGCAGCATGAAGAACGCCATCATCGCGGTCACAAAGTCGGCATACGCGACTTTCCAGGCGCCGCCATGGTGTCCCCCGGCGACCTTCTTGACCTTCTTGACGATGATGGGGCGGTCATTCGCGCCATGAGCCGGCATGGTCAGGCACTCCGCAGCGCGTCGCGCATGCGCTGCTGCACGGCGCCGAGGCGGATATGGCTGATCGCCGAGAGCGAATCCTCGCCGCCCGCGATCCGTTCGAGCAGGTTCACGCACTCATCGGCATGCTGGATGAGATAGTCGAAGTCCTGCAGCTGCTCGAGGTACGAGGCAGCGAAATGCTCGTCGCAGACGAGCACTTCCGCAAGGGCTTCGAGCTTCATCCGCATCTCGCGGATCTCGCCCGCGACGACGCTGTGCAGCGCCGACGAGAACGGATCGAAGCCGGGAAGCGCATGCGCCTGGGAGAGCTGTGACGGATCGGGCATGCAGGACATCAGAACAGCTCCAAATCGCCACCGGAAACCGGGGCCTGAACGAGGACCGGCGGGCGCTCTGGCACGCGGTCCGTAACCTTGACGCAGCGGCTGCGGCCGTCGTGCGGGAGGAATTCGATCTTGCGGGCGCTCGTCCCGCCCAGGTCGCTATGCGCGACCTGGATTCCTTCGGTTTCCATGAAGCGCCGCGCGAAGGCGGCGTTCGAGGAGCCGATCGAGCCAAGGCCCGAGACGATGTTGGCGCCACCATAGAGATGGGCCATCAGACGGCCGCGGATCGCGCCCTTCTTCATCATCTCGTTGATGACGACTTCCATTGCGTGCACGCCGTAACGCGCCATCTCGCTGGCACCCACGCGCTGGTCAGCGCTGGGTTCGCCCAACAGGAAATGGTTCATCCCGCCGACCCGGGCGACCGGATCGAAGAGGCACGCGGAGACGCAGCTGCCGAGCAGGGTGGAAACGACCACCCCGGGCTCGGCCACCACGGCATGCTCGCCCTGGACGATGGCGAGCCGGCGCATCAGGTCAACTCGCCGAAGACGCGCTCGATCTTCTCCTTCAGCGCCGCCGGCGCGAAGGGCTTCACGACATAGTTGTTCACCCCGAGGGCCGCGGCCTTCTGGACGATCTCCTTGTCCGACGAGCCGGTGAGCATGATGAACACCGTCTTGCCGATCACCGCGTCGGTGCGGACCGCTTCCAGGAACTGGAGGCCGTCCATCTCGGGCATGTTATAGTCGGAGATGATCAGGTGGACGCGATCGCTCTTGACCGCGGCGAGCGCCTCGGGGGCGCTTGCCTTGTCACGTACGTCCTTGAAACCCAGGTCCTGCAGTGCGCGACGGATCATCGCGCGCATGCTGGTCTGGTCGTCCACGACCATCACCTTGATTGCTGCAGCAGCAGGCATCAGACGCTCCCAACTTTCTCTCGGCATGCCTTCAGGATCTCTCCAGGCATGCCCGACAAACCAACTTCATGTTCCACCGCACCCAGCTCCTTTGCCGAGCGCGGCATTCCCCAGACCACGCAGGTTTCCCGGCTCTGGCCCAGCGTCCTGGCACCGGCCTGGCGCATGGCCAGCAGGCCCTGCGCACCGTCCGATCCCATGCCGGTCAGGATCACGCCCACCGCAGCCGCGCCAAGCGGCGCCACCGAGCGGAACAGCGTGTCCACCGACGGGCGGTGACCCGAGACCGGATCGCCGTCGCGCAGCTTGATCCGTCCGCGGACGCCGCCCTGAAGCTCCATGTGCGTGGAGCCCCCAGGAGCAATATAGACGGTTCCCGGCACCACCGGCGCGCCATCCGTAGCTTCCACAACCTGGACGCGGCATTCGCCGTTCAGTCGCTCTGCGAAGCTGCGGGTGAACGCGGCCGGCATGTGCTGAACGATCAGTACCGGCGGGCAGTTCTCCGGCAGCGCCGGCAGCAGCGAGAACAGCGCCTCGACGCCGCCCGTGGACGAGCCGATCGCGATGATCTTCTCGCCGGTCGCACCCGCCGCGATGCTGGGCTGGGCAGGCAGGCGCTGCGGGCCGGCGCGGGCAACCGAACGCGCGGCGGCCTTCACCTTCTCGCAGAGCAGCACTGCGTCGCGCTCGATATCCTCGGGTGTGCCGCTGGGCTTGGTGACATAGTCGACCGCGCCCAGGCGGAGCGCCTCGATCGTCACTTCCGCGCCGCGGGCGGTCAGCGTCGAGCACATCACCACCGGCATCGGCCGGAGGCGCATGATGCGCTCGAGGAACGACAGCCCGTCCATCCCCGGCATCTCGACGTCGAGCGTCAGCACGTCGGGGTTGAGCGTCTTGATCATCTCCCGCGCCGCGAACGGCTCGGGGGCCATGCCGACGACCTCGATCGCGGGGTCGGCGGAAAGCATGCGGTTGAGCGTCGCGCGCATCGAGGCGCTGTCATCGACGATCAGTGTGCGTACCGGTGCCATCAGTGCACCTCCGGCTTCTGGTAGAT
>Ga0164294_10000510_pt1 | contig 37445 bp, 24 predicted proteins | sample GEODES005metaG_FD_111479 | JGI IMG/M metagenome (GOLD analysis project Ga0164294, IMG submission 111479) | Oligotrophic lake water microbial communities from Sparkling Lake, Wisconsin, USA - GEODES005 metaG | ecosystem: Environmental > Aquatic > Freshwater > Lake | place: USA: Sparkling Lake... | reverse complement strand
TAAAACCGAGCGAAATCGAGTCAAATCAGACAAAGATCTGTCGCAACTCTCAGAAACCGATTCAAAAACCGCCTTCATGTTGATCGGGACACCCCAAAACATCAGTTTTTCAGACCATCCCTAATACTGCCGGTCCGGTCGGGCAAATCGCATTAATGCCATAATAATTCGTATTGCAATTTTTCAGAACCAACTCGAGTGCACGAGAAAAGACAGCAGACTTCGGTCTGGAATATATGATGGCATTCTGGCAAGACCAGCTAGTGCCATGGAAAATCGGCATATCCCTAAATGCGATCGTTTCGATCGCATCAGCAACGGAAATCGGTGTAAGTGGCCGGCAGGCGACATCAAAATACCAACCGCCCACCTGATGTAACAAACAGTACCTCAATAAATCCGCTTTGTAGGCATATGGCTTCAACTTATCAAAAGCGGCTAAAACTTCTTTGCCGAATTCTTTATTGAGAAACTCCCTCGCCGATCGTATATTATACAAAACATGATCAAATTCCGGGAAAAATCCCCTTACAGCCTGGACGCAGCTGCCGATATACGGAGGCAACGCCGCGTCCGTGTCGCTCAGGTAAATTTGAGAAACCTGCATAGCCCCCTCCGAATTAATTTAGATTACAATAGCGGTAGTTGTGTTATTCAAATAAAAAAATAACGGGAATTTATACAAAACGCCTGGGAAAAACTATGAATATATAAGAAGACCTCTCGGTCAAAATTACTGAACCGCTGCTTGCTCAACAATTGGCCCCATAAACTGCCAGTCTTGGTAGGACATTTTGCCTTCGAGGTCCTGGAACGGTGGTTCAAATCCAGCGACTTTGATCGGCCGGGCCTTCGCCAGGCTATAGACGCCTAGGATGCCGCCATTATCGGGCGAACGAACGACACCCCAGTTTTCACTGCGAGCCACAGGGTCGATGGGCAATCGGCGCAGGTGGCGAACGAGCGCTGGTGTGCGCGGGTCGCGCAGTAGATCTTCCAGCTGTCGCGGTAACGGTTGCTTACCGGGAGGGGTATTCATTGCGTAGCTATCCAATGCGTCGATCCACTGGACGCCAACGCCCAAGAGAGCCTGCTCAGCCTCGCGCTGTTGCATTGCCTCCCCCAACCTAACGGTCACGAGGGCAGTAAGCCCCAGAATACTGAGCAGGATCAGCAGTCCGACGTAGGTGAAACCACAATAGCGCGTCCGGATCGGCATTATTTAGAGGTCGACGAAGGCGCGACCATTGCGATCGCGACCTGGTGCTCCGCTACGGATGTCATAGACGCCCCCGCGCGTTGAGCCTTGGGGGGGGACGATGATCCAGCTTTGGTCGCTCTGGGTTACTGGGTCAAATGGCAGGGTCCGCAGGTAGCGCTTTTCGACCAGTTCAGCCAATGACTGTGGCCATAGCCCAGTGTCAGCGTAATACTTATCGATGACATCACGTACCGTGCGCAGATTTTCGATCAGAACTTTTTCCCGTCCGGTATCCACCGTCTGAAAATAGCGTGGCACTGAAAGCGAGACCAAGAGCGCGACAATTGCCAGAACTACCAACAGTTCAATGAGCGTGAAGCCTGATCGACGCGGCTTCATCTCATCACCAGCGCCGATATGCAATGCCATTGAGCCCACTCTGGTCCGACAACGAATAAACGTCGTACACATCCTCGCCCTCAATCGGATTGTCAACCTCACTGGCATAGCTCCGCTTGCCCCAGGTTTCGGCATCGCTTAGAGCGGCATTTGGGTTCATGGGATCGCGCGGCAAGCGACGCAAGAATTTCAGGACTTTCAGACGCCCGCCAGAGGTCGGAGCGCCATTGACCAAAACATCTAGGCTCAGGGGATAGCCGTTCTTCTCTGGCGGAAGATTCAATTTGCCTTCATCAAAGGCCCTTTTATGCGCATCAATTGCATCTCGAATGAGTTGTAGCGATCGCCGCAGGTCCTTCTCCTTTTGTCGCTTGATCACTACTTCCATCGCTGGAACCGTAATCAGTGCAAGAACGGCCATGATCGCCAGAGTGACCAGAAGTTCAATAAGGGTGAAACCCCGCGCCCTGAGTCCATGGTTCGTCCAAATGTCGGGCATGGTTTTGATTCTCAGCGCTCCGCCGGGCCGCTTTCGATCAGGGATGGGCGAGGGGTGAGTCCCAGTCCTCCCACTGGTGTCGAACTCCCGCTGGAGCTTGGTCCGCCCATGCCTGTGATTGGCCGTGGTGATTCAGTTGCTGCGCCGGTAGAGTTCGCTCCCCCACCGCCGTCGCCCCCCGGTCGGGGCCGTGCCCAGCCCTCGGTACCGCTCTCAAATTCGAGCCGATCTGCCGACGGACGGGTTGCCCTCCGGACGATACGGGGTGTAATCGAAAGGACGATTTCTGACTTCACCGCTTCTGAACTGTTGCTGCCAAACAGCCGACCCGCAATCGGCAGGTCACCCAAACCAGGTATCCGGTTACCCGAGGCGCGCTCCTCATCGTTGATTAGCCCGGCCAGCATTTGGTTTTCGCCGTCACGCAACCTGAGCGTCGTGCTGGCACCCCGAGTCCCAATCGTGTAAGTGGTTGTTCCAGATTTGGTCGTTTGCTGATTAACGATGTTACTCACCTCAAGAGCCATCCGGATCATGACGTCATTGCCCACATGAATCGTGGGCTCTACCTCGAGCTTGAGGCCGACCTCAAGGTAGCTGACGGATTCCGAGATGACGCCCGTTGCGGTAATCGCCGAGGTGATGCTGGGTACCCGGTTGCCGATAAGGACTCGCGCTTTCTCTCGGTTGAGTGTTCGGATGCGGGGGTTGGCGAGGATTCGGGCGTCCTGCAACTCGTTGCGCGCGTTTAACGTTAACGGAGACACCGTTGCCCCAACGCCCGAAGCGTTCAGACTTTGGAGGTTAGCGAGGGTTAAGGCACCGCCGTTGGTCGCCAAAGGGGCTAAAACCATTTTGTCCGGCCACGACACGCCCAGATCTCGCAGTCGATTTCGGCTGACTTCGAGAACCTCCACCTCAAGTAAGACTTCCGAGTCGGCGACATCGTGCAATTCCACCAGACGCTCCGCCATTCGGATGCCATCTGCAGTGTCACGGATGATTAACAGGCTCTGCTTGTCATCGACCACCAGTTCGCGAGGTTTGACGAGGGTACGGATTGAATTCGCGACCGCTTTGACATCGCTTTGCGCCAGGTGAAAAGCTCGTACCGATAGGTCCTGGTAGAGCTTTACCTTTGCCGCGGTATTCGGGTAGATCAGGATCGTATTGGCATCGAGGGGTTGCTGTTCAAGCTGATTGGTTAAGAGCAACGCGTGCAGGGCTGCATCGATGTTCGAGTCGCGCATCTGAATGGACGCTTTTTGCTCGGGTTTGATGTCCCGATCCAACACAAAGTTGACTCCGGCAACGCGACCAATGACTTCAAAAATCTGCTTGAGCTGTGCCTCTCGAAAATCCAGCGTGATTTTCCGCTTCGCTGCAATGGTTAATGCCGATTCGGTCGTATTTCGAACCACCGGCTTCTCGAGTAAGCGAGAAAGCTTCTGGACCCGCTCGTTCTGTGCAGCGGTTCGGGTGAGTGGCAGCAATCGCTGGCGCGCGGCTTCTATATCGCCGCGTGCGATCGCCGCCTCAGCCTCGTCCAACACCATCGACTGTTGGTGCTCGCGCTCGATTGATTCAATGGCCAGTCGGGCGCGATCGCTCAAACCCGGTTGACGCTCTACCACCTTGCGCAGGCGCCGCAAGGCATCGTCACTACGGCCGTTTCGAGCCTCGCGCTCTGCCGCTTCAACTTCGGAATTCACCCATCGGTCTCGAGCCGTCAAAAATGCGGTCCTCAGCTCTGCATTGCGCGGCTGAGCCGCCAGCGCTTTGCTCAACCGTTCGACGCCCGCTTCAAGCTCACCTCGGGCGACGAGGTCCATGCCTTCGCGATAGTCAGGTGCGGTCGCGCAGCCAGCCATCAACCCAAGCCCGATCAGCAAAACTCGTCCAGAAGCTCCGAACAACCGCGACCCGAGAAACTGCGATAACGCCATCATGGTGAGTTGGCTCCGAAGGTAAGCGTTTGCGCCTGTTTCAGGGGCAGGTAGGTGAACGTCATCCCGTTTTCATGGATGGATTCGACCCGCCATTGATCGATGATGTCGCGCTCTTGAAGGTGCACAACGCGCTCGCCGCGCTCGAGAAATACTTCCCAAGCACCGAGTTCCAGCTTCTTGCCCAGGTAGGTGAATGGGAGAGGGGGCGCCGTCGGTGCTGGCGGCGGTGGCGGTGGCGGCGGCGGCGGTGGTGGTGGGGTCCAGGAACGGGCATCGAAAGCCAGTGCTGACCGTACCCTGACCGACTGATCATCGCGTGACAGCAGCGGCGCGATGTTGGCGGTCAGTACATCGGGCGCCTGCGCGGGCGCGTTAGCCCGCTTGGTCACGACTTGAGGACGTTGTTCTACCGGGTCCGCTACTTCATCCGGTGCCATCCAGGTCAGGACGAGCGTGATACCCAATGCAAGCGCGAGGAGCCAATGCCGGCGTTTCATTGCGGCCTCGTCATCAAATGCAAGGTCAGACCGATTTTGGCGCGCAAGGTATCGCTTTCGACTGATTCGCGCTCGAGGGCAAATTCGTCGAGCGAGATGAATGGAAAACGGCGCAGAACCTCGTCGCAATATTGTCTGAGCGCTGCGTAGCCAGCCTCGGACTCAAAACGCACCCGATAGGTCACGAGGCCACTGGCGGAATCGTGGGTGGTTTCATAATCGGCTTGCTCAATGGTCAGATCCTGACGGTTAGCGAGGGCGTAAATCCTGCCGATGTAGTCCATCGTCTTGTGCGGATAGCCTAAACGTTGACGCCATTCATCGAGCCGTTGATCGTCTGGGCGCTCAATAAGCTTTGGCGCCGACTCAAGAGCGCGGGCCGTTGACAGCGCCTGACGAGCTGAACGCAGATCGTCCTGTCCATTAGCAATTTGTAATTCGAGCCCAGGTCTCAGACCGCCTGCCAACAGAACCGCCAGTAGGGCGATCGCCCAGGCCAGACGCGCAATCAACGACCTCTGCATCCAGCGGAGACGAAGCTGCAGGAAGGCGCGAGGGATGGCTGCGGAGTTCACGGAGCGATTCCCACCCATTGCAGTTCGAGTTGCAGCCGCACCGGACGGTTCTTGTCCTGAGCGTTGGTTTCGTGGTGCAGCAATCGGATGTTTTGTACGTCAGGCTGCTCCTCAAGCCGGTCAGCAAATGCAAGAACGGTCCCGATCGTCCGACCCTCTACCGTCAGCCGAAGTATATTTTTGCGCGGGTCGGGCTCAAAAGTTAGCACCGCGACCTTGTTGGCTGCGGCCGATTCGATCGCCTGGAACAGGGCGTGCCAGGGAACGTTAAGTTGGTCGATGCTTTGGTTGGCTTTTTTGAGGGCCGCCGCCGAAAGAACGCCGCCGGAACCGCCGGAACCGCCAGAGTCGTTGGCGTTGGTTGGAGTGCCGGCGGACGCGCGCGCAGGCCCGGATTGTCGTGCGGTCGTCTGATTGCGTAGGGTGGACACCTGAATCTGCAACGCTAACAGTTGCTGGCCGAGGTCAAGAAGATCGGTGGTGATCACGGCCAGCACGACCATGCTCCCGGCTAGGCCTAACCATGCGGCCGGACTGGCGCGGCGCGCACGTTGAGCGATTGAATCCGGAACGAATTCAATCTGGCTTGGCCGAATCATGGTGCGACCCGCTGTCCAAGTAAGGTGATCCTTTGGGGGCTAGAGAGACCGCGTTGCATGGCCTCGCGTGCGATGGCTGCAGAGACCCAGGCACGGTCAAGGGCCGCCCCAGCCGGTCGTGCCACGACTCTAACCATGTCAGCGCGCAGCTCAGACCACCAGCGTGCCCCGCTCGCTCTCACCAGGGTCACGGTTCGCTCACCAACGATGGCCAGCCAGTCGCCAGCTTGCAGGTCTTTATCCAGTCCATTCCAGGTTGCGATCAGTTTGGGGGTGATACTGGCGAGTTGAACCTCGCGTGCAGCGAAGTCGGCTGTCAGGCCGTCGACTAGCGCGACAGGCAACGCTGCACACAGAAACGGCTGATAGGCATCCCAGTCGGCGCTGATTTTCCAGGCGCTGGAGGGCAATCCAAAGAGCCATTCGAACCGCAGTGCAGCGGCCGCGACGCAGTCCCCGGGCTCGCTTGCATTGGCGGGTGGTGTGGTGAGCCACACCCGAGCTAATTCATCGGCGATGATGATTTGGACGGTTCGGGTCCCGCGGATGGAGCCTGATACGGACGGATTTTTCAGGCGGTCCAGTACGGTTCCGACAGCGAGCAGCATCGCTTTGATCCAGTCGGGCGTCGGTGCTTCGGTTGCGCAATTGATTGGTTGGCGAACCAGGTCTGAAGACGCGATGACGGCGTCGGCGCTAATCTCGAGCGTCAGTGGTTTCGAAAGCCTGTTAAGCATGCATCGTGACTCGTTTGATTTCGGCCAGCGTCGTCATGCCGTTTGCAACCAGCGCCAAGGCTGAATCGCGCAGGCTGCGGGTGCCGCGCGCCTGCGCAGCTTCTTTGATTCGCCGGATCGGGGCCTTATCGACGATGAGCTCCCTCAGTTCATCATCGAGCACCAGAATCTCGGCGATTGCCCGGCGACCGCGATAACCCGTTCCCCGACAATCGCCGCAGCCTGGCCCCGCTAGCAGTCGCCACTGGCCCAGATCGACCGATAACAGTCCCACCCGCTCTAATTCGGATCGCGTGGGTTGGTAAGGAACTGCGCAACGGGTGCAGTTAACCCGCATGAGGCGCTGAGCCCAGATTCCATTGAGTGCGGAAACAAATGCATACGGGTCGATCCCCATGTGAGCAAACCGACCAAACACGTCGAATACGTTATTGGCATGGACGGTGGTTAGCACCAGGTGTCCGGTCAGGGCCGACTGAATCGCGATTTCGGCCGTGTCACGGTCACGGATCTCGCCCACCATGATCTTGTCTGGGTCATGCCGCAGGATCGAACGAAGTCCTTTGGCAAAGGTGAGCCCTTTCTTCTCATTGACTGGGATCTGGAGGATTCCGGCAAGTTGGTACTCAACGGGGTCCTCGATGGTGATGATCTTCTCGCGACCGTTGTGGAGCTCGTTGAGAGCGCCATACAGCGTCGTCGTCTTGCCCGACCCTGTCGGGCCGGTAACCAGCAACATCCCATAGGGTTCCTCGGCCAGAGCCCGCATCGTGACCAAATCGTCCTCAGCAAACCCCAGTGCTTCGAGCGTTAACGCACCATGCGCGGCCACCATTGCGCGCTTATCAAGGATTCGGATGACCGCATCTTCACCGTGCAGACTCGGCATGATGGAAACCCGCAAATCGATCTCACGGCCGCCCGCCTGAACCCGAAAGCTGCCGTCCTGCGGAGTTCGCCGCTCAGCGATGTCGAGCTCCGCAAGCACCTTGAGTCGCGAAATTACTTGCTCGGCAAGCGCAGTCCCGTGGGCACTCATTGAGTGATCCAGAACCCCATCGATACGGTACTTCACTGCCAGGCCGCGCGCCGTTGATTCGAGGTGAATGTCAGAGGCGCCTGACTTCAGGCCATCATAAAGTGCTGAGTCGAGCAGACGAATGACCGGGCTGGCCGTTTCGCTCAACGAGGCGAGAGAGAGCACTGCCGTTGCGCGTTCGTCAATTGCACTGTCGAGGCCGAAATCGTCCATTCCGGCAGTCGCTCGGGCATCTTCTTCCTGGCGCGAATGCCATGCGTGGATATCGGCGCGCAATGCGAGTCGCCATTCGACGGATCTGCCCGCATGCGATTCGAGCCATACGGTCAAATCTGCATCCAGCGGGTCATCAATCACCGCGATGAATTGGTCGCCCTCACGAAGCAATGCACAGTGCCGTTGCATGGCGCGGGTCAGTGGCAGGCGGTCAAATGCCGGCGCCAGTGACAGCATCCCTGCCGTTTCGATCGTTGCGATCCCGAAGGCCTGCGCGACGCTCTGCACCAGGATTCGAGGATCCTTTTGCGATTTTTCTGCTAAGCCGTCGATGGCCGAAGCTTCTGCTGGACCTTTCCCCCTGCCGACCCCAATCTCGGCCTGGAATGTGCGCAGCTCAGTCAACACGCTGGAGTTCATTGCAGGCCACCCGCAAGATCAAAGATCGGCAGGTACAGCATCACGACGATGACGCCCACCACCAAGCCGATGGCAGCCATGAGAAGCGGCTCGAAACTGCGGCTGAATCGGTCGATCCAGCGCTCAATCTCACCATCGTGAAACAGGGCTGACTGTTCGAGCATCGAGGCCAATTCGCCGGAGCGCTCGCCAACCGAGAGCAATCGAAGCGAAATCGGTGTGGTGAGTTGGCAGCGTTCGAAGGCAAAAGACAACGGCGTTCCCGCTTCGATCAAGGTACGTGCGGCAGCAAGGCGTTCGCGCCAAACGGCTGAGATCACCGCATCGACCGTCGCCATAGCCGCAACAAGTGGAATGCCACCCCCGAGCAACATTCCCAGAGTTCGATAGAGCCGGGCAAGTTCGAACACCCGCATCCGTTCACCCAAGCCCGGGATTGTGGAAATCATCCGAGCAATCGCGCCCGAACGCCACAGCCGGCGGCCGAGGACTGCAAGAGTCAGGACAGTCGTTGCGGTCCCCAGCATCATCTCGATCAGGTGAGCGGATGCAAACCGGCCCACCGCCAGCATCACCTGCGAGACCAGCGGAAGTTCGCGCCCAGAGCCCTCGTAGACTTCCGCAAAACGCGGCACGACATAGCCCACCAGAAAGAGCGTGACGAGTCCACCAACGCCCATCAAGATCGCCGGATAGATGGCCGCACTGCTCAGCTTGTTGCGCACCGCATCGACCCGTCGGCGGTACTCCAGAAAACGCCGCAATGCTTGGGGCAAGTCACTTGTCCCCTCAGAGGCTTGAACTACGCCAACAAATAGGGGCGGAAATACATGGCGCTGCGCCCCCAGGGCAGCTGAGAACCGACGGCCTTCTCTGACAGCGCCGAGCAGACGCATCAGAACCGCGCGGGTAGCGGGCGCGGCCGCTTGATCACTGAGGGCTTCGAGAGATTCGACGATGCTCAGGCCCGCCTCAAGCAGGGCCAGAAGTTCTTGTGCAAACAAGACCAAAGCGAACCGGGGCCCGTTGCCGCGGCCCCAAGACCCAAGTGACCAAGATCCCAGCGATCCCATCGGCCTCAACCGCGCAATCGTCAGTCCTTGCCGAACAACCTGAAGTCTCGCGTCCGCCTCATCAAGAGCCTCAATGACCAATGTCTCGATTGCTGCACTGGAATTAAGCGCCCTGACCTCAAAGCGCTTCATGACGCCGCCTGATAGAGATCACGATCACAAAACCGATCAATTACGGACATCCGCACGTTCTGCGGTACCACCCGGTTGGCCATCCTTGCCGAGTGAAATAATGTCGTAGTCAGCCCCAGTCTTCGAACCGGGTGTGCGATAGGCAAACGGCCGACCCCAAGGGTCGTTCGGAACGCCTTTCTTTAAGTACGGACCGTTCCAGGCATTTGCGGATTCGGGTCGAACGACCAAGGCATTAAGTCCTTCTTCGGTCGTGGGGTAGCGTCCCACGTCGAGCCGAAAGGTGTCGAGCGCTTTTTCAAAGGCCTCAATTTGAGCGCGCGCGGCGACCGTCTCCGATTTGCCAATTTGGCTGAAGTACTTTGGCCCAACGTAGGCAACCAACAGGCCAATAATGACAACCACGACTAGGAGTTCCAGCAGGGTGAACCCGCGGGGGCGGAGCCGAACGCCATGATTACACTTGACTAAGCTCACTAAATAATCACCTTCAAAACATCAGCGAACCGATCAATTGCTGATCGTGCCCCTCAACGTCCCGGTAGGGGCTCTGGGTTGATCATCAGATTGTCAATCACGTCGCGATAACGATCGACGTCGGTTTCGATCGCCGCTCGACGGAATTGAAATACGGGCTCATTCTGAGAAGCCGCATCCAGACAGGACTTCTGTTCGAAGCGTACCAGCAACTCCCGGGCGGTACGCGCCAAACCTTGGCGGTTGGTCTCGCTGGCGAGCAGGGCACGGGTGCGTTCCGCCAGAGTTTGCTCGAGCGCACCGCGCACAAACTCAGAGCGCGCCAGTACGGCTTTCGTTTGGCTAAGCGCCTCGGTCAATTGTCGCTCCCGGGCCTCGTATCGCGTCCGGGCATCTGCGAGGGTCAACTCGAGCCGAGCGAGGGATTCTTCGATTCGCTGACGCGAATCTTCGAGGCGAATCCGTTCCTGTTCAGTGGCCGCGGCACTACGCTGCCACTGCGCGCGCTCTGTCGCCTGTTGCGCTTGCAAATCCGTGAGCGCAGCGGTCCCTGCTGTCAGGTCGGCTCGAAGCGCCGTTTGGGCGGCAGTCGACGCGCTGAGCTCTGTGCGCAACTTGCCCAATTCAATCTGGGCTCGGTTAACGGAGCCCTTTGCCCGCTGGGTTGCAGCGGCTGCGGCTTCGGTCTCGCGGCGAGCGGTTTCGAGCTGTGCTTCGAGGGCAGCTTTTTCTTCTTGAAGCTTACGCTGCAGGATTTCGGCGCGACGGGCCCGTTCTCCGTCCGCTTTGGGCTTGTCCGCCGCATGCAGTGGCGGCACTGCAGACGCCATCAGAACCGCGACGGCGATTGACTTGAGGGTGAGGTGGTTCATCAGAAGCGGGTGTTTAAGTCGAGGTGCAGCACATCGACCGAAAACTTGCCGGGTGACGTTGTCAAGGTACCAGCGGTCGCTGTGGCCGGGCTCATGGCGTCAATCAGGTCCGATGACAACCATCGAGCACTGACCCAGACGTTTCGGTCAAGGCCATAGCTCAGGGTTAGCACTGTGCCTTTGTTGTTTGTGCCGCCCAGCCCGAAATCCGAATCGGCAAACGCGTCGAGGGTGGCGTCGCTACCGAGGTATCGATATGCGATCGATGTCGACCAATCGCCGCGGTTGGCAACCGCGCGCTTGCCGACGTGGAGACCCACCATGTACCCGAGCCCCTTGCCGTCGCTGAGTCGACGCCCCGTGCGGGCGGCGATTCGATCCCGGTCGAAGTCCAGATTACGGATAACGTCGCCCGTGAGCGACATCGGTAAAGGAGCGGCGTCAACCAGTTCGAGCACTGCGGTCAAGTTAAGCGTCTGAAAATCAGAAGCCAAGCCGTACTGAGAGGCGGTGTCGGACGGCGCGTTGAGGCGGAACAATGTATTCCCTCGCTGGCGAAGACCGCTCGGGTATTCGCTTCTTGAGATGTAGTCGGCCCGGCTTACCCGGTCCGTTTCTGTCTCAGCGATCCCGGCGAGATTTCGATATTGATAGAGGCCGAGTCCGACTCGGACGCGATTGGCTGCGGTGTAACCAAATCGCCAGTCATAACCCGCCTGCGCACCGATCAGATCGCGGGACTGGGTCGCTCCGGGCGTGGCGGTCGAGAGCGGAAACCATCCCACTGTGGTGAATGCGCGCGACCGAATTCCAAGGCGCATGTCCGACATGACGGCCAGCCCTTCAAAGTTCAGGTCTGGGTCCCAGACGAGGTCAGTACCAAAAAAAGGGTTTGGCATCCGCCCCGCTAAATAGTTGTGCTCGCTGCCCGCCGGGTTCCATTTCACAAAGACCCGATCGAGGACGATGCTGTACTTGTTGAAATTTTGTCCGAGCGTCTGATTCGTCGACACCCGATCCGTGATGTTGCCCGTTGAGAGACGCACCCCAGTCTTGAGTTCATCGGTCACCGACGCGTCAACATTCAGTCGCATGCGGATCCGGGTGCGGTCGGTATCTTCCTGAGTATTAAAGTTATAGGCGCCGTTGCTGGTCTTTTGCGAAATGATGTCGGCGGCGCGTGTCAGACCAGCGGTCGAGGCGTTCGCCGCTAACAGGCTCGCCTCGGTGTTGTCTTTCGACAGCGCGGTCGCATCGGCCCGAACCCGAATGTCGCCATCGATCTTCACCCGCGACAACCAGTCCGGTAGCGCGCCGGCCTCGCCCCAGCGCTCGGTGCGCGCCTGGGCCAGGACATCCTGACGAATTGAATCGCGCATTTCCCGTTTCAGAGAGTCCGGCACATAGGGCACGCGAATAATACGTTTTCCATCTGCGCCGACTTCTGAACCCGCGGCCGCTATTGGGGATGATTGTGGGGCGGCGAGGGCTGTTGGCGGCATTGCCGCTGCACGAATGAGTTCATCGGCCTTGGCGCGCGTCAGGACACCCGCATCAACCAACGAATCAATCAACCGCAGAACCGTCGCTCGGAGTTGTTGATCAGGCTCTGCGGTCTGAGCCCGCACAGGGTAGGAGACCCCGGCGAGCACGGCTGAGACCAGAATGAGTTGGGCGAGGGTGCGTTGCATAAACTTTCGACAAATTAAAAAAATGGACTAATTCCGACCACTGGTTGTGATCGCCAATCGGATCGGTAGCTGAATTTCCGTCGGTGGTGCCTCGCTAAACCGGGGTAATGTCCCCAGGGCCTCGCGCAACAAGCTGTCTGTCTCGTCATCGCCCGAACCGGCCACCAGTTCGGCCCGGGTCGGACGGCCATCTTCCGCAATCCAGAGCAACACCTCTACCCGGTAGGGTCGCTGGCGCAACGCCCGATTTTGATTGAAGTGCTTTTGCGCCTCAATTTTCAAGACCCTTGAATAGTTGGCCAATGGATTGAACAGAGCCGATTTCTCAAGAGGATTTCGTGGCTTTGGGGGTTCAATTTTGGGCTCTAGCTTGGGCGGATCGATCGGGCGCTCCGGTTTGATTTCGACCGCTGCAGGGCTGCTACCGCCCCCGCCTTTGGTGGCTGGGATCTGATTTTCGTTGGTCACCCGACCTGCCGAGAAAGCGCTAGGACCGTCACCCGCAGCTCCTTCCATTTTGAGGTCTGGGCTCTGGGCTGGAGCCGGTGCCTTTTGTTCGACCGGTTGCGGCGCTTTCATTTCCTGCTGTTCTTTGGGGGGTTCCGGGCGCTTCTCTTCTTTCGGAGGCGGAGGCGGAGGCGGGGGCGGAGCCACCGGAATTAACGAAATCTTGGGGGGCTTAGGAGGAGCGTCGGCTTTGCCCTGAAACTTGGCCCAAAGTAACCATCCCAAAAGCGCAAGCCCCGCCACCCCCAACCCAATCGCCAGTGGAATGACGAGCCGGCGCAGCGACCCAGCACGTCCCGAGGGCATCTCAGGTCCCAATTTTGGCGGTGATCAGGCCGACGTTGGCGATTCCGAGTCGGCCCGCCAGATCAATGATCTCGATCACGGCAAAGTACTGGGCCTGAGGGTCGCCTTGGACCATCAGGGGCATATCACGATCGCGGGCAACCGCCGCCCCCAGGCGTGATTCGAGCTCAGTCATCGCGATGCTTGCGCCGTTGAGCAGCAAGCCGCCGTCTGGGAGGATCCGCACGATTCGCATTTCCTTAGGAGGCGATAGGCTGGGCTTGTTGCTGGGCTTGGGCAGATCGATTTTCAAGCCCGATACCGATGCCGTTGTCATTACAATAAAAATGACGAGAAGCACGTATGCCAGGTCCAGCATCGGCGTGACGTTGATCGTGTCGTAGGGCTTCGATTCGTCCTGGACTTTCATATCACCCTGCTGGTCACCAGGCCAATATTGGTGATGTCCGTTCGTTTGAGAATCTCGAGTACCAGCATCACCCGCGCATATTGAGCGTGGGCATCGCCCTTGACGACGATCGGCTGCGCGGGGTTGGCCGATTTGAGTTGGCGCAGCCGTTCTTCGAGTTGCTCGGGGGTGACTGGATACGCATCCAGATACAGATCTCCCGCCAATGAAATAGTTACGGCCTTGACTCTCTTACCCGCAAGATTACCGGTGGTCTTGGCCTTGGGGGATTCGACCCGGACACCCTGAACGGAGGCGGTCGTCATAATAATAAATATTACTAGCAACACGTAGGCCAGGTCGAGCATGGGGGTGACGTTGATGTCGTCGTAGGGCTGATTGTCGGCTTGAACCTGCATGGCGTGTCGTCAGTCGGTCCAGCGCTCTGCGGTCAGGGTCAGCAGTTCGTCAGCGAAGACCTGCGTATCGGACGAGACGTTCTTGATCTGGATCGCGAGCCAGTTGTAGCCAAACAGTGCGGGGATTGCGACGGCAAGGCCCGCAACGGTAGCCACAAGCGCCGCCGCAATGCCGGGGGCGATCGAGTTCACATTCACGTCCCCGCTGGCTGCAATGGCCGCGAAGGTAATCATCACGCCGACCACCGTCCCGAGCAACCCCAAAAATGGCCCGCCCGAAATCGCGATCGTTAGCAGAACAATCCCGCTGTTAAAGCGCTGATTGGCGCGCACGATCGTCGCGTCGAGCGACGCACGGACCGCGTCCAACATTACCGTGCTCAAGACGCGAGGCTTTCCGAGCCGATCAAGGTTCTCAAGCCGGGTCTTGATCTCAGCCAGACCAGCCGTGTAGAGCTGATAGTTTGACGATGCCTTCAGCGCAGAATCGGCTGCGAGGACCGCGACCTGACCGTTGGCCGGGTCAAGCAATGCTGCGGTTTGGGTCCTGAAGAGTCCCAGAAAGCGGGCGTTGGCGCGTTGGGCAGCCCGCAGACTGATGGACTTTGAAATCATCACCCAAACGCTGATAACAAACATGACCATCAGAATGCCGATAACGACCCAGCCGTCGATCGTGACCGCGCCTAGCAAGATCGCCATGTAAGACGCGCTGGCCTCTTCTTCCTCATCGGCCAGAGCCAGCATCAGGGATTCGGCCCCTTGTGAGGCCGAGAGTGCCCGCACATACTCATTGCTGCGGGCAACGTTCGCTAGGGCTACTTCATCGAGGTCGGCCCGCAGACCAGCCCCGATCACGATATCGCCTGCCACTTCGATCGGGGTGATCTTTCCAGTGCCGATTGCACGGCCATCGACGAAAAGGGTAGCCTGGCCTGCCGCGACCGTCACGGCCAGGTGTTGCCAAACACTGGGCTTGAGAGCCGCCGAAGCTTTGACCGTCGCAGCGCCGATCCGAAAGGTAGGGACGCCAGATACCAGATCGATCGCCAGACCGCCCGGGCGGCTACCGGCCAGGAAGAGGCTGCCGTCCTCAACAGCCGCTGGACGAACCCAGGCGCTGAAGGTAAAGCCGTCTGCCAGGCGCAGACTCAGTGACGGATTGGAGGCAATCGTCAGGCCGACGCCCCCCTGAAAATTTGCCCCGGCGCCAATCGCACCCGCGGCGAGAGGTTTGAATCCCGAACCCGCGGTGGCGGGTGCGTCACGCACCCGACCAGTGGCATCGCGAACGATGCCGTCGGCTGAAAAATGCAAGACAAGCAGTTGTGACGGATCGAAAGTCCCCTTCGGATCGGCGCCACCCGCGGCCTTGGTGTCGCCCCATTGAACCCAGAGCGAGTCGCTGGTTGCATTGGCTTCGATCTTCGGCATCTGGACCCAGGCAACTCCGAGTTCATTGGCGAGGTCGAAGGTTTCGAGGTGGAATCGCAAGGGTGTTTTGCCGTCCGCTGCGAGGAACCGCAGATCAGATCCATCCGGGGCAGCCTTTGAAAAATCAAAATTCCCACTGTGCAGGCGCACCAGGACCGGTAACTGATTAACCGCTTCTTTGAGGTCAGCGCCTTGTGCCGTGGTGTCAAAAGCGAGGCGGCGCTTTTCCGCATCGGCCGCATGACCAAGGGAGGGCAAGAGCATCGCCATCACGAACAACGACCGCGTGAGAACCTGAACGAAACGCACCATGAGGCAACCTCGGTAAAAGCAGAATCAAATCACAACTGAGATTGCGAATTGATGATGGGCGACAACTCTGAAACGGGCGCCGAGCTCTTTGTTTGGCGCTTACAGCTCTCGTTAGCCGCACCCTTCGCGCTGCCCGCTTCAACGGCTTGCTCGCCCTCGCCAAAACAAAGCACCTCTACGTCTAACGAAAGCAGCCGCTGCTCGGTCGATGCTGATTTGCTGACGCCTTCGCCGCTTGCGGCCGTGCTCGCCGGGATCGCCACAGCGCCCAGTGAAGGCGCCGCTACGACGGGCGCGCCACTGACGCCGCCAGCCGCACTGATGTTGCCCGCGTTCAGAACCGTCTGCGCCGTGATCTGGACCGTACCCGTGGATCGCACGCCGGCGTCGCCCGCATCAAAAATCCCACGCGGCGCCACCGGATAAACGTTACTCGGTGCTTGGTCGGGTTGGGTTTGCAGCGTGGCAATACCAGACCCCGCAACTGAGCCCGAAAGGTCGAGTTTGGTATTGCCGTTCTTGTCGGTCGTTAGGAGCGGGGGAGGTGCCGAGGCCGCGGTCTTGGCCCCGCGGCCGGCATCAATGCTGCCGTACTGGGAGACCAGTGAGATGTCGCCGCCGCGCAGCGAAAACACCCGACCCGAATTGACCAGGAAATCATCGCGCACCAGCGCCCGGATGGCACCACCCCGAACCGTGAAAACTCCCAGTTCAGATGACTTTTTGTTGGAAATGAAGGACGGCACCCGCAATAGCGCGACATTGATCGAACCCGAGGGTGCGAACAAGTCAATCGACCCACCTTGCTCGGTCTTTACCTGGCTGCCGGTCAAGTCGATATTACCGACCGCCGAAGTGATCGGGAATAGGGCGGCTATCAGAGCATCAAAGTCGCTCAGACCTGAAACTTTTGCCGCTTCGACGAGACGATTGTAAAAAGCCTCGTTCAGTTGCGGCCGTAATTCGGCCAAATCGGAGGCATTGAAGCCACCTAAACGCAGCCTCGCCAGCAACGCCGCCGGGTCAGATCCGTCGAGCGCGCCAGAGCCAGTTGATGCCCCAGCAACCCCCGCTGCGACCTGAATGCTTGCACCCTGTTCGGCTAGATACGGGTTGTCGAGGTTACCCCGGGTGACGAGGCCGCCGCCATTACCGAAGTCGACATGGCGTCCGGCGCTGACCTCAACTCTACCGGGGCCTGTGATCACATGGGTAACCGGGTTGCCAAGGCCGGTACTGATGGTTGAATCAATCAGATCTCGCCCCGCTCGAATCTGTGTCACGTTGTCCGTGTTGACCTGTTGGATCCGGAAGCCCAGATCGCGAATATCTCGCCCGGCCCGGATCTCGGCGCGCCGGGTTAGTGTCAAAGATGCCGCGGCACGATTATCGCCCGTGATATCGCCCTCGAGAGCGATGATGCGCATCGGTTCGGCGCCCCCGGCTTGCAAGTTCAGGCTGTTGTGGCCCAGTAGACCCTCGACCCTTCCTCTTAGAAGCTCGTAGTCCGCGCGTTCTAGCGACCGGGGTGTCGTAGCGCCGGGCAATTGTGTGGGTGAAACGTCGAGCTGGACGATCCCAACTTGCCCGGCTGCCCCGTTTCGAAGGTTGACCGACCTTTTCGCGAGGAGATCTAGTTGCATAGCAGCGACTGGTGCCATCGAAAAACTGTTGAGGACCGTTAAATCACCCCCTAAGGCTGCAGCGGTGATGCGTCCAGGCGTAAACCGAAACCAGTAGTCGGGATCGATACCAGGGTCAGCATTGGCAGAAAGTCCTGAGCTGGCTTGCACCAATAGCTGGTCGTCATTCGTCAGAGTTAGATCACCCGCGAGCGCACGAAGGCGTAAAGAGCTATTGGCCCCGTAAGTCAGAAACGCACTATCGCGTCCGGCGCCGGACGACGTATCGCGCGTGATAGTTGGATTGAACACCGACTCAAGACGGAGCTTGTTTCCAGCGAGCACATCAAATTGTCCCGTTCCCAACGCGAGGATGGGGCTGTGTGCTCTGTAAGCGCCGTTCTCGCCAACAAAAACATCCCAAATGCTAGGACTACCGAACGTGAGAGAGCGACCGGCGCGGATTTCACCCTCGCCCTTTTGCACATAAAACATTCCGCCAGCGATGTCCTGCGACGCGCTAACCTGTAATCGACCACCGCCAAATTCATTCAAGCTGGGAATCCCCGACGGGGCTCGCGTGGTCCTTGCGCTGGTCGCTATCGTGGCGGACAAATCGCGAACTTCGCCACTCGCGACAACGCGCAGATCGCCACCGCCCAGGGTGGCAACCCCATCGAACAACTGATCGGTACGCATCCACCAGGCGGTATCGATTCCGGCCCCCGCCCGCCGAACCAATGCATTAGTGATCAACCAAGGCTGTGCCGAGCCTAAGACGTCGCGACCCGCGATGATAGAGATGGGTCCGCCGTCGCGACCAAACGGCGCGTTGATTTCGGTGGGGTTGCCCCACGCAGGCGAGCTTAGATACGTCGGAGTAAGCCAACCCGGGGCAGGCGGGATTGCTCGTCCGCCGGTGTAAACGGTTGCACCCAAGCGAACATCACTGGTCGGGTCGGTTGGAGAAGTCCGAACTAAGGATGAAAGAACAACATCTCGGGCCGCCGCGAGGTCAATCCGTCCTGTGCCGCTGCGGACCAATGAAACCGGGAGGTCAGCAAGTGCGAGCGGTTCGCCATCTTCATCAACCGAAATGTCTCTGGCAAACCGAAGGCGCAAGTCCGCTGCATTGGATGTTGTCGCGGCCGTCGGCGTTGTCGCCTGAGGTGGTGCCAAGACTGCCATTGGATGGGCCGCGCCCAGATCCGAACCGGCAACGAGACGATAACTCCACGAGGCACCAGCAGCGGGGTCGAGTTGCCACGCAGGCATCGCAAGCGCTGTTGGAGGACGAACATAACCGTCGCTCATTGCCCCGATGATGTCGAGTGTGGTGGCAGCTCGTAGGGTCAAGGTCCCGGGTTGTCCCGCCATCCTCCAGGCACTGAGGTCCCAGCCACGATCTGCGGGGCTGAGAGCGTCTTCGTTGACGGAAACGGTGAGGCTACCCTTGGATCGCACCTCGATCCCGGGACGCAAAACAATGCGTTCGGCCGTGCCGAGTCGGCTGAGAATGGCGGCCCGAGATTGGACGAAACTCTGCGCCTCGCGCTGCATTTTGCCGCCCATACCGACGTCAAGGTTGTTCGCCGAATCTGGGTTCGCCGTTAACGTCACCCCATCGTTGAGCGTATAGACTTGGTTCGCCTCGATCTCGGTCTCGGTAATTCCGCTCAACGACACGCCTTGCATGCTGATCGCGACATCACTGGCCGCGGCCGCACTGGTGCCGACCCGAGGCGCACGTAACAGAAGACGAGCACCGAGGCCTTCGCTATCTCCGGTGGCAACGATCGATGCACCCTTTTCAATCAGAATACTGCTGCCGCCGTTGATCGATGTCGGTGTTGCCCCGTCCTCGCGGCTAACACCCAGAACGACTCGGCCTCCGGCGCTCGTTAACAATCGGGCGGATGAACCGACCTCGATACGGCCGAGGTTTTGGTTAGTTGGGAGCGATTGGGCGTTGCCTGGGGCCAGATCGCGTTCTGAGGCATAGAGTCCAATCTCGCCTGCCCGCGAAGCCGACGAATCAATGACACCGTCAATGCGCAGGTTGCCATTGTCGACCGCGACCTGGACCTCACGCGCTCGCACCGCTTCATCTTGCGCAAGCCTCAAACTGCCAGATCGCACGCGCAAGCCAAAACCATCCGAAAAGCCGGCATCACTGAATCGTCTGGCCAGACGGCCGAGAGATTCGACTCCCCCCACTGTTCCGGCATCGATTGCGACGCGGCTTCCGCTAACTGGAGCGCTGGTAGCGCCAGCGACCGCGACGCCGTTAAGTGCTCCGTCGAGGCTAACCTGACCCCGAGGGGCGGCTAGAACCAGTTGACCACCATCGGCCCCGATAGCGCCAACATTCAAAGAGGACCCGCGCCCGGTCGAGAGATTACCAGTGGTCGTGGTGAGCGCTATCGTACCGCCAGGGGCTCCTACCGCCGTGCTACCAAAAACGGTCGTTCCCCCAGCTACGCTCAACCGACCACCCGACACTTCAAGTCCGGTTCCACCGGTGAGGCTCAGACGACCGGAGGGTAGGGAGATATCGGCGTTGGAATGCAATTCGCGGGCAGCAACGAATCGCAGGTCTCCCCCAAATGTCAGCGTATCCATGCGACTCGACGGATCGCCAACCGCCGCGCTTTGCCCAATTGAAACCGAGTTGCCGAGCCACAGGTTGCCCGCGGCCGATACCGTCGCACCTGCGCCGGGCCCCGCCGAGAATTTACCCGCCGAAATGTTCAGATCCCCTCCACCACTCAACCGCATGTCGGCCCCCGTCGCCCTGAATCCTCCGGCGCCGGCGATGAGGTCCGCACTGGTGAAGCCTCGGATCGTTAGCGCACCCTCGGCGAGTTCGATGGCGTCGCGGGCACTCAGAACAAAGCTTGATGGTGATTTGACAGGCTCAAGAGCACCCAAATCTGAGGAAAGCGCGGCACCGCGCCCAGAGAGACGAATCTTGCCTGCCGTGAGTGTCACCTGCGAGGGCGCGAACCCCGCAACCGCGGGATCTCGGCGCACCAGGCCCGCTGCATTCAAGCTGAGTTTCGTCAATTGAGGACTGCCGAGCTGAAAGGCTCCATAAAAATCGATCGTGGAGTAACTTTGCAGATCAATGCTTGCGAGGCGACCAAGCTGATTCAGTGATGCGCCGCTGAAAACGACATCATCGACGTCGGCAGGAACCGCAGTCCCGAGACTGATCCTTGGCGCTGCCAATGAAAAATTCGAACGATCAGGAAGCCCGAGGTCGGTACGAAGCTTGAGGTCTCTGGTTGCTTCGATCGTGAGGCTTCCGGGGGCGTCGAGCACCGCGCCCGGGGAGATGTCCAAACTACCTCGCTGCCCCGCCGGACCCATACGCAATGTCCTTTCGACGTTAGTGGCGGAGTTGAGGCGAAGTAAGGCTCCGTCCGCATCGATCCCCGAGCCCACTACGCTCAAGACCCGGGGTGGTCGCGCAGAACTTGAGTGAGCCGCCAGCACAGCCGGGCCATCAACCTGCAGTACATCTCGCGACGCAATAATCAGTTCAGGCGCTTCCAACGGGTGGTGACGGTCATTGGCAACCGTGACCGTTTGGGTGCGCACGTCCAAGAGCATTGAACTTCCCTGGGTCGTTCGGATGCCACCAATTGCGACACTGGCGGCGCGCATCGCCGTAATCTGATCGGCATCAAGGACCACGGTGGTAGAAGTCGTGTCACGGTCCATAACTGGGTCCGCCGATGGGATCCCAATCCGAAGGTTTGGTGCGCTGATGTCGACCAAGCCCCCTCGCCCAATGGTTGGTGCCAGGGTCGCGTTCGCGCCGATGGACCGTGCTTGGGTCTCGATAACCCCTGATTCGGCACCTGACATGTTGAAGCGGCCCGCCAGGTTCAGCGCGCTTTCGACGGCAAGTGTCAGATGCCCCGCATCGCCGGGTAGTTCAGGCGCGTAGTTGGCAGTAGTTTCAAGGGCAGAAGCTTGGGCCTGTGCCGCAAAAAGAGTCGAGGCGTCATACAGGCGAAATTCGCCGCTTCGCCGGACTGTTGGGTTCGGGGCCAGCGAAAAACCGCTCCACTGAGCGTCCGCTGCACGGGTACCATCCGAGCGAATCATACTGGCGCGGTACCCGGCCATTGTCATGCTGCCATCGAGGTTAACCCGATTGGAAGAACTCGAGAAATTCCGCTGACTTGTCGATTGCGTGATCGCGTAAGCCCCTGGTAGCAAGGCATAACGAGCCGGAAGCAAGGTGTAATAGCCGGCGGCCAGTTCGCCCATTCCCGACAACCAAACAGCATCTCCAACGCGCAGATTACCGTTGGGCTGCAATCCAGTCGAGTTGGCGTTGGCAGTCCCGCTGGTCCAGTCCGCGCTTGCAACACTCGCCCGATAGTTGGGCATGATTGCGTAAGTGCCCGAACGAAGTAGAGGGTCGCTGGATCCCAAGGGACCCGGAACGAATTCACTGGACCAAACTTGACCGGTACCGGAAAGGTCAACGGTGGCGCCCCTGTCAATACTGATTCGAGGCGCTCTCAATTGCATTGATTTGACAGGCAGGCTCCGCTCGTAGGTATCCCCAGTGACCGAGGGCATACCGGTAAATCGGAGGGTGGGGATCGTGGACTGGTTGGAGTTGGCGCTCCGAAACTCATAGAGCCAGTCTTTGCCATTTGAGACATCACCGAGTAAGACTTGGCCTTGACCTGCCACGGAGGTCACGCTGCCCTCTCGCAGATGCAATTCGCCATCAGCGAGCAACTCCAGGGTGCCGAACGGCGCGGATAAGCGTCCCCGCTGATCAATTGACCACGCGCTGGCGCGCAGCCGACCACCGGCCGAGAGCGCAGTCAAGGGGGTGCCTGGGTTGCTCGTAGCCTCTACCGTCAACGTGGCGTGGGAGTCTGACGACGATCCGACCTTGAGTTCAAAGTCCGTCAGCGATGTCGGATAGGTTTGTGGCGCATTCAAGTTGAGATCGCCAGCGGTTGTCAGCCCACCGACAACAGCCAACGCATCTGGGGCGTTATCGAACGCCGAGGGGGTCCTCGTGAGGCGACCCGTCAGGCGAATTTCTTCGGATGCGGACAATCGCGTTGATGTGTATCCGTCGATTCGACTGCGCCCGACCACATCGATCGTCGTCGCCTGAACCGTCAGGGCCCGGCCGCTCTCGGTTGATGTCGTGGCTAGAGGGGGTGCGGCGGGCGGAGGGGAAACTTCTTGCGTGGAATCATCACCATTACCCAATTGGACAAAAGGCGCGGTCACCAGCGTCGAGGCGGCAGTCGCTGACCCGATCGGCCGCAAGACTGGGGTGTCCAAGACGATCGAAGTGCCCCCTGATAGTCTGAGGCCTGGCGCAAGCGACAGGGTCCGGTCGCTTCTAAAAATCAAGCGATCGAACCCGCCTGCGGCAAAACTGCCGTGAGCGATGAGGCCCTGTCCCGCCAGACGGTCGAGGGGTTCGCCCGCCGCGGGGCTATCGGTCCCACCAATTGGAGACGCCAGAACACGAAAATCTGATTGGATGGTGGGGTATCCGCTTCCACCGGGGCTGGAATCCCTGTCAAGCGCTAAAAATAGGCTCCCGCCGGATGAATTCGGGCTCCCTGGAATGCCGCGCAGGGTGCTCGCGATCGAGAATCCCTCACGGGCACGGATCTCTATTGTACCGGCACCGCTCGCGATAACTCGGTCTGGCGTTAACTGGCCATTCATCGAGAAACGACGGACGCCAGCGTTTACACCACTGACATCGAGCAACGATCCCGCAGAGGCTACGACATAGCCGACAGCAGAAAGAAGGCCGTCAGGACCCTGTCGACCGATTCGGATCGTGCCTCCATCTAGCAGGGTTCCGGTGGTGGTTCCGCCGGCATCGGTCAACAATCGCGCGGTACTTCCGATCGCAAGCAACTGTGCCTGCGGCCCCAGCCGAATCGATCGCCGCGGATCATAGTTGAAATCGACGGTGGACGGGGCAGTCTGGGTGAGTGCGAGTGTGATGGCCCCACCAGGGGCGTCAAGTGTGCCGTCAACCGATATCGCCCGAGCGGCTCTGAGGGTAATTGCCGCGCCGGGGTCGACCGCGATTGCGGCGCCGTTTCCGACGCTGACAACACCAAAACGAGCTGGCCCTGGGTCCAATAAGGAACCTTCAGGAGTCGAGGTGGCCGACAAGGAAACACTCGCCATCGGTCGAATACCCAATGCGCTTGCCAACGGAATCAAGCGTGCGCTGGCCACCTTCTCCATCGATCCCGAAGGGGTCTGGGAGAGCGCTGGTGACGCAACCCAATTTTCGGCGGCGGGCGCGATCTGAGTACCGGGTGCGACGGCGAGGTTGCCATTTGCAGCGATCGACCAGCTACTGAAGCCGCCACGCTCGAAAAATGCTGGTGCGAGTGCTAAGTCGTCGATGCCCGGCCTTGTGTCCTCGGGGAAGCCACCGATGTAAACGTTGCGTCCAGTCAGGCTGATGCTTGCCCCTCGACTCCAACCGTAACCCTTCAAATCCAACCTACTCCCGAGGGTGAGGGCATTTTCCAGTTGAGGCTCCAGCCCAGCGACTGGCGGGCGGGTGGCTCGCAATGCAATTGAACCCGCTTCGCCCTTGGCCAGTTGCCCGCTCGCGTCCTGCCAAGCGCCCGCCGAAACATTCATCGTGACGCGGTCGCCGATCGATACCCGATTGCCAGCGAGCGAGATGCTTCCCCCGCGGATTCCGATATCGCCCGCCAGAAACCCGTCCTTGTCCCGAAGGGCGTTCGTAACGATTTGGTCATTGACCCAGCCCCCTGCCACATCAACGTTGAGGTCGTTGGCCATGGTCAGCAGTCGGCGAGCGGTCGCCGAGAAACTGCCGCTGGGCATATTGACCGGCGCTTCAACTCGAATTGAACCCGCGCCGGAATCGTTCCCTTCAGCGTCGAGGCCAAGTGCCCGGATGCTGAGCGCGCTGCCAACTGGCATCGTGATCGGACCACCGATCGTCGCATCGCCGCGGGTTTCGAGGGTGATTCGACTAAAACCGGCGCGCCCTAAGGCCGAAAGGTCCAAACGCAGGGTTTCCGCACCGCGCTGGGTCTCTTGCGGGGTAATGCCGCCCATCGATTCAAAACTGCCGAGTAGCAGATTCTGGGAAATTCCGCTGGAGATCGCCCCCGCCGGAGTCGAACCAATCTGTAACTCGGCCCCCAGCGGGCGGTTAGGTGAACCCAACAATCGTTGTCGAGCCCCGATCGTTACGCTGCCGGTCACGTTGCCACCCAATGTTAATTGGGACGCCGAAAAGCGCAGGCTACCGGCATCGCGCCCATCGGTATAGCTCGCTTCAAAGTTACCGGCCCCCGCCTTTGCTGCGATCAATCCGTCATAGGGCAGATTGGCGGGCGCAGATCCAATATCAAAAACAGCTTCACCAGCTCGCAATCGAGTCGTTGCAACGTTGCCGGAAGCGTAGGTGACGCTGCCGCCACTCACATCGATTTTGCTCCCTGCGGCTTGAACAATGCTGCCTTCAGCGAACACATCGACCGTCCCGCCCTTTGAGGTCTTTTCGCCGACTCCACTTTCACGCAGCCCAAGCCATCCGCTGATGTTGGCAACTGCTGTTCCTTTGCGTGCATCGACGAGAACCTTGGATCCCCGCAAAGCGGAGTCACGCAGCAGAGGGTTGTCCGCCAGCTCGGTACCCCGCAATTCCGCCTCGACAACATGGCTCTCCATCGGCAACACAACCGTGCTCCCCGCCGCATCAATTCGGCTACCTGTAGCGAATTCGACCCCGCTGTTGTTGGGGGCGCCAGGAGCGTTGCTGCCGGGCACAGCCCTCGCCTCAATGGTGATTTTGCCCCCCGGCGCTCGGATTGTGGCGTTGGCCTGCAAGGCGATCTGCCGACCGGAGAGCAAAACACTGGAGGGGTTAAATGTGGCGCTGACCGTTGACGTGGCTTTGTCTTGAAGGTCGGGAAGCGCCTCAGTTTCGCTACCAGTACCCAGTACCAGCGTTCCGCCAGAGACTGGCTGAGCTCCCTTTTCCGGATCCACCCTTGAGGCCGTCCGTGCCAGCAGCCAGACCGAGCCATTTTGATTGACCGAGGTGGTTGCAGACACTTTGCCAAGCTGATTCACCAACAGTCCAGCCATGGTCACGTTGCCGCGATCCACCCGAATGTCGCCAAGTGCGCCATTGGTCGTAGTCACCGGAGCCTGCCCCGCGGCCAACGTCTTTAGTTCATCGTCACCCACTTCGACCCGAAGTCCGCGCATTGCCGTGTTCTCTGGCGCAGCCAAGTAAACCCGGGTGCCGGCGGCGAGCACCACTTGCCCATCGGGTGCATTCAGCTTCCCGTCATTTGTAACGCTCGGTGCTGCCAGAAGGATAAAACCGTTCTTGGCGGCGCTTAGGGCGGCCTGTTGCAGAACGCCGCCCGTTCGTGAACCCTCGACGACGATGTCGCCTGCGCGTAGGCGATTTGCGGGATCCATGGCTAGATTGGGCGCGATACCCGGGGATAGCAACCCCGAGAGATACCGCGAGTCGTCGATTGCGAGCGACGAAGCAATGAGCGATCCAACATCGACCCGGGCCGTACTCCCAAAGACAATGCCGCTTGGATTGATCAGGTAGATCTGTCCATTCGACGTCAGGCTCCCATCAATCGTGGTTCGCCCATGGCCCAACAACCCGCCTTCGATCCGGTTTAAGAGGGTCGACGTGTTCGAGGGCTGAATGATCTGCAACTTCGCGGCGGCGCCGATGTCAAAGCTCGACCAATTAATGATGCCGGCCGGAGAGGTTTGAACCAGTGTGGCATCGTTGCCGTTCGTGGTGTAAGCGCCGAACGACCCGGCCGTTGTGGAGCGAAGAACCGGTAAGGTCGCTACGGGAATCCGCGGTGATGTAGTTTGGGCGATGACGTCGCCGAGACCAACCCCGTAGGCGAGAACACCTATTAAGGCCAGCAGACGCGTGCTGGTGGCGGCACGCAGGGGTGGAGCGTAGAACGGGATCATTCGATTACGAGCGATGCTCAGTCGTTATAAACAACGCGGGCATGGAACCGACTATCGCCCGCGCGGGTGGTCGGGCCGTCATAAAGCGCTTGCGCGGCATCGAGCTCGATGACCCAGTGTTGCCGGGCTGCGAGGCGCAAGCCCAGTCCAAGACCGCCCAGGCGAACACTCGTGCCGCCCGAGGCGCCGACTTTCAGCGTGTGGAGTTGCGCGTACTCAGCGAATCCAAGCCCTATCCAACGCCAGCCAGAGGTCAGGCTGCGTTCCGGGCTTCGAAATTCCAGCGCATACCGCTCGCCTCGATCCCCGGACGCCTCGCTCTCAAGGTAACCGCGCACCGTGGATGCGCCGCCCATCAAAAATTGTTCGTTGCCGATCAGGGGGTCCGCTGACCATTGGGCTTCGATTCGGCCAAGCGCACTCCAACCCGCGAGCTTCGTCGTCGCCTGAGCGCCCGCTCGCGCCACCAGAAAATTGGCCGAGGTGCCAGCCCGTCGAGCGGCAAAGGCTTGATCCGAGGCTCCTAAAAGTCCTCGCAGGCCGACGTTCAGACCTGCATCGGCGGCAAGCGACAAGGAATCGTCCTGACGGCTGATGTTGTAAGCCAACGAGAGCGGAGCGTATTGAACCGGTGTCGACAACCCTGGAGCGCCGTCGACCAGAATCGATTGACCAAGCCGCTTATGGTCAAAACCCAGCGTCAGGGAATGCCGTGCGTCGCCCTCGGTCTTTGAAGGGTTTGCCAGCGCCCAGCGCAAGCTAATCAAATCGGCATTGCCTAATACGCCGAGCCCGGGGGCGTTACTGAGTCGCTCAAGCCGACTGCGCGAATGCACTGCGAGAAGGCTGAACGAACCACCAGTCGCCCCCATCGGGATAGCGTAATTGATCGCTGCAACCCGAATCTGGTCCTGTACCTCGGGGGCTGCCTGAACCGTGACGCCTAGAGTATGTCGTCGCTGAAAGAGATTTTCATAGCGCAACGATGCGCTGGCTCGGGTCGCGCTGGTATTTGGCGACTGACGGTTACTGAGCTCGAAGCTACCGTGGGCGGGTAGCCGATCGTCGATCTCGAGGACGGCATCGATGGTCCCGGGTTGAACGCCAGGTTTGAGAATGGGTGTCGCCTTAAGGTCCGGGGCCGCATTGAGCGCCCCGAGTTCGGCCTGCATTCGCTCAAAATTAGGGATCCGCCCCTCGGCCAATTCGGCGACCTGCTCGCGAATCACGCCTGGCGCGTTGTACTGGGCGCCGCGGATGCGGGTACGCCCGATGGGCGCTTCTATGACGAGCAGGCCGACCTCACCATCCCTAATCTGCTGTTCAGGGATGGTCACCAGGACCGTCAACCAGCCGCGCTGATGGTAGGCCGCTTCGAGGGCGGCGCGGGCGGCTTCGACATCAGAAAAGGATCGGGCCTCGCCCAAATGGGGCGAGAGCGCCCGTTCAATCGGTTCGGGTCCTAGAAGGCTGTTGCCTTCGACTCGGTATTCTAAGAGATCAAAGCGATTTGTAGTTTGGGCCTCTGCCCCCCTAGGAACGACGCCCAGAAACCAAACACAAAACGACAATGAAACGATGAGCCAAGCAGGCCCTTCGGCTTGGTCACATCGAAGTTTAAACATCAAACGAGTATGCGGGGACAAGTAAAAAAAAAGGGGCATTTAGCGCCCCCTTCGAACTGAGCTCCGCCAGCCCGTTTCTGGTCTGGCGAAGCTACCAGTGATTAATTGGAAGGTTGCCCATCCGAATTAACTACCGTCCGAACCAATGGCGCACAGCTGTTGCCGCCAGCCCGCTTTACAAGTGCGACTCTTGACCTGGTGTCAGCGTCGCCACCGGTCCACGACACGCCATCAGTGCCGAGTTTGCCCAGGGTTGCATTGTTGTAGCCTGGAAAGTAAGCAACTCCAGTAAGCGCGGTTGCGCCGCCTCTCACGTCGCTGATGACTTTATCCGTGATGATGTCAAGCGCGGTTGGCTTGGTTGTAAATTTACGAACTGCTTGCAGCTCAAACGCAAACGGGTAGGCCCCTCTCGAAAGGGCATGACGTTGCGTTGAGTCATAACTTCCATCATCCTTCAGCATCGGGTGTGCACCATCCACCTTGATGTAACGGCCTCCTGCGAGGAGGGAGGTACTTTCAGCGCCGTCGAGTGAAACCACGCCGATTGCATAGCCGGCGGTGTCATTACGAATGGCTGACCTTACGTCGGCGGTCTCCGAGAGTTCCCTCACGTAAACCCCAGTGCCGAAGGGCGTACCCGGGGCGGCTGCAACTCCAGTTCGTGGAGAAATTGCGCCGCCGAAGGTTGATTTGATTGGCGCGCCGAGAAGGCTTGCATTGACGTTTTTCCCGGCCACATTTGTTACTACGCCGGTAATGTCCTTACCGTACCCGCCGCATTGCGAGTTCAGAAAATACATATTGGATGCTGCTTGCGTCCCCGAGGAAGCCACCCGCCGGTTCAGGGTCACAGCCAACGAGGCCTCCGGTATGCCGAGCCACTGAGCTGCGGATGTCACGCCACCCTCACCCGCCAAACTCGCGTACTCCGCCCGAGAGATGCTGGGCCGGCAACGATTTGCGACCGAATCACCAGCCCCTATCACAACGATGCCTGTTTGTGAGGCCGAAATCGAGCTAGCAGTACCCCAGTAGTTAGTGGTTAGCGTGGCTACCCCCGATTCCGTGGTGCCGCATTCCACTGGCAAAACTCCCCGCGCGACGTCACGCTTTGCCAAGAGTTCATAGAGGTTCTTGTTGACCGCGACGGCGAAACCTTGAATCGCAACTGGAGTGGTTCTCAGAAGCTTGCCACTGGAAACGTCCGGCATTTTGTTGCCGTTCTTCTCTTTCAAGTAAGCGTGGTCGAGTTCCCAAGGTAGGACATCGGAAAACGCCATGTCGGCCTCCACTGCAACCTCTTTCGAGCAAACCGCGGTTACAACCGATGCACCAACGCTGGAGGTTACAGAACAACCTTCGCCGGGCACCACGACCTGAGCGAGGTCTTCAGTGCTGGTTTTTGAGATGAGTTGAGTGACCCCCGCAGCAGAGCCGTCCTTGGAATTGTAAACAACGTACAGGCGGGCTGAACTCGATAGGCCCGCAACGTTTGCCCTACCGTACCAGCCGGTGATTGTGGCATTTTTTGCGGTTGACGGCGCGGTAATCGAAACTGGTGTGCCACTAAATAGATTGGGCACGATTGCCTTAACCGTATTTGTTGGCGCCGAGGCCCCGGCGATGTAAAAGATGTGGGTGGGAGGACACACAAGAGCGATGTTCTGGGCTTGTCGGGCCTGATCGACTGATGTGAGTGTCACGCCATTGATCACCTTGCCTGTTGCTCCGAACGAATATGTTTCTTCACAAGGAGACGGGGTCTTCGTGAAGGTCGTGTTGATCGATCCGGCGAATGCAGTGGTGGCGGAGATTCCCGCGATCGCTGCTGCGATGATTTTGAGTTTCATAAAATTCTATTCCCTTCTAGACTTGTTACTGAGCAATAACGGCGCGATTCGCTTCGCCAACCTGATAAATCATTGCCACACCACCCGCAGTGGGTTGCGAGATCACCGCGAAGCTCAACGTTGCTTCGCGCTGGTCGATAAACGCAGTGGCGCCGCCAGCTGTCTGAACAATGAACGCCGTGTTTCCGTCGGTGTTTCCGAAGTTACCGGCCGACGCAATCTCAGCGAGACCGAGTTCAACCACAGCGTCGGAGTCAGCGTACGCGGTCAGATCATAGTCGGCAGCGTAAGACACCGCAGACACCATCCCGAGGCTTACTCCCAACATCATACTACGAATTTTCATCAGATTCCCCAAGAAATTATCAATGCGAGGCAACTTAAAGCTCGCGGATGGTCTCACTCGTTCGTGACAAGAATATTTCGATCGGTTGTCGGGTTAAAACATTTTCAGTCTGCGTGGCTTGACAACCAATTCAACTCGGCGCGCGTTGCCGGAACCTCTCGGTACGAGCGGTCGTGGCTATAATTTTCGTTGCCGTTATCGTGAATTCGTTTGCCAACGCTGAAGGATTGTCTAGATGCATTTCGCACATCTGGTTTTGATCGACGGTCGTTTGAACGATGTCGACCGCCTGTTGGCAGGATTCGGACCAAACACTCTTTCCCTCGTCATCAATTCTGATACTGACGGTATCGAGCTGTTGCCGGCAGCCTTGCAGCGGGCAACCGCTTCGTTGGGCAATGGAGCCTGCGCGGTTCCTCGACTGCTAGATTCCGTCAGCATTTTCTCCCACGGCAGCGCGGGACGCTTGTTACTCGGTAATTCAGTTTTGTCCTCGAACACGCTAGAGGTTTACCGCCCCGAACTCACCGCAATCGGTGCAGCCCTTCGCCCCGGCGGGGACCTTCTGCTTTATGGCTGCGATGTCGCCGCCGGCGATTCCGGGTTGAAATTCATAACGAACCTGGCGGCTGCAACCGGCGCCGATGTCGCGGCCTCGACCAATGCCACCGGCGCCAATGGCGACTGGATTCTCGAGGCCCAGACCGGCGCGATTGAGGCCTTAGCGCTTGCCCCCATTGGCTTCACGCAGACACTAGGCCAGAGCGGCATCGTGACGATCGACCTTGGTGACGCAGACCATGCGGCTGCGCTGATGGTTCAATCAAATGGCTCGATCTTTCTGGCCGGCAATTCCACCCTTGCCAATAGCGTTGGTTTCGCCCTGGCCCGGGTCGATGCGAACGGTGCCCCGTCCGGAGAATGGGGCAATAACGGCGCCGTCGTCGTCGACGTCGGCCCCTGGGCGGATGGTGCGACAGCCATCGTGAGTCAGCCCGATGGCGCGGTTGTGATGGTGGGGAGCAGTTCGCGCAGTTCGCTGCTGGGCGATATCGCCTTGACCCGGCGCCTTGCTGACGGGACGCTCGACGCAGCGTTCGGCCAACAGGGTTCGGTGGTGACTTCGGTCAGCCCCGAACGAGATGTTGCGCAGGCGGCCATTCTGAATCCGAAAGGCGGGATCCTGGTGGTTGGATCCACTCTGTCAGCAGGACTATCCAGCGTTCTGCTGCTGCGTTATAGTGCCGACGGTACACTCGATTCGAACTTTGGAACGAATGGGGCGGCGAATCTCGCAACTCCCGTTGGTTGGATTTCGTCAACGGGTGCAGCGATTGCAGTGACTCCCGACGGGCGTATTTTGGTCGCGGGGACCAGCACGTTAACGGGCGGTGCGCAGCATGCGCTGATCGCTGGCTACACCGCTGACGGTCGCCTCGATAGCCAGTTTGGTACGAACGGAGTGGTCAGCGTCGCGACCGGCTATCTCGATCGTGCCGAGGCTATCGCGATCGATGCCCAGGGGCGGATCGTTGTTGCGGGCAGTACGGCCACCGGCGTGGACGGCAGCGCCGATTTCCTTGTCCTGCGTCTGCTCGCCAATGGCACCCTCGACCCGAGCTTTGGCAATAGCGGCAAGGTCGTCGCGGCGCTGAGCTCCGCCAACGATAGGGCCCACGCCATGACGATTGACGCCCAGGGGCGTATTGTCGTGGCGGGTGAAGCGACAGTGGGCAGCGATGTGCTCGTTGCCCTCGCCCGGTTCGATAGCAGCGGCCAGCTCGACAAGAGCTTCAGTACCGATGGCATCGTCACGACGACGGCTGCGAACTGGACCGGCAACACCACCGATATCGCCTACGCGGTCGCTGCCCAGGCCGATGGCACGATCGTTATCGCTGGCGACACCACACGAAAAGACAATACGACAGATCTTTTAGCTATCCGTTATTTGGTCAATGGTGACCTCGATCCGAGCTTCAACCAGCCTAATTGGGCGCCCACTGGCTCGGTAGAGATCACTGGTGAAGTCCTTCAGGGCAAGATCCTGAGTGCGAGCCAGACCCTGGCCGACACCGATGGCATGGGCGCGATTAAATGGCAGTGGCAGTCCTCCGCCGACGGCGGGTCGGTCTGGACTGCGATTGCCAAGGCGACGACGGCCAGCCTGACGCTGACCCAGGCGCAAGTCGGATTGCAATTGCGGGCGGTGGCGAGTTGGACTGACCTCAATGGCACGGCCGAAGCGGTGGCCAGCGTACCGACCGTGGCCATCGCCAACGTCAACGACCTACCCACCGGGGTGTTGACGGTCTCGGGTGCGGCGGTGGTTGGCCGCGCCCTGAGCGCGGTGAGCACCCTGGCCGATGCCGACGGCCTGGGTCCGTTCAGCCTGCAATGGCAGGCCGGCAAGCCGGCTGCCAACGACGTCTCGACCCTCGTCTGGACCGATATCAGCGGCGCCCAGTCGAGCCTGTTCGCACCGACCAGCGCGCAGCTCGGCCTGGCGCTGCGCACGGTGGCCACCTGGACCGATGGCCAAGGGACCCGCGAGCGGGTGATGAGCAGCCCGACGGCCGCGGTGGTCGACAGCAGCAGTGCCCATGCGCCAACCGGCGAGGTAGCGCTCATTGGCAATGCGGTCAAGGGCATCACCCTGCAGGCGAGCCAGACCCTGGCCGATGCCGATGGCATGGGGCCGCTCGCCTGGCGCTGGCAGATCTCGACCACGGGCCGCTCGGGCTGGACCGACATTGCCGGCGCCACCGACAGCAGCTTCGTCCTGCAGAAAACCCAGGTCGGCAAGTACGTCCGCGCCATGGCCACCTACACCGACGGCCTGGGCACCAATGAGTCCGTTCCGAGCCCGGCGTCGGACAAAATCCTCGATGCCAATGCGGTACCGACCGGGACGGTGAAGATCATCGGCACACCAATTGAAGGTCAGCCGCTGACGATTGCGCAAAATCTCAATGATGCCGACGGCATCGGCGCGCTGCGCTACACCTGGGAGGCCAGCGATTCGAAGAGCACCACGGGCTGGAGCAAGGTCGGCTCCAGCGCAAGCTTCACGCCGGCGCAGGCTCAGGTCGGCACGACCCTGAGGGTAACCGTCGCTTGGACCGACAAGGGCGGCACCGCCGAAGCCGTTGCCAGCGAGGCAACGGCGCGGGTCGCCAATGTCAATTCCCCCGCTGGCGGTACGGTGACGATCACCGGCGCGGCCAAACAGGGCGGGAGCCTGACCGCCACGGCTTTGCTGGGCGACGACGATGGCCCCACCGAGGTCAAGGCCGATCGGATCACCACGCTGTGGCAGGCCTCGGACGATGGGGCGAAGGGCTGGACGGACATTACCGACAGGACGGGCGCCTTGGTCACAGGAATCAAGTTCAGCCCGATGCAGGACCAGGTCGGCCGCTACGTGCGCGCTGTTGCGCAATTTGTCGACGATCAGGGCACGACAGAGCGGGTGGTCAGCGGAGCCAGCCTGACGAAAATTGCCAACGTCAATGACGCCCCGACAGGGACGTTGACCGTTCGCGGTGCGCTGCTCGAGGGGGCGGTGTTACAGGCGGTCGACGCGGTGGTCGACGCCGATGGCCGTAGCCAGGCCGCTACGCTGCAGTGGCAGTCATCGCCCCGGGCAACCACCGGCTGGGCCAATATCGTTGGCGCGACTCAATCGGAACTGATCCTCGGAACCGATCAGGTCGGACGGTTCTTGCGTGTTGTCATGCGGTACCAGGACAACGGCGGCCAGGCCGAGGTCGTCACTGGGCAGGCGACTGCGTCGGCCGTTGGCAACGTCAACGACGCCCCGACTGGAGCGGTGAGCATCAGCGGCAGTGCTCGCCAGGGTGCAGTACTAACCGCAACCAACACCCTGGCTGACAAGGATGGGCTGGGCCCGGTCCGCTACTTCTGGCAGGCATCGCTGGATGGCACTACCCAATGGCAGGATATTGGCGGTGGCATTTTTGAGGCTTATAAGCTCGGTCCCTCCGTCGCCGGTAAGTACGTGCGAGTGCTCGCTCGTTTTGTCGATGGTGGGGGTGCGTCCGAGGAGGTTGCGAGTGTAGCGACCGGGTTGATCGCGGGAACGCAGTCGCCTCCGACTGGCGTCGTTCGGGTGGATGGTCCTGCCACCGTGGGTGCTACGTTGGTGGCGTCGAACCAATTGGCAGACGCGGACGGCATGGGGGTGGTGTCTTATCGTTGGCAGATGTCGCGCGATGGCCAGACGCAGTGGTCTGATATCGCCGGAGCCGTGATGCCGTCATTTGTGCCGCTGCAGGTCCAGGCGGGGCGTTACCTGCGCGCGGTCGCGGAATATGTGGACGGCGGTGGCACGACCGAATCGGTCGCCAGTGCAGAAACGGGCGTCGTTGCAACTTCAAGCACTACCAATCGAGCGCCGAAGCTCGCTGCCGGAGCAACAAGCTTCACGGTTCCCGAGAACACCAAGGCGGTGACGCAACTCGTCGCCACCGATGATCCCGGTGACACAGTGCAATGGCGTATCAGCGGTGGCGCCGATGCCAGCAAGTTCAAGATTGCCAATGATGGAACTCTGACGTTTGAGTCTGCCCCCGATTTTGAGAAACCGGCCTCGTCGCTGGGGACCAATACCTACAAGGTGACAGTCGCCGCGATTGATTCCGGGGGGTTGAGCGCCACTCGAGCGCTCACGGTCAAGGTGGGCGGTGTCAACGAAGCCCCGGAATTCGTTGGCGTCCCAACAACCTTCAGTGTGGTTGAACGCTCGAAGAACGTGGGCAGTGTCGCAGCCACCGACCCGGATCGTTCAAGCAAGCTCAGTTACTCGCTCGCAGGACCTGACGCGGCGTTATTCACGGTGTCGTCCAAAGGATTGTTGGCATTCCGACAGGCGCCGGACTTTGAGCAGTCGATTGCCGTTGGCGGTGGCGATTACCACCTCAACATTGTCGCTCGCGACGCTCAGGGGGGGCTCAGTGCCCCACAGGCCGTCACCATCAATGTCCGCTTTGCAGCGATTGAGGGCAGTAGTGGCGACGATCGACTAACGGGAACCGCCGGCCAGGACCGGCTTGAGGGCGGTCGCGGAAATGACGAGTTGTCGGGTGCCAATGGTTCCGACACGCTGGTGGGAGGTTCCGGTAACGACACCTTGTCCGGAGGTGCGGGGAGTGACGTATTCGTGTTGAATATCTCCGAAGCCGGCACGGATCGAATTCTTGATTTCAAATCGGGTATGGACCGGATCTCAGTTGTTGGAATAGCACCTGAGGTCTTGGGCAGGGGACCGCTTGGCGATGGGCAATTTGCCTCCACCCCCGGCATCGGCCAAGCGGGTGACAGGGATGATCGTTTTATCTTTGATGGTCGTTCTGGAGCGCTCTACTTTGACGCAGATGGGGCGGGCACCTCTGCTGACCCTCAACTGCTGGCCTACCTGACTATTCCAACTCAATCATCAGTCGATGTGGGCGTTGTCGGGACTAAAACTTTGGTAGCGAGCGATCTCTTTATTGCATAAGGAACCGGTGGCAACAGGTCACATGCCAAATTGTTCAATTTTGAGGGTCCAGCCGTTCCCAGTCTGTGTCACTGAGTTGATCGGTTGTGAGGTGGAGATGTTTAGCCCGCCATTTTCAAGGGTTGACTGGCTGCCAGTGACCGTATTAAAGGAGCCCCGCTGAATCACTTCGAGTGACAAGCCACCCTTCTGGGCGATTTCAATCCGGTTGAGGATCCCCAACTCTTGGCGGCTTGCAAACGAATTTCCTCTGCCGCTTTGATCAATTGATACGTAATGATTAGATCCCGACTGATAAATATTGACGCTGTTATCGGAGGAGCTTGCTGAATTGTTGGGCGCTTCCAGCGGTCCGGATTGGGACACTGAAGCGACGTGGTCCTCGCCAACTTGTTTGATTACCGTTTGCTGATTGTCGCCCAGTTGCAAGACGCTCGCGTTATGCATCGATCCCGTTTGATCAATCTCGACCCAATTGGCATTCCCGGTCTGATCCACCAAGATTTCATGGCTAGATCCCGCTTGGGCAAGGAGCGCGGTCAGAAGGCTGCCGTTTTGTCTTAATCGGGCGATCAGGCTAGATCCGTTTTGCAATAGAGCAGCCGCATTACCGTAGCCTTCGACCAACTGGCTCTCGCCACTTTGGCTGATCGTGGCACTGTTGCCCTCCCCACTCTGAACGGTCACCACGGAACTCCAAGAGCCCGTCTGATCAACCCGTAGCGTGTGGCTAGATCCACTCTGGGTGAGTTCTGCTGTTGCAACGTCACCGTTCTGGGTGACCGAGGCGTTCATTCTCTCGCCCCTCTGGAGCAGTCTCGTGTTGAGGTTTTGGCCATTTTGGACGAGCTCTGCCGTATTCGCATAGCCGTCGAATGGCCACGATTCTCCGATCTGGGTGATTGTGGCGTTATTGCTTTCTCCCTTTTGAGTGATTACTGCGGAGCTCCAAGATCCGGTCTGATCAACCCATAAAATGTGGCTCGATCCAGTTTGGGTCGCATCGGTTGTCAGAATGTCGCCGTTCTGAATCACCGTAGCGCTCAGCGTTTCGCCGGTCTGGCGTACCGTGACCTCGAGGTCGGCGCCCAGTTGCTCAATTTTGACCAATTGAGCATCACCAATCTGGCGTACTGTCGCAATCAGGTAAGAGCCATCCTGGAGCAAGATGGCGTCGTTTGAATCTCCTTCTTGGAGAACCCTGGCGAAATCGTCTGACCCGTTTGACTGACGGATGTATGCAGTATTGCCATCACCAATTTGGCGAATCCCAGCCACATTTGCAAAAGGGGAGGGGTTAACAAAGTCTGGAAATCCCAAGTCCGGATCGAGGGTAACTGCAACCGTTAGCCCCCACGCTGGCAACAGTCCAATAAGAGCGAGCGCAATTCTGATCATTGCGCAGATTCCGGTCGTTCAAGCATCGATAGCGGTGGTGGTGGGGGTGGTGGTGGCGGTATGGCCACAGATTTGTCCAATTGTTCGGTAGGTTGTGGCCGCGCAGAAACCGGCGCAGATCGCGGCACTGAGGCTTCAGGGGCCGCCCTCGGGGCGTTGACCTGAGACGGCGTTTTCGGGGCACTCGCCTCAGGTGTGCCGTTGCCAGGTGTGCCGTTGCCAGGTGTGCCGTTGCCAGGTGTGCCGTTGCCAGGTGTGCCGTTGCCAGGTGTGCCGTTGCCAGGTGTGCCGTTGCCAGGTGTGCCGTTGCCAGG
>Ga0164294_10000509_pt1 | contig 37498 bp, 31 predicted proteins | sample GEODES005metaG_FD_111479 | JGI IMG/M metagenome (GOLD analysis project Ga0164294, IMG submission 111479) | Oligotrophic lake water microbial communities from Sparkling Lake, Wisconsin, USA - GEODES005 metaG | ecosystem: Environmental > Aquatic > Freshwater > Lake | place: USA: Sparkling Lake... | reverse complement strand
GGCTTGGTCCTCGACTACTTCGACGACAAGACGCCGACCCGTCCCGTCACCTCCATCTCGGGCAACCTCGAGGTGTTCTCGGGGGCGCTCGGCGTCAACTTCGGCGCGCCGAAGGACGACGAGGCGTACCACAGCAAGAGCCACACGGTCATTGCGCAGCCCGCGTTCCTGAAGACGAAGGCGGCTACGTTTAAGGCCACCTGGCAGTTGGCCGAGGGCCAGCGCCTGGTGTCGGTGTTGGGCTATCGCAAGACCGAAGAAAATTCGGTTCAGGAATTCGACGGCGCCTCAATCCTTCCGGGCCCGACGCCGGTGTTCTACACCAAGCGTCCGCAGGACGCGAAGCAGATTAGCGAGGAACTGCGCCTCGAGTCCGATTGGAGCGACACGCAGCGTTCCACCGTGGGTCTGTACTACTGGGATAGCGAATACACCATCAACCAGGACACTTACGTGTTCGGCGCCTTGAGCAATAGCCCGTTCTTCGTGCAGAAGACCAAGTCGAAGGCCGTGTTCGGTCAGTACGACTGGGACATCGCTTCGAATGTGACGCTAACCATCGGTGGCCGTTACAACAAGGAAGACAAGGACGCCTGCGGCAGCCTGCGCACCCCGACCAGCTTCCTCAGCTTCGGTTCCTGCAACCTTGGCAACTATCAGGGTAGCTACATCGACCCGGCCACCGGTGCGCGTATCACCTCCACCGGCAAGGAAAGCTGGTCGAAGTTCACGCCGCGCGTGGGCCTCATCTACACCGTGGATGACGCGAAGATGGTGTACCTCACCTATTCCGAGGGCTTCCGTTCGGGTGGCTTCAACGGCCGTTCCACCGATGCCTCCACCATCGGGCCTTACGCGCCGGAGAAGGTGAAGAACATCGAGTTGGGCGCCAAGACGCAGTGGATGGACAACAAGCTTCGCTTGAACGCCACCATCTTCAGCACCAAGTACGACAATAAGCAGGAAGACGTGGTATTCCCGGACCCGGTGAATTCTGGCTCCACCGTGACGCTGGTGCAGAACGCTGCTTCCGCGTCCATCCGTGGTGCGGAACTGGAACTCACCGCCGTCCCGACGCGTGGCCTGACCATCGGCCTCAACCTCGGCATCCTCGATTCGAAGTACGACTCGTGGGACGTGGTGGATCCGACCAACCCGACCGGCCCTAAGGTGGATAAGAGCGGCTTCGAACTGCGTCGCGCTCCCAAGCTCACCTTCGGTGCCAACGCTACCTACGAGCAGCCGCTGGCCAATGGAGCTTCGCTGGTCTATAACGGCAACTACTCCTACAAGTCCAGCTACTACATCGTCGGTAACACGCTGTCGCCTTATGAAGTCACCCCGCAGGCCGGTGGGTTCGACAACAACCCCGGCAAGGTGGACGCGTTCGGTACAGCAACCGCTTCGGTGGCTTACGACGCCGATAAGTGGAACGTGTCGTTGTGGGTGCGCAACCTGACCAACGAGCGTCACTTCGTGCACGTGCTAGACGTGGGTACGCAGTACAAGGCTGGTGCAAACCGCCAGCCGGTACCGGTGCCGTTCAGCGGCCTGTGGACCTTCGGCACGTTGAACGCGCCGCGGACCTACGGTCTCTCGGCGACCGTCAAGTTCTAAGACGGTTCCTGAGTTGACGTTGATGAACGGGGGCCTCGCGGCCCCCGTTCTTTTGTGGGGCAGGCCTAAGTAGGGGGAAGCTGGAATGCGCTTGTTGATCCTCGGGGCCAGCGGTGACCAAGGTGCCGCCCAAGTTCAAGCGGCATTAGCGGCTGGGCATACGGTGAAAGCGGCTTGTCGTCGGCCGCCGTTGCCCCAAGACCTAGACGCGGTGGCCGCACCCGTGTGGGTGCCCGTCGATTACCGTCAGCCGCCGACGTTGGGGCCTGCCATGCAAGGCGTCGACGTGGTCCTCGCCAACTTTCCTTCGAGTTCCTTCAACGACGGGCCGACCCTCGTGCGCGCGGCCATCGCAACCGGCGTGGCAGCGCGTGAGGCGGGTGTCTCGCTCATAGTCTTCAACACCAGCCTGCCGGTCATGGAAACGCCGCGTGGCTTTGCCGCCCACGATGTACGTCTGCAGATGCGCGAGGCTCTGGAGGCGTCCGGGGTGCCGGTCACCAGCTTGCAGCCCGTGGTCTTCATGGATAACTTGCTGCGCGGTTGGGCGTTCCCGCATATCGCTGACCACGAGCGGTTCGTTTACCCGCACGGCCCGAACCTCGAGGTGTGCTGGATTTGTCAGGACGACCTGGCCGCTTTGATGTTGGCGGCAGTGGCGCGCCCCGAACTGGCGGGCCGCCATATCGCGGTGGGTGGCCCGGCGCCCATCAAGGGAGCTGATGTGGCGGCAGCGCTATCGCGGGCCAGTGGTCGCGAGATTCGCTTCGAATCGCAATCGGTGGAAGATTTCTGTGCGGCGATGGAAGTCTTGATGCAGTCGCGCGCGCCTGAAGAGCGCACCCGGATGGTGCGAGAACTGGGCAATATCTACCGCTGGTACAACACCTCGGCGGAGCGCCCGTTCTACGTCGACATGGCGCCGGTATTGCGGGAATTACCCGTCTGTCTGACGTCTTTTGCCGAGTGGTCGGCACGTCAACGTTGGCGTCGCGAGTGAAAAATCAATCTGCTATTCTCGGTTGAGTACTAGGGGGGAGTAATCATGGCCGTTGACCCGAGTTTTCGCACCCTGCTCGACATGCCTGAGATGCAGTTGGGTCGGCCACCGGCGGGCGTCACAGCCGCGATGATGCGTGAAGGCATTAAGGCGGCTGCCGTCAAGTTGGTGGTACCGGACGTGTCCCGTATCGACCATCTAGTGATCGCGGGCCCCGGCGGGCCGCTGGCCTTGCGCGTTTATTACCCGTCGGCGCAGGCGGCGCTTCCCGTAACACTGTTCTTCCATGGTGGTGGTTGGGTCCTGTGCGATCTGGACAGTCATGACCACTTGGCTCGCTCCCTTGCGTTGGCTTCCGGCTCGGTCGTGGTGTCCGTGGATTACCGTTTGGCGCCGGAGACGCGTTTTCCAGGGCCAGTAGAAGATTGCTATGCGGCACTCCAGTATGTGGTGAATTCAGCCTCCGCACTCGGCGTCGACGCCAGTCGTGTCGCGGTGGCCGGCGACAGCGCCGGTGGCAATCTCGCTATAGCCGTGGCGCTCATGGCCCGTGACCGTGGCGGTCCAGCGCTTTGTCATCAGGCCTTGTTCTACCCGGTGACGCGTTCCGGTTGCGACACGCCATCCTTCACGGAGTTGGCTACCGGTTACTTCCTATCCCGTGAACTCATGTTGTGGTTCTGGGAGTGCTATCTGGCAAATCCGGAAGACGCCACCCATCCACTGGCATCGCCGATGCATGCTGCTAGTTTCGCGGGCTTGCCGTCCGCCAGTATTGCCACTTGCGCCTACGACCCTTTGCGCGACGAAGGCGAGCAGTTCGGTACCGCGTTGCGCGCCGCGGGCGTGCAGGTAGCGATGCGACGCTACGCCGGCATGATTCACGGCTTTGCGACCATGCCGCAGGTCACGCCGGTGGCGGATGAAGCCATTCGGGATCTCGGCCAGGGTTTGGCTAATGCCTTTCGACAAGCGGCTGCTAAAGCGGCCAACGGAGCTGCAAATATGTCTACGCTCATGCCTACGCAAGAAGAGACACAGATGGCCACAGCCCAACGCCTCTATGGCGCTGCGCTGACGGGCGACTGGGTCGCTGTCACCGAAATTCTGACGCCGGACTGCCTCATCGTCGAAGCCGAGGCGCTGCCCTTCGCTGGTACCTATCGTGGTCCCCGGGGCATGGCAGACCTGTTTGCGCGGTTCGGCTCCGTGCTCACCATCAAAGACCTGAAGATGGCGCCGATGATGTGTGCGGGCGATACCGTGACCGTCCGTATCGAGTTGGTCGTCGACAACCACGGTGCCGACGAAACCTTGAAGGTCGTCGAGTTGCTGCGTTTCGACAACGGGCGGGTAGCGGAGCTCACGCCGTTTTACTTCGACGCGGCACAAGTTCATCGCTGCGCGCGCAAGGCCTGAAGCGCACATGCCCGGGAACGGCTTGGAAGCGTTCTCCGGCAGATGGACGGGCGCCGAGGATAATTCCCTCGTTTGGCAAGCCTTCGCGGGTACTGCAGCACTCACCGTCATTTTCGCCCACGGCGGTGGGCAATCGCGCCATTCCTGGACCAGGGCGGCGCGTTGCGTTTCTGCGGCGGGTTTCGCTTCGCTGGTCTATGACCAACGGGGGCACGGCGACAGCGACTGGAGCGAGGACGGCCACTACACGCTCGATGTATTCCGCGACGACCTGTTGCGGGTATTGGAGCAGTGGGGTCGGCCCGCGGTGGTCGTTGGGGCATCGCTCGGTGGATTGGTCGCCATGATGGCGGCCGCTGAGGCACCGTCGCTGCTGCGTGGCGTGGTGGCTATCGACACGGCGCCGCAGCTGGACACGGTTGAGATTCACCGCATCGTCGAATTGTTGGCAGGCGATGCTGCTGGGGGTTTTGCATCTCCGGCGGCCGCCGCCGCGCACATGAACCGTTTTTCGCCAGCGCGCGCTGTCACCGCTGAGGCGATGGCCACCAGTCTCCGCCTCGGGGCAGACGGGCGTTACCATTGGCCGTGGGATATTCAGGTAGTTACTGGGGAGCGCAGTTCGCTAGCCATCAAGCATGAAGCGCGACTACATGTACTGGCCGCGCAGGTGCAGGTGCCGTATCTGCTAGTTCGCGCTGGTAACAGCAAACTGGTTAGTGACGCCGCGGTGGAACGGCTGCGTTCCTGCATTCCACAATTGGAAGTGGCTTGGTTGCCCGATGCCGATCATCTCGTAGGCGGGGTTGAAGGAGAGCGGGCCATGCAATCGGTTTTGCCATTTCTGGATCGTTGTCAGCGAGAGCAGAGGAACCTATGCAGTTGAGTACTTTGCCGCCGCGCGAGACTTTGACGGTAGCGCACACCTTGGTGGCTGCGGCTGAACGGTTTGGCGAGCACGAAGCCTTGGTCATGGACGGCGTACGCCTGACCTATCGCGAACTGCTGCTGGCAGCTCGCCGACGGGCGGGCGGTTTGCTGGCCTTGGGCTTGCAGCCCGGCGATCACTTCGGTTTGCTAATGCCGAACTGTCTTGAATACCTGCTGCTATTCCATGCTTGTGCCTTGGTGGGCATCCGTCCCGTTCATCTGAATTCCCGCTATAAGGCGGAAGACCTGCGCTATGTCATTCAGGATTCCGATATTCGCTTGCTGGTGACCTCGGCGCGGCAACGCGAGTTCGCCGATTTCGAAGCCATGCTGCGTGAGCTGTACCCGGAGCTGGCCGGATGGCAGTACGGGCAGCCGCTTTCCATTGCGGCGGCACCGCGATTGGACGGATTGTTCCAGCTCGACGTCGCTGACGACCACCCTTGGGGAGCGGCTGGCAATCTGTTGGGCGAAGCGGTAGACCCGCCGACCTATAACCGCGACCCAGAACAGATTGCGTTGATCATGTACACCTCGGGCACCACTGCTGAACCCAAGGCCTGTCTGTTGTCGCATCGGGCTTTGGAAGGCGCCGGCCATGCTTTGGCCGAGCGGTTTCGCATGCAGGCAGCTGACCGCTTCTGGGATCCATTGCCTTTCTTCCACATGTCCACGATGTTGCCCATGGCATGCTGTCGGGCAAGTGGGGCAACCTTCATTGGCGTCGGGCACTTCGAGCCTGGCCCGGCAGTGAACCAAATTGTCGCCGAACAGGCGACCGTGCTGTTCCCTTCGTTCCCCACCCTCACCAATGCCTTATTCACACACCCGGATTTCAGCCCAGCGGCGCTGCACAAAGTACGGCTAGTGAACAACGTGGGCCCGCCGGACCTGCTGCGCCGGTTTGCTGCGCAATTACCGGACGCGGTACACGTGACGGCGTATGGCTTGACTGAGGCCGGCGGTGTCATTGCCTTCAACGAATTGGACGACACGCTAGACCAACGCGTGGAAACCAGTGGTAGGCCCATGCTGGGCTCCGAGGTGCGCATTGTTGATGCCGAAACCGGCGAGGTGTGTGCACAGGGTGGAGTAGGGGAAATCCAGATTCGCGGCGAGACGCTCTTCAGTGGCTACCACAATGACGCGAAGAAGACCCGCGAGGTCTTCACCGATGGCGGTTGGTTGCGCAGTGGCGATCTCGGTGCTCTCGATGTTCATGGTCGCATTCGATATCTCGGACGCCTCAAGGACATGCTGAAGGTGGGTGGTGAGAATGTGGCCGCCGTCGAAATTGAAAGCTTCTTGTGTACGCTGCCCGGTGTTCGCGTGGCGCAGGTCATCAGCGTTCCGGACAACCACCTGATGGAAGTAGCGGCGGCATTCATCGAGTTGGCTCCCGATGCTGTGCTCTCCGCCGCGGACGTAGTGCGTGCTTGTCTTGGCCGTATCGCCAGTTACAAGATTCCGCGGTATGTCTACTTTGTCGCTGAATGGCCCATGAGCGCCACGAAGATCCAGAAGTTCCGCTTGCGGGAACAGTTGAATTCTGCTGACCGTATCGACTTGGCGAAGTTTCGCTGATGGCTACCGCGGCTCCGGTTTTCGCGCTTGCGGATTTTGCCGACCGGGCAGGCGAGTCGCGGCCTGGGGTCTGGAGCGATGCACCGCTTTGGCAGTGCGGACGAACCGGCGTGTGGGTGGTGGAGAGCCATGGCTTGGTGAAAGAGGTGCTCGCGGCTCCAGCGCATTATTCCAGCAAGACCACGCTATCCCTGCTGCAACCCGATTTTCCCGCCGCCGAAGTGGAAGCCATCTATCGTAGTGGTGGTGTCCTGTGGACGCGGACACTGCAAACCAACGACCCGCCGGCTCACCGCCGTTTCCGTTCCTTGGTGGAGCGTGTGTTCACGGCTAGCCGTGTGGAAGCGATGGTGCCGGGCATCGAGGCCATCGTGGCGGCTCTGCTGGCTGCCTGGCGCGAAGGTGCAGTGGTGGACGTCGCCGAGGCCTTGTCGGTTCCATTGCCGCTTCGCGTTATTGCCGCGCAATTGGCGGTGGCGGAAGGCGAGTTGGCGGCGCTGAAACGCTGGTCGGATTCTGCCATCAGCGCTATAGGCCTTGGGGCCACCCGCGAGGAGCATCTCGCGGCAGCTCACTGCGGTGTAGAGTTTCAGCAGTTTATGCTGCAGCGCTTGCGGGCACCGGCTGAACTACCTTCGGGAACGCTGGTGGCGTTAGTGGCAGCGGCCGGAGTGGAGGAGGAGTTCACCGAAGCGGAGCAGTTGTCGCTGTTGCACCAGTTGATGATTGCTGGACATGAAACCACCACCTCCACGTTGTCTTCGGCCTTGTACTGCTTGGCCACCGAATCGAGTTTGCTCGAACGGGTACACGCTGAACCCACGGGAGTACGCCGCTTGGTCGAAGACACCTTGCGTCTGCACGCGCCGGTTCAGGGCTTGTTTCGCGTGACGACGGGCCCGGTGACGCTCGGTGGCCAAGTGCTGCCCTCGAGAGCAGTGCTTGCATTGCGCTTGGCCTCTGCCAATCGCGACGCTGCCCGCTTCGCTGACAATCAATTGCTGTCTTCGACGACTAGCAGCGCCGCTCACCTCAGTTTCGGCCTCGGCCTGCACCATTGCATTGGCGCAACACTGGCTAAGCGTGAACTGCAGGTGGCCCTCAGTGCCGTAGTCGCGCGATTCACGCGCCTCGAACTGGCGGTCCCGGCGGAGTCGCTGGAGTACACTCGCAGTCTCATGACACGCAGCCTGCTGCGGCTTCCCCTTGCTGGTACCTACCGTGCGCCATAGTCCACTCGGCCATGCTGATATCGTCCTGTCGCTTGGGCGTCGTTCGCCCTTTGGCCGCTTCGGTGGCACCTTGGCTGGCATTTCGCTGACGGACCTGAGCGCCCTTACGGCGCGCGCAGCTGTGGCTGCGGCTGGGCTTAAGCTGGAGCAGTTCGATCACTTCATCTTTGCTACCACTATCCCCACAGACCCGGATTCATTGTTCGCCCATCGCGCCATTTGTGTGGCGACGGGTTTTCCTCTGGAAACCAGTGCCTTGGGGGTCATTCGTGCGTGCGGCTCGGGCTTGCAGGCCATCGTCTCTGCCGCCCATCAGGTACTGGATGGCTCCAGTCAACTCGCGCTCGCTGGTGGCGCAGAAATTTTCAGTCGCGTCCCGCATGTCATCACTACAGCGCGGTGGGGTCACAAGCGTGGGCCACAGACGCTCGAGGACATGCTCGACTGGGCGTATCGCTGCCCGACCACCTCGCTGTACATGGGCGAAACGGCCGAGACACTCGCCAATGCGAACGGCTATACCCGTAGCGTCATGGATGAATGGGCGGTGATGAGTCAGGCACGTGCTGTGGCGGCAGAGGACTCTGGTTTTCTTGCCGCACAGATTGCGCCGGTGCAGGTGGGCAAGGTGCTTCTCGAGCGCGACGAAAGTATTCGTCGGGGCATCACGGCAGAGCGTCTCGCAGCGCTGCCGGCCGCTTTTCGGGAAGGTGGAAAGGTCACGGCCGGCAACTCCTCGCCGGTTTCGGATGGCGCCGGCTTCATGGTGGTGGCGGACCGCGCCGCTTTGCTGGCAGCCGGGGGCACTCCCCATGCGCGTTTGCTCGGGTGGTCCACCATCGGCGTCGATCCGCGCAACATGGGCCACGGGCCCGTTCCTGCTATCGACAAACTGCTGGCCCGCCATGAACTTGAGGTTGAGGACATCGACTACTGGGAAGTGAACGAGGCCTTCGCAGCGGTCACCCTGCATGTGGAAACTAGCCTCGGCGTCTCGCGTGAACGTACTAATCTCTATGGTGGCGGCGTTTCGGTAGGCCATCCTCCGGGAGTGACCGGCGTCCGGATGACCCACACGGCCATCCAGCACCTGCAGCAGCGCGGTGGCGGCCTGGCTGTCATGGCTATGTGCCTCGGTTCTGGGCAGGGAATGGCCTTGCTGGTCGAAGTGGAGGCAAGCCATGGTTGACGCGCCGGACTTCGCCAGCCGCCTGCGGCGGCTTGAGGACGAATCCGCTTTGCGTCGCCTCGTGGCGTTGTATGCCCAAGCCATCGATAACCGCGAGCCAGAACTCCTTGGCTCCTTGTTTGCCGAGGATGCCGAGTTTGGTTCGGTGGATGGGGTGATGCGCGCTTCTGGGCGTACCGCGATTGTGGATTTTTACCGCGGGCGCTTTGGCGTACTCGGCCCCACGTTCCATTACACCCATGACCACTTGCTGGAGTTTTCCGCGGATGATGCCAACGTGGCGTCAGGCGTTGTCACGGCGCATTCCGAAGCAGCTCGTGATGGCCGCCCTATGCTGGCTGCCATTCGTTACCTCGACCGCTACTGCCGCGTGGGCGCAGGCTGGCAGTTCGCCGAGCGTAAGCTGGCTTTTTTCTATTACCTGTCTGCAACCGACTACCCCTTGGCCTTCCGTGATGCGTTGCGAATGCGCGGCCATGGGACGCCACAACCTGCCGACTGGCCCGAAGGGCTGGCATCCTGGCAGCACTACTACGCGGGCTAGAACCTCCATTCTGGCTAGTGGTTTATTACTGTTGGAGAACCCGTCATGCGTTTGCAAGGAAAAGTAGCTCTGGTGAGCGGTGGCGCTGCCGGCATCGGGGCCGCGATTGCTACGGCTTTGGCTGCTGAAGGCGCCAGCGTCATGGTGACCGATATTGATGCGACGGCGGCTGCAGTGCTGGCCGACAGCATTCGAGCCGCCGGGGGTAGTGCGGGCAGCCACAAGCTTGATGCCGCCGATGAAGCTCAATGGATGGCAGCTTTAGCCGCCACGGTGGAACGCTGGGGTTCCTTGTCGGTAGTGGTTAACAATGCGGGTATTGCGCCCACGGGGGACCCCATCGAAAACCTGGCGCTTACCGATTGGCGCCGTTCGCTAAGCGTGAATTTGGATGGGGTGTTCCTGGGGGTCAAGCACGGCATCCGTGCGATGAAGGCCAATGCCACTACCGCCGGTAGCATCATCAACGTGTCTTCGGTCCTCGGCATCGTTGGCACGACACGGGCACCGGACTATGTGGCGGCGAAGGGCGCAGTGCGTCTGCTAACGAAAGCGGCGGCGCTGGAGTGCTGTCAGATGGGCTATCCCATCCGCGTCAATTCCATTCATCCGGGGTTCATCGAGACCCCGATGCTGGAACGCGGTCTGCAGAACATGGCGTCGCTCGGGTTCTTCCCGGACGCAACCGTAGCAGCGGCGGCTATTCGCTCGCTACACCCCATTGGTCGTCTCGGGCGCCCCGCGGATATTGCTTCCGCGGTGGTTTATCTCGCGAGCGACGAGTCTTCGTTCATGACCGGCGCCGAGATGGTGCTCGATGGCGGCTATACGGCGCAGTAAGATCGGGCGGGTAGGTATACCCGCCGTTCAAGCATTTTATCGATGCTGGCCGTAGTCGCGACCAATGTTGGGGGCTACGCCAACAGCGTGCAGCCCGGGTAGTTCCGGGCGGCAACATCGGCGCAGGCCTGCGCAAACGGCCCCACACCGCCGACATACGGCATGAACACCTTTGGCTTGCCGGGGATGTTGGCGCCGGTGTACCAGGAATTGGCCTGTGGGAAGAGGGTGGTGTTGGCCACTTCGGTCACGTGTGCCATCCACTGGTCCTGCGTTTGTGGCGTGACTTCGATGGTACGCAACTGCTGGCGACGCAAATCCGCGATGCAGTTACTGGCCCATTCCACGTGTTGTTCGATGGAAACCACCATGTTGCTCAACACGGAAGGGCTGCCCGGCCCGGTCATGATGAATAGGTTAGGGAAGCCGGCCACCATGATGCCCAGATAAGTGGCTGGGCCTTCCCGCCACTGGTCCTTCAGAGTAACGCCATTGCGACCGCGAATATCGATGGCGGCCAATGAACCGGTCATCGCGTCGAAGCCGGTGGCAAACACCAAGGCATCGAGTTCGTAGTGGGCCGCAGCGGTCCGCAGGCCCGTACTCGTAACTTCTTCGATGGGTGCAGAACGCACATCTACCAAGGTGACGTTGGGGCGGTTGTACGTGGAGTAATAGTGGCTGTCCACGCAGATGCGCTTGGTGCCCAGTGGATGGTCGGTAGGGCAAAGTAATTTCGCCACGGCCGGGTCCTTCACCGTCTCCCGAATCTTGTTGCGGACGAACTCGGCAATGGTGTCATTGGCTTCCACCGAGGCCAGCAGGTCTAGGTAGCCGATCAGGACGCGAGTAGCCCCACCATATTCCCAAGCGGCCTCGTACTTCTGCTGTCGTTCTTCAGCCGTGGTTTCGTGGACAAACTTGGTGGGCATTTCCGCAGGCACGCCGAACATGGACTGGCGGGCGGCGGCACGGTGCTCGGCATAGCGCGACTTCAGCGCTTTTTCTTTCTCGCGATCGAGGGGGCCGTTGTGCGCCGGAATACTGAAATTGGGCGTTCGTTGAAAAACATGCAGGTGGCTGGCTTGCTGCGCCACCTGCGGGATGACCTGAATACCCGTGGAACCGGTGCCGACGACACCTACCCGCATACCAGTGAAGTCGACCCCTTCACGGGGCCACTGGGCCGTGTGGTACCACTTGCCCGAGAACTTCTCGATGCCGGGGAACGGCGGCAAACGTACCGCCGACAAGCAGCCCGAGGCCATGACGCAATAAGTCGCCGTGTGGTGACCACCATCGTTCGTGGATAGCTTCCATTCGCGGGCGGTTTCATCGAAATGGGCGGCAGTAACGCGGGTTTCAAGCTGAATATCGCGGCGCAAATCGAAGCGGTCGGCAACATGGTTCAGGTAGGAAAGGATTTCCGGTTGCCCCGGATAGCGTTCCGTCCACTGCCATTCCTGCTGGAGCGCTTCGTCAAAGGAATAGCAGTACTCCATGCTTTCCACATCACAACGCGCACCCGGATAACGGTTCCAGAACCAGGTGCCGCCAACGCCATCGCCCGCCTCGAAGACGCGCACACGGAGCCCTTGCTGGCGGAGACGGTGCAACAGATAAAGACCCGAAAAACCGGCGCCGACGACGATGGCGTCGTAGTGGCCGTTAGTGGGATTGGCAAGCACGTTGCTCTCGCTCATGGGTCTTCTCGCTGGTTGGCGCGTTGGCGTTAAACTGCATCATAACCAACTGCGAGCCTCGTGAAATGCAGCGTGTTTGGTGCAGTGCAAAACGAACACCGAGATGGAGTGAGCCCATGAAGATGTTTCCGGTGATTCATTCGTTGCTCGGTTGTGCCGTCTTGCTGCCGCTGCTCACGCTGGCCGCGCAGCCCTTAATGGCGCCCACTTCCCCGACTTCACCGCGCCTTTCCGCGCCATCGTTGCGAGCAGTGGACTGGCCGGCTTATGGCAACACCGCGGATGAGCAGCGGTTCAGCCCCCTTGAACAGATTCATGCGGGGAACGTTGCCAGCATTGGGCTGGATTGGGCGCTGGATATTCCCGATGCGGTCGCTTTGGTCAGTACGCCGTTGATGGTGGATGGCGTCCTTTATTTTTCTGGAGACCGTTCCATCGTCCGGGCAGTGGATGCGCGCACTGGGCGCCGTCTTTGGACCTATGACCCTGCAGCAGGCAAGCACTCGCCGCGCAGCATTGCCATCGGTTGGAATTCACACCGCGGCATCGCTTACGAGAACGGCAAGGTGTTTGTAGGCACCACCGACGGCCGACTGGTAGCGCTGGCGGCCAGCAATGGCGCTGTGCTGTGGGCCACTCGGACATTCCCGCTCGGTAGCAATAAGGCCATCACGGGCGCGCCGCGGGTCGTTAACGGGCGGGTGTACATCGGCCATGGCGGCGCAGATATAGGCACGCGTGGCTATGTCGATGCTTACGATGCGGGCACGGGCAAGCGCCTGTGGCGCTTCAACACGGTGCCCGGGAACCCGGCGGACGGCTTTGAAAACGCGGCCATGGAGCGCGCAGCCGCAACTTGGCACGGCGAATGGTGGCGAGGCGGTGGCGGTGGCACCGTCTGGAACGCCATCACGGTGGATCCTGAACTGAATCTGGTCTACCTCGGCGTCGGTAACGGTGGCCCCTGGAACCGTCAGTGGCGTAGCGAGGGCAAGGGCGACAACCTCTACCTTTGCTCCATCGTCGCCTTGCGAGCGGATACCGGTGAGTACGTTTGGCACTACCAAGTGAACCCGGGCGAGGAGTGGGACTACAAGGCCACCGCCGACATCATCCTCACCGACCTAATTTTGGAGGGAAAGAAGCGGAAGGTGCTGATGCAGGCACCCACCAACGGGTTCTATTACGTCATTGACCGCACCAATGGGAAGTTACTCAGCGCCGAGAAGTACGAACAGGTGAACTGGGCCGAGAAGATTGACTTGGTTACCGGTCGACCCGTCGAAGCAGCCTTCGTGCGTCCCAAGGCTGGCGAATCGCGTTTCGAGATGTGGCCCGGGCCCTGGGGTGCGCATAACTGGCAGGCCATGTCCTACAACCCAGCGTTGGGCCTGACGTTTATCCCTACCATGCATATCCCGGCCTATTGGTCACGGCCCGCGGATGCCCAGACTACCCGTAGCTATTTTTTCAATTTCGGCATGAACATCGAGCACCCAACAGACCCATCGGTGAGTTCCGGCGGCTTGCTTGCTTGGGACCCGGTACGCCAGCAAGCACGCTGGAAGGTCACTTACGACGGCGTCTGGAATGGCGGTACTTTGGCTACGGCTGGCAACTTGGTTTTTCAGGGCACGGCGGCAGGTGGCTTTCATGCCTTCGATGCGAGGAACGGGCATCGCTTGTGGAGCTTTGAGGCACAGCGCGGCATCACGGCGCCGCCCATCAGCTATACGGTCGACGGCGTGCAGCATGTGGCGGTGCTGGTTGGGTGGGGGGGCAATGGCTCCTTCGGTACTGCGGCGTTCGCTAAGCACGGTTGGCGCTTCAAGGGCCCGGGCATCCGTTTGCTGAGTTTCAGTTTGCAGGGCAAGGCCAAGCTGCCGGTCGTCGATGCGCGTCGTTTCGCGCTGGACCCGGTCGACACCGGTAAGGCACCCATCGATGAAGCACAGGCCGCGCTGGGGCTAGGCACCTACCACGGCTCGTCATGCGCTACTTGCCATGGGGTGATGGCGATGTCGACGGGCGGTGGCGGCCCCGACCTTCGCGAATCGACGACATTAAGGGACTACGCCGCCTTCCGTGCCGTAGTCGCGGAAGGCGCGTTATTACCGCTTGGCATGCCGATGTTCGACGACCTTGAGGAAGCCGAACTGCAAGGAACTTGGGAGTTCCTCCGGCAGCAAGCGCGGGCTGCGGTTAAGCAGCCCGCGCGCGTCGTGCCGCCTGAAGTGCCGTCCACACCTTGAGTGGTGTGGCGGGCATGGAGATGTCCTCCACGCCCGCAGGCTGCAGGGCGTCGACCATGGCGTTCATCACGGCTGGTGTGGCTGCGATGGCGCCAGCCTCGCCGCAGCCCTTCACGCCCATCACATTGGACGGTGATGGGGTGCAGATGTAGTCGAGCTTGAAGTTCGGCACGTCATCCGCCCGCGGCAGGGTGTAGTCCATGAGCGAACCAGACAAGAGCTGGGCGCTGTCTTCGTCATAGACGCAGTTTTCGAGCAGCGCCTGGCCGATGCCCTGCACGGTGCCACCGTGTACTTGGCCATCGACGATCATCGGATTGACCACGTTGCCGAAGTCATCCACAACCGAGTAGGCGACGATTTCGGTGACGCCCGTCTCCGGGTCCACTTCCAGTTCGCAGACATGGACGCCCGCCGGGAAAGTGAAGTTGGTCGGGTCGAAGAAAGCGGTTTCTTCAAGACCCGGTTCGATTTCATCGGAGGGGAACTTCGCCGGGGCATGGGCCGTGAAGGCCAGTTCCGGGAAAGACAGGGCGCGGTCCGTGCCGACCACGGAGAACTTGCCGTCGGCGAACACGATGTCGCTTTCTGCAGCCTCCAGTACGTGCGCAGTAATCTTGCGGCCCTTGGCAATGATCTTGTCGATGGCCTTGATGATGGCCGTACCACCCAGTGCCAACGAACGGGAACCGTTGGTGCCCAGACCGAAGGGCGTGCGGCCCGTGTCGCCGTGGACCACTTCCACGCTGGACAGTGGCACGCCGAGCTTGGAGTTCACCACCTGCGCGAACGTGGTCTCATGGCCTTGGCCGTGCGAGTGCGTACCCGTCATGACGATGACCGACCCGGTAGCGGTGACCCGTACCGTGGCCGATTCGAACATGCCGCTGCCACCGCCATTGGCCATAACGATTTTCGAAGGCGCTGCGCCGCAGGCTTCGATGTAGCTGGAGAGTCCGATACCGCGCAGTTTACCGCGGCTTGCGGCTTCCGCGCGGCGTTCCTCGAAGGTGGCGTAGTCGCTCATGGCGAGAGCCTTGTCTAGCGCCAGTTCGTACTGGCCCGAGTCGTACTGTGAGCCGACCGGGGTGAGGTAGGGGAAGGCGTCGTCCGGCACGAGGTTGCGGCGACGCAGTTCCGCGGGGTCGATGCCGAGGTCGTCTGCGGCGCGGTCGACCACGCGCTCAATGACGTAAGTGGCTTCAGGGCGGCCAGCGCCACGATAGGCATCCACGGGCACGGTGTTGGTGAGGATGCCCTTCACGTCGCAATAGATAGCCGGGATGGTGTAAGTGCCGGACAGCAGCGTGGCATAGAAGAAGGTGGGGATGGCAGGCCCGAACGTGGAGTAGTACGCGCCCATGTTGGCGCAAGTGCTAACGCGCAGCGCCAGGAACTTGCCCTTAGCATCCAGCGCCAGTTCCACATGCGTGAGGTGGTCGCGGCCATGGCGGTCGCTGACGAAGGCTTCGCTACGTTCGGCTACCCACCGCACCGGACGCCCGAGGCGACGGGCGGCCCAGCAGGCGATGACTTCCTCGTGATAGTGCATGGCCTTGATGCCGAAGCCACCACCCACGTCAGGGGAGATGACGCGGATTTTATGTTCGGGTACGCCGAGGGAGGCCGTAGCAAGCAGGATGCGTTGTACGTGCGGGTTCTGCGACGACAGCCACAGGGTGAATTCGCTGCGGCCGCTGTCGTATTCGGCGCACACCGCGCGCGGTTCCATGGTGTTGCAGATGATGCGGCTGTTCACCAGATCGATCTTCGCCACATGGGCGGCATTCGCGAACGCGGCTTTGACAGGCGCCTCTTCACCAATCTGCCAGTGAAAGCCCTGGTTGCCCTTCGCGCCTTCCCACACTTGGGGGGCCTCAGGGCGTATGGCACGCTCGATGGAAGCCACCGCCGGTAGGTCGTCGATATCCATGTCGATGAGTTCGGCAGCGTCCTTGGCTTGGTGCAAGGTTTCGGCGAACACCACTGCGATGGGTTCGCCCACGTAACGGATGCGGTCGAAGGCGATGACTGGCATGGTGGGCGAGAACATCGGCGTGCCGTCGATGTTCATCGTCATCCAGCCGCAGGGAAGGATGCCGATCTTGTCGTCTTGCAAGTCTTGACCATTGAATGCCGCTACGACGCCAGGGGCCGTGCGGGCGGCGCTGACGTCTATCTTGCGGATGACACCATGAGCCATGTTCGCGCGCACCAGATAGGCGTGTACTTGCCCTGGGCGCTGCAGGTCGTCCGTGTAAGTACCGCGTCCGGTGATGAACCGGAGGTCTTCGACACGCAGGACCGAATCGCCAATACCGTTACCCGTACCGTTACTCATACCGTTACCCATGGCGGCTCCATCAATACCGAAATGTTTGAATACAGACGTGACGATATTGACACAAAACCGGCCCGCGAAAAGGCTCTCCATAGTCCCGCCCGTAGACGCCTACGCGGCCGGGTAGACACCGACCAATTCGGGTACGCTAGGCGCCTACCCAACCGGGCGAAGAGTGGAGCCGCTGTAATGTCGATTCGGGGTGAATACAAGATTGCTGCGCCGCGCGCGGCCGTGTGGGACGCATTGAACGATACGGCGACGTTGCAGGCCTGCATTCCCGGCTGTGAGTCGATGAACCGGCTGAATGACACTGAAATCGAGGCGAAAATTCTCGCGCAGCTCGGGCCCATTCGGTCCACGTTCGCCACGCGTATTTCGCTTTCAGAGATGGACCCGCCCAACGGTTACCGACTGACGGGTGAAGGCAAGGGCCCGACCGGCTTCGGCAAGGGTTCTGCCCGCGTAGATCTTGTCGAAGATCAGGGTTTCACGGTGCTGACCTACACCGCGGAGCTGGGCCTGGGCGGTAAACTCGCTCAGGTGGGTTCTCGCTTGGTAGAGGCGGCCTCCCGCCAACTCGCGGACCAATTCTTCGCCGCCTTGTCGGCCCGTATCGAGAGCACCAACGCCGCCGCCTCGGCGGAGGCGGGTGAGGTTGCCCTCGACGCTGCAGCCGGTACTGGCGCAACGGCCCCGACTGGGCGAAACTGGGCTCCATTCAAGTGGGTGCTCGCCGTAGCCGTCGGTGTGGCAGTGGTCTACTATCTGACGCGGTACTAAAGCCGCGTCTTTGCCGAACTCTTTCGAATTCTTGGGGGATACGTGATGTCCGTGTCGGTGGCGCTGGAAGTCAACGGTCGCGCAGTCAGCTTGGAGCTGGATCCGCGTACCCTGCTGGTGGAATTGCTGCGGCGTGAACTACGCCTTACCGGCACGCATGTGGGCTGCGATACCAGCCAGTGCGGTGCCTGCGTGGTGCATGTGGATGGTCGCGCGGTGAAAAGCTGCACCATGCTCGCAGTGCAAGCCGACGGTGCGAAGGTGACCACCATCGAAGGGCTGGCACAAGGCGAGCAGTTGCACCCGGTGCAGGCAGCCTTCCGCAATTGCCATGGCTTGCAGTGCGGCTATTGCACGCCCGGCATGATCATGACCACCGTGGACCTGCTGCGCCGGAACCCCAATCCTACCGAACACGAAATTCGTGAAGGCCTTGAGGGGAACATCTGCCGTTGCACGGGTTATCAGAACATCGTCCGTGCCGTCGCTGAGGCGGCGGTTGCCCTGCGTGAGGCTCCGGTAGCCTCCGCTTCGGCCTGAGCCTGACCTGAGCCATACCTGAGCCTTACGGGAGCCAAGCGCATGTACGCTTTCAACTATGTTCGTGCCAGTTCGGTTGCCGAAGCCGTTCAGGCAGTGCCGGGCGGCAACTTCCTCGCGGGTGGCATGACCTTGCTGCCTTCCCTGAAACTGCGGCTCGCGCGGCCCGACCAGTTAGTCGACCTGGCCGGTATTCCGGGCATCGCTGGCATTGAAGAGGTGGCGGGGCGTATCGTTATTGGCGCCATGGTGCGCCACAGCGATGTTGCCAGCTCCCCTCTGGTGCGCGCAAAGCTTCCCGCACTGGCCGACCTGGCCGGTGGCATTGGCGACCCGTTGGTGCGCAATCGCGGCACCATTGGCGGCTCCATCGCTAACAACGATCCGTCCGCCGATTACCCGGCCGCCGTGGTGGGCTTCGATGCCACCATCATCACGGACCGTCGCGAAATTCCGGCGGCTGTCTTCTTCACCGGCCTGTTTTCGACCGCGTTGCAGCCTGGCGAACTGGTCTTGCGCGTTAGCTTTCCAGTAGTTCACCGGGCGGCTTACGTGAAGTTCCCAAGCCCCGCCTCGCGTTATGCCATGGTGGGCGTCATGGTGGTGCAGGCAGGGCGTGATGTCCGCGTCGTGGTCACCGGTGCCGGCCCGTGTGTGTTCCGCCTGCCGGCGTTCGAGCAGGCGCTGGCTGCCAATTTCGCACCTGCTGCACTTGCAGGCCTCACGGTATCCGCCGACGGTTTGAATCAGGATCTACACGGTACCGCCGACTACCGTGCGCATCTGGTGTCCGTCATGGCGGGTCGCGCGGTGGCGCAGGCCCAGGGCCGTTGATGTCTAGGGCGACGGTGAGTGCCCTGCCGTCGTCGGTTGATGCCACTCGGGCGCTGCTGGCCGGGCAGAACTACCTAGCAGACCGCAGCCTCGCGGTCGTGGTGTTCCTCGCTTTGCGCCTCGGGCGCCCGCTGTTCTTGGAAGGCGATGCTGGCGTTGGCAAGACCGAGATAGCGAAGGCTCTGGCGGCCGGGTTGGGTCGCAAGCTTATCCGCTTGCAGTGCTACGAAGGCCTGGATGTCACTGCTGCCGTTTACGAGTGGAACTATCTCCGGCAGGTCATGGAATTAAAGCTGGCGGAGGCGGCCCATGCTGGGGAATCCCGTGAGCAACTGGCAGCCGAGGTGTTCAGTGAACGGTTCTTGCTAAAGCGGCCGCTCTTGCAGGCCTTGGAGGCTGGGCCTAACGGGCCCCCTGTGCTACTCATCGACGAAGTGGATCGCGCCGACGAACCGTTTGAAGCTTACTTGCTCGAGATGCTCGCGGACTTTCAAGTGACGGTGCCGGAGCTTGGCGTCTTCCGTGCGGAACAACCGCCCATTGTTGTGCTCACTTCCAATCGTACCCGTGAAGTTCACGACGCCCTGAAGCGGCGGTGTTTGTACCACTGGTTGGGTTACCCCGACGCGGCCCGTGAACTGCAAATCTTGCGCTTGCGTGCCCCGGAATCCGGCGAGCGTCTGGCCCGGCAAATAGTCGGCTGGGTACAAGCGCTGCGCCAACTGAAGTTGATGAAGCCGCCCGGTATCGCCGAGAGTATTGAGTGGGCCCGCGCTATCGTGGTCTTGGGTGAGCACGCACTGACGCGCGAGGTGGCGGACGAAACGCTCGGGGTGTTGCTGAAGTACCAAGAAGACCTAGCCTTGGTACGCGCCGCGCCGCCGCCGCTGGAGACGGACGCGGGTCCGGCATCCGCGTGATCGATGCAGCGGAAGGTGACGTAGCGACGTTACCTTCAGGATTGGTGACCTTGGTAAAAGGCTTGCGCGCCGGTGGGGTGCGCATCGGCACCGGCGCCACGTTGCTGGCAGCCCATGCCCTCGCCGAGCTGGATGTACGTCGTCGTCGCGATGTGTGGGCGGCTCTTCGAGCCTGCCTAGTGACCGACCCCGCGGACTTCGAGTTGTTCGATTGGCTGTTTCTGGCCTTTTATCCGCACGCTGAAGTGCCGGACCCGGCGAGTGACAAGGTGTTGCCGCGTTCCGGGGAGACCACGCCGCCGCCGGCTATGCGCCGCTTGGCCGAAGCGTTATTGGCCACCGGGCCGGTTCCCAGCGTACAGCGCCCCGACCAAACGTTGTTGGAAGCGACCGGCACGGCCTCGCAGGAGGAATTGCTAGCGCGCAAGGACTTCGAGCAGATGGGTGCCGCCGAACTGGCGGCGGCGCGCAGACTGTTGGCGGCGCCGTTCCTTTCCGCCGCCCTGCAGCTTACCAGGCGTTTCGAGCCCTCTGTCTCAGGCCGTCGGCCCGACCGACGGCGCTGGCTCGGGGCGCTGGCAAGGGGGCTGGACGCAAAAGTACCCTTGCAAGGACGTCAACGCCGCCCGCGAGATTGGGTCTTGCTGGTGGATGTGTCCGGCTCGATGGCGGTCTATGCCCGCATGTTCCTGCAGTACGCACACCTGTTAACGCGCCGCGGGTCACGCGTCGAGACGTTCGCCTTTGCTACGCGCTTGACCCGCTTGACGTGTGCCCTTGAGACGTCCGATCCCGACACTGCTTTGGCGAAGGTGTCCCGCCTCGTGAAAGATTGGGATAGCGGTACGCGCTTGGGTGCGGCGCTGCAGGAATTCAACAGTGATTGGTCGCGGCGGGTCTTGGGGCGCGGCGCTTGGGTATTGCTACTGACCGATGGCCTAGAGCGCGAGGGTCCCGCACTTTTGGCTGAGCAATTGCGTCGGCTACGCTTGAACTGTCGCGAGCTGGTGTGGGTGAACCCGTTGCTCCGCAGCGCCACCTACCAGCCATTGGCGGGCGGGGCAGCGGCGCTGGACCGCTTTGCCACCAGGCGATTGTCCGCTCACAACGTCGACTCCCTGCTGGAATTCGGGCGGTTGTTCACCGCCGCACGCTGGCCCGAGGCTACCCGAACCGTCCCGCGCGTTGTGCGATAATACGGCGTTATAGTCGCCTCTCCGCGCAGGACTTGCCATGCCCATCATCACGCTGCCCGACGGTAGCCAGCGCAGCTTTGAACAACCCGTAACGGTGGCGCAGGTGGCTGCGTCCATTGGCGCGGGCCTGGCCAAAGCCGCATTGGCCGGTGTAGTCGACGGCAAACTCGTTGACACCAGCCACACTCTCACGGCGGATGCGCAGTTGGCCATTGTCACGGACAAGAGCCCAGAAGCGCTGGAAGTCATTCGTCATTCCACGGCGCACTTGCTAGCGCAAGCCGTGCAAGCGCTGTACCCGTCGGCGCAGGTCACCATCGGCCCGGTCGTGGACGACGGTTTCTACTATGACTTCGCTTTCGAACGCCCGTTCCACCCGGAAGACCTCGAGAAGATCGAGGCCAAGATGAAGGAACTGGCCAAGGCAGACCTTGAAGTGCAGCGCCGCGTTATTGCTCGCGATGAAGCCATCGTCTTGTTCAAAGGCATGGGCGAGCACTACAAAGCACAAATCATCGACTCTATTCCGGCCGGCCAGGAGGTTTCGCTGTACGGTCAGGGCACTTGGTTCGACCTGTGCCGCGGCCCGCACGTTCCGCGCACGTCGAAACTGAAAGCCTTCAAGCTCATGAAGGTGGCCGGCGCCTACTGGCGCGGCGATGCTAAGAATGAAATGCTGCAGCGCATTTACGGCACTGCGTGGCGTACGGATGAAGAGCTAAAGACCTACCTCACGCGTCTCGAGGAAGCTGAGAAGCGTGACCATCGTCGGCTTGGCCGCGAGCTTGGTTTGTTCCATCAGCAGGAAGAGGCCGTGGGCAGTGTGTTCTGGCACCCGAAGGGCTGGCACTTGTGGCTCTCCATTGAGCGCTACATGCGTGACAAGCTCGAGCATGCTGGCTATCAAGAAGTGAAGACGCCGCAGCTCGTGGACCGGGTGCTGTGGGAAAAGACCGGCCACTGGGATAACTACCGCGAGCACATGTTCATCGCCGAAAGCGAAGAACGCATGCTGGCGGTGAAGCCCATGAACTGTCCGGGCCACGTGCTCATTTACAAGCAGGGCCTGAAGAGCTATCGCGACTTACCCTTGCGCGTGGCGGAGTTCGGTTCTTGCCACCGGAATGAACCGAGCGGGGCGCTGCACGGGCTGATGCGGGTTCGCGCGTTCACGCAAGACGACGCGCATATCTTTTGCACGCCGGACCAGATCAACAGCGAGACGGTGGCGTTCTGCAACCTACTCCGGGAAATCTACGCCGACTTCGGGTTCAAGAGCGTCCACGTGAAGTTCTCGGATCGCCCCGCCAAGCGGGCCGGCTCGGACGATACCTGGGACCGTGCCGAGGCGGCCCTGAAGACCGCCGTGGAGGCCGCGGGCCTTGAGTACACCCTTAACCCGGGGGAGGGCGCTTTCTACGGTCCGAAGCTGGAGTTCGTCCTGCGCGATGCCATCGGGCGCGACTGGCAGTGCGGCACCTTGCAGGTCGACTTCGTCCTGCCCGAGCGCCTCGGGGCCGAGTACGTCGCTGAAGACGGCGCCAAACACCGGCCCGTTATGCTGCACCGCGCCATCCTCGGGTCTTTCGAGCGTTTTATCGGCATTCTTCTCGAAAACTACGCCGGCAAGCTGCCCACCTGGCTGGCGCCGGTGCAGGCGGCGGTCCTCAATATCACCGATCGGCAGGCGCCATTTGTGACCGAAGTGACCGAATTCCTGAAAAATCAGGGGGTTCGGGCCGAGCCTGACTTGCGAAATGAGAAGATCGGCTTTAAGATTCGCGAACACACGCTCCAACGGGTTCCGTTCCTGTTGGTAGCGGGGGACCGCGAAAGCGAGTCCCGCTCGGTGGCCGTGCGCACGCGGGCCGGCAAGGATCTCGGGGTTATGTCGCTGGAAGCGGCTGCCCAACTCATCCTTGCCGACGCCGCTGCCCGCGGCCACGCTGTTTTGGAGGAATGATTTATCGCTACCACGAAGCGCGTTCGGCGCAATGAAGAGATCCTGTCGCCCTTGCTGCGTGTAATCGCAGCAGACGGTAGTCAGGCCGGTGTGATGACCCGCAGCGACGCCCTGTTCATGGCAACGTCGCAGGAGTTGGACCTCGTAGAGGTCTCGCCGATGGCGGAACCGCCCGTCGTGCGCATCATGGACTTCGGAAAGTTCCTGTTCGAACAGAACAAGAAGGCCAACGCCGCGAAGCGCAAGACGAAGCAGATTCAGATCAAGGAAGTGAAATTCCGCCCGGGTACGGACGAGAACGACTACCAAGTGAAGCTACGCGCTCTCATGCGGTTCCTTGAGGAAGGCGACAAGGCGAAAATCACCTTGCGTTTTCGTGGTCGCGAAATGGCACACCAAGAAGTAGGTCGGCGCATGCTGGACCGCTTGGTGAAGGACCTTGCTGAACTCGGGACTGTCGAACAGAACCCGATGATGGAAGGCCGCCAGGTAGTGATGATGTTCGGACCGAAGAAGCGGTAACGAACGAGAAGTTTTCATCCGGTCGGGGCGCGTGTCCCGGTCGGCCCGCCCCCAGCCCACCGTAAGGTGGTGTGAAAGGGCAAAAAAGTGGAGAGTAAGTCAATGCCTAAGCTGAAGACGAACCGCGCGGCAGCCAAGCGCTTCCGCAAGACGGCCAATGGGTTCAAACGCGGACAATCGCACCGCCGTCACATCCTCACGAAGAAGTCCAGCAAGCGTAAGCGCCAGCTGCGTACCGGCATGATGGTTTGCGAAAGCGATCTCGGCCGTTTGACGCAACTGCTGCCCAACGCCTAAACCGGCGCTTCCTTAGAAAAATTCGTTGAGGTATTAAGACATGGCACGAGTCAAACGTGGCGTAATCGCCCACCGTCGTCACAAGAAGATCCTGAAGAAGGCCAAGGGCTATTACAACGCGCGCCGCAAGGTTTTTCGCGTTGCCAAGCAGGCCGTCATCAAGGCCGGCCAGTACGCGTACATCGGTCGCCGCCTGAAGAAGCGCCAGTACCGCGCCCTCTGGATCCAGCGTCTGAACGCGGCCGCGCGCGAGCACGGCCTATCGTACAGCCGTCTCATCAATGGTCTTAACAAGGCTGGCGTCACCATCGACCGCAAGGCGCTGGCAGACATCGCGGTGCACGAGCCCGCGGCGTTTGCAGCCGTCGTCGCTCAGGCGAAGGCGGCGCTGGCGGCCTGATGTCGTGGTGCCTTGGGTTGCCCGGCCTCGCCGGGCGGCCGTAAAGTGCCACTCCAAGTCCCCGGCGGCCCCTGTGGCCCCGGGGATTTTTTCGTTCAGGGAGCAGACGTTTGAGCGACCTCGATAATCTGGTTTTGACCGCTGGCGAAGCAATCGCCGCGAGCGCAGATCTTGCCGCCCTCGATGCCATTCGCGTCCGCTTGCTCGGCAAGAAGGGCGAGATCACCGAGCAATTGAAGCTGCTTGGCGGTCTGCCGCCAGAAGAACGCAAGGCCGCCGGTGCCAGCATCAATGTGGCCAAGGAGGCCGTTCAGGCCGCATTGGAAGCGCGTAAAGGGGTGCTCGAAGCAGCGGCAGTGGCTGCTGAGCTTGCCGCCGGCTCGGGGGATGTCACGCAACCCGGCCGCGGCCGCGGAGTAGGCGGTCTGCACCCGGTCACGCGTACGCGCCAACGTATCGAACAGCTGTTTCGCGAAGCCGGGTTTGCCGTGGCTGAAGGCCCCGAGGTGGAAGACGACTTCCACAATTTCGAGGCCTTGAACATTCCCTCGAACCACCCCGCGCGTGCTATGCACGACACGTTCTATTTTCCTGATGGTCGCTTGCTCCGCACCCACACTTCGCCGGTGCAAGTGCGCGCCATGCAAGCCGCGGGCGAACCGCCGGTACGGGTGATCGCCCCAGGCCGTGTGTACCGCTGCGACTCCGACCAGACGCATACCCCCATGTTCCACCAGGTGGAAGGCTTGCTGGTGGATGAAGGCGTGAACTTCGGTCACCTCAAGGCTATTCTTCACCGCTTTCTTGAACGCTTCTTCGAGCGCGATTTGGCCATTCGCTTGCGCCCTTCCTATTTCCCATTCACCGAGCCTTCTGCGGAAGTGGACTGCCAATGCGTGTTCTGCAGTGGAGCGGGTTGCCGCGTCTGCAAGCAGACGGGTTGGCTGGAGGTATTGGGTTGCGGCATGGTTCACCCGAACGTATTGCGCTCCTGCGGTATCGACGCCGAGCGTTATACCGGCTACGCCTTCGGCATGGGCATCGAACGTTTGACTATGCTGCGCTATGGCGTCAACGACCTCCGTCTATTCTTCGAAAACGACCTGCGCTTCTTGCGCCAGTTCAACCGGGGCTAACCCATGAAGATTTCCCTGTCCTGGTTGCGCGAATGGGTAGAGCCCGGCTGCGCCGCCGCCACGCTCGGCCAACGTCTCACGCTCGCCGGTTTCGAACTCGAAGGTCTTGCTCCTGCGGCACCCGCGTTCAGCGGCGTCGTGGTCGGTGAAATCGTTGCGGCCGAGCAGCACCCCAATGCAGACAAACTGCGCGTGTGTCTGGTGTCCGCTGGCGGTGAGCCCGTGCAAGTGGTTTGCGGTGCACCGAACGCGCGTGCTGGCATCAAGGTGCCTTTCGCTACCGTGGGCGCGGTGCTACCGGGTGGGCTGAACATCAAACAGGCCAAACTGCGCGGCATCGACAGTCACGGCATGCTGTGTAGCGCCGCGGAGCTCGGCCTCTCGACTGAGCGCAATGGTTTGATGGAATTGCCCGCGGCGTTGGCTGCGGGGCAGTGCTTCCGCGAAGCGCTGGATTTGGACGATGTGGTGTTGGAGCTGAACCTCACGCCTAATCGCGGCGATGCGTTGTCCGTTCGCGGCGTGTCGCGCGAAGTAGCAGTGCTGCTCGACAAGCCCTTGTGCTCGCATCAGCCGGCCGCTGTGGACGCGGTCCATGCCGACACCTTCCCGGTATCGCTCAGTGCGCCAGACGCCTGCCCGCGGTTCCTCGGGCGCGTACTGCAAGGCCTGAACCCGGCGGCGGTCACACCGGGCTGGATGATTGAACGGCTGCGTCGTGCTGGCGTGCGCGGCATCAGCCCGACCGTAGACGTGACCAACTACGTCATGCTCGAGCTCGGCCAGCCCATGCATGTCTACGACCTCGCTCGCTTGTCGGGCGGCATTCAGGTGCGTTGGGCGGCGGCAGCGGAAAAACTCGTGTTGCTCGATGGCAGCGAGATTGAGCTCGCCGCCGACGAACTGGTCATCGCGGATGCCACGGGTCCGGTGGCGCTGGCGGGTGTCATGGGTGGCGATCGTTCTGGCATCCTGCCTGGCGAGACCACGAACGTCTTCCTCGAAGTGGCTTGGTTCGCGCCGGCTGCCATCGCCGGGCGAGCTCGGCGGCACGGGCTGCATACGGACGCTGCGCAGCGCTTCGAGCGCGGCGTGGACCCTGCGCTCCAAGCAAATGCCATGGAACGCGCTACGGCGCTCCTACTGGAGATTTGCGGCGGTTCGCCGGGGCCCGTCGTGGCGGCGGAAGACGATGCGAAGCTGCCCCTGCGCGCGCCGGTGGTCCTGCGCCGTAACCGGCTCGACCGCGTGCTCGGTATCGCGGTTCCGGCCGCACGCGTTGAGTCCATTCTCGTGGCGCTAGGAATGCAGGTGGCTGGCAGCAGTGATGGTTGGCAGGTGCTGCCGCCGAGCTGGCGCTTCGACGTCTCCATCGAGGAGGACCTCATCGAAGAAGTCGCGCGCGTGTTCGGCTACGACGCCATTCCAGAGCAGGACGCCCCGGTGCCGCAGGTATTCCCGGCTTTGTCGGAACGGCGTTTGCCGCGCGAGCGGCTGATGAACCGCTTGGTCGATCTCGGCTACCAAGAAGCCATCACCTACAGTTTCGTGGAGCCGGGCCTGCAGACCACGTTGTTCCCCGGAACGGCAGCGCTCACCTTGGCCAACCCCATCTCGGCGGACCTCGCCCAGATGCGGGTGAGCCTGTGGCCGGGTCTCATCAGGGCCCTGAAAGAGAACCAAAGCCGGCAGCAAGCGAATGCTCGCTTGTTCGAGATGGGTTCACGGTTCGATATGAGCACCGGATCCCTAGTTGAGATTCCCTCGCTAGCAGGATTGCTGGCCGGTGATGTGGCCCTAGAGCAGTGGGCTGATAAGACACGTGCGGCTGATTTCTTCGACCTGAAGGGGGATGTCGAGGCGGTGATTGCTGCTGGCACATTGTTACAGCCAGCTGACATCAGTGCCCTACAATTTGTGCCAGCAGCTTTGCCTTGCCTGCACCCAGGGCGCAGCGCGCGCTTAGAAAAGGCCGGTAAACCAATCGGTTGGCTCGGAGAGTTGCATCCGCGACTACAGCAGGAACTATCGCTAACGGCAGCGCCGTTGTTGTTCGAATTGGATCTCGACGCACTCCTTGACGCAGAACTGCCACATTATCGGGAAATTTCACGTTTTCCGGCGGTTCGGCGTGACTTGGCACTGGTCGTGGCGGAGGGCGTGGCTATGGAAACGCTTCTGTCCCATGTTAAGGTTGCCGCAAGGGGATTCCTGCAAAGCGTCACAGTATTCGATGTTTACCGTGGTCAAGGCGTGAAAAAAGGCTTAAAAAGCGTTGCCTTGGCGCTCGTTTTGCAAGACACTTCGAGGACGTTGACGGACGACGACGTGGAATCGACGGTCTCCACGGTGATCGAACGGCTGAAACAACAAGCCGGTGCGGAACTTCGCGAATGACACATATCCAAGATGCCAATGCGCTGACAAAGGCCGAAATGGCCGAGGCGCTCTTCGACCAACTCGGGCTGAATAAGCGCGAGGCCCGCGAATTGGTGGATCTGTTCTTCGAGGAAATTCGTACTGCCCTGTCGACGGGGGAGCAGGTGAAATTGTCCGGCTTCGGCAATTTCGATCTGCGCGACAAAAACCAGCGTCCCGGGCGCAACCCCAAGACAGGCGAGGAGATTCCCATCACCGCCCGTCGCGTGGTCACGTTCCGTCCGGGGCAAAAGCTGAAGGCGAGGGTCGAAGCCTATGTTGGAACCGAGTCATAACCACGAACTGCCGGCTATTCCAGGGAAGCGCTATTTCACCATCGGTGAAGTGAGCGAACTCTGCGCGGTGAAGCCGCACGTGCTGCGCTATTGGGAACAAGAGTTCCCCCAACTGAAGCCCGTCAAGCGTCGTGGCAACCGCCGCTACTATCAGCGGCAAGACGTGCTTATTATTCGCCAAATTCGCGGTTTGCTGTACGACCAAGGCTTCACCATTGGTGGTGCCCGGCAGCGACTCGAAGGCGAAGAGGCGCGCGACGACCAGTCGCAGAGCCAGCAGATTGTTCGCCAGATGCGTACCGAACTTGAGGAAGTGCTGCGCTTGCTACGTCGGTAAGGTACTATGGTTTCCTCGGTCGGGGCGTGGCGCAGCCTGGTAGCGCACTTGCATGGGGTGCAAGGGGTCGTAGGTTCAAATCCTATCGCCCCGACCAATTCGAATACTTCTAACGCCGGCTAGAGCCGGCGTTGTCGTCTGTGGAGCTTGCGCATGTCTGCCATTGCCACCCATGCCGCAGCGGGAACGCTCGGCTGCGAAGCCGCCTCCTTGCACGCCCTGCGTGTCGACTTAGCAGCCGCGTTTCGGCTCGCCGTGAAAATGGACTGGCACGAATCGGTGGGCAACCACTTCAGTCTCGCGGTTTCCGATAACGGGCACCGTTTCCTGCTGAACCCGAAGTGGCGGCATTTTTCGCTCATTCGCGCCTCCGACCTGCTGCTCGTCGACAGCGACGACGCCAATACGCTCGCCCGTCCGGATGCCCCCGACTCGACGGCGTGGTGCATCCACGGCCAACTGCACCGGTTGGTACCCCACGCGCGTTGCGTGTTGCATGTGCACCCGCCCTACGTCACGGCCTTGGCTGCCCTGCAGAATCCGCGTTTGCTCCCCATAGAGCAAAATACGGCCCGGTTTTTCAATCGTTTGGCCTACGACGCCGGATTTACCGGCTTGGCAGACAACGCGGCGGAAGGGCGACGGCTAGCGGCCGCCTTGGGCGACAAGCGCAGCATGATCCTGGGTAACCATGGCGTGTTGGTCACTGGTCCTACCGTGGCCGAGGCTTTCGAGGAACTCTATTTCCTCGAGCGAGCGGCCAAGACGCTCATGCTGGCTTACGCCAGTGGGCAGTCTCTGGCCGTGTTGTCCGATGAAGTAGCAGAGCGCACGGCCGTGGCTTGGGAAGATTTCAGAGAGAGCGCCTACGCCCACTTCCGTGACTTGAAAACCGTGCTCGACCGCGAAGACCCCAGTTACCGGGACTGATGACTCAACGTATACGCACTGGCGGCAGCGCGTTGCACAAGTCGATGTGCCCGGCGCCGTGCAGATACCAGTCGTCTTTGCGGTTGCGACGCGCTTCCAGCCATGCGGCATAGGCGGCGCTATCGGTGCGCAGCACTTCTACCGCCGGTCGCTGCGCGAGGGGTAGTTCATCCAACATTCGTGCAGACAAGATGGCCGTCCGCTCTGCTGCTGTCTTGTAGAAGCCCAAGGTTTCGGTGCCGCGGGGCAGTGCAGCGAGGTGCTCCATGCCCAGGAGCACACGCCCGACCAAGGTGATGTTCAAATCGAGATGTCGCGGGCCGTGGCCGATGACTGCGTACAACTCACCCGCGCCGCCGCTGTCCGCTGCGGCGTCACGTCCAGCACCCACCATGCCGTAGCAGTGCGCCATCCACACCGGGCCATTGCGGTTTTCCATGGCCACTGGCCAACCGGCCGCAAACCCCACATGGTTGGCGTAGGCATCGCGGTCAGGGAGTTCCGTGAACTTCACACCAGCAGGCAGGGTGGGCTGGGAGAATTCGGCGGCCAGCAGCTTGGTGATGCCATTAGGCAAAGGCTGCGTGCCATCCGCGTCGCCCCACTGAGTGACGTAATTGTCTTGCACGCGCACGATAGCTAGGCCGTTATACCAGTGCGCGCGCGCTAGTGTAGCGATACGGTTGGCGTGTCGTGGCACAAAGGGCGTCGCCAGTTCGATGACCACCTGGCGGCCACCGGCGAGTTCCATCAGCAGGGTTTGGTCGGGTGCCGGGGTTCGCCAGTCGGTGGCGGTTGATGTGGCCAGTACCTGCGCCGGGGTGGTGGCATGGCCCGCAGTTGCGAACGACGCGAGCAACAGGCCGGCGCACGGGATAAGCCAGCGGCCGAGTCCGAGCGGGGGAAGGAGCCGTTGGTTGCTGTGTCGTAATGACTGCGCTGATGTCTGGATCATGGATTCACCACGCCTGATTGGGGTTGCCTGTGCGGATGTTACGATTCCACGAGAGTTCCCGTGGAGTTTCCCATGCCCTTCTTCCAGTCGTTTCGTTCTGTGGCGAAGTACCTGCTTGTTTTCGGGCTGGGTATGTTGCTGGTGGCGTGTGGCGCCACAGAGCGCCCCAGCAAGGCGGTGCAGGTAGGGCTGCCGGAGGTGCCGGAAGCCAAGCCGAACTTGCAGTGGAAGTCGGGTGCAATGGTGGCCGCAGCCAACCCATTGGCGGTCGAGGCGGGTCTGGAAATTCTTCGCCAAGGCGGTTCGGCTGTGGACGCAGCGATAGCCGTGCAGGCCGTGTTGGGGCTGGCGGAGCCGCAGTCCTCAGGTATCGGCGGGGGTGCCTTCCTCCTGCATTACTCGGCAGCTACGGGCGATGTGGTGGCGTTCGACGGACGCGAAGTGGCGCCGCGCGGTGCTACCCCCGAGTTGTTTCTTGACACGAATGGCCAGCCACTGCCGTTCTTCCGCGCCCAAAAGAGTGGGCGTTCCACCGGTGTGCCAGGCGCCATAGCGATGTTGGCGATGGCTCACAAGGAACTGGGGAAGCTCCCTTGGGATGCCCCATGGCAACCGGCTATTCGCCTCGCCATTGAGGGGTTCCCGGTGCCGCCGCGTCTGGCGCTGTTGTTGCGGCAAGCCCAAGGGATGGATCCGCTAGGTGCGGATGCTCAGCAGTACTTGATGCCCAAGGGCGAGGCGATGGCAGAGGGGCAGATACTTCGTAATTCCGCTTATGCCTCCACGCTGCAGCGGATCGCCCGCGAAGGCGCAAAAGGCTTCTATACCGGTCCGGTAGCAAAGGCTATCGTGGCTGCAGCGACGCGCGAACCACTGCCGGGAACCTTGTCCCTCGAGGACCTGCGCGACTATCGTCCGCAGCGTCTGCAACCCATTTGCGGGCCGTACCGCGTCTATCTGGTTTGCGGTATGCGACCACCATCGTCCGGTGGCGTTGCCGTGTTGTCGGTGCTCGGCACACTGGCGAACTTCGACCTAGCCGCTAGTGGGCCGGACAGTGTTCGCGGTTGGCACTTGTTCGTGGAAGCACAACGCCTTGCCTATGCGGACCGGGACATGTATGTCGCTGACGATCGCTTCGTGCAGGTGCCCTTGGCTGGCTTGATGGATGCCGACTATCTTCGTTCCCGCGCGGCCCTCATCGGCCCGGACCGCGCCATGCCGAACGTGAGCGCGGGCAACCCGCCCGGCGCTGCACGCATGGCACCGGACAGCGGCGGTGGTTTCAGTGGCACGAGCCACTTTGTGGTCGTGGATGCGCGCGGTAATGTGGTTTCGATGACGACGACGGTGGAATCGCTGTTCGGTTCGCAGCGGATGGCGGCGGGGTTCTTCCTGAACAACCAACTCACGGATTTCTCGTTCCTGCCACGCGGCGCCAACGGACTGCCCATCGCCAACGCGCCTGCGGCTGGCAAGAAGCCACGTTCTTCGATGTCGCCAACCATCGTGTTCCGTGAAGGCCAGTTCGAGTTGGCTGTTGGGTCGCCGGGTGGTAGCGGCATCATCAGTTACGTGAGCAAGGCCTTGGTGGGCATGCTCGACTGGAGCCTTACCCCGCAGCAGGCTATCGACCTGCCGAACGTTGTGGCGCGCGGGCCCGTGCTCGCCGAGGGCCGGCTCGACCCGGCTTTGCGCGAAGGGTTGCTTTCGCTCGGTCACCAATTTGGGCAAGGCCGTGGCGCCGAGGGGTCTGGGTTGCATGCAGTGCGCTTGTTGCCCGACGGCCGACTGGTAGGCGGCGCTGACAGCCGGCGAGATGGCGTCGCGCGTAGTCCCTGAAACATTGGTTGTCCGACAATAGTGCTTGGTTGAAGTCCGGCAGTCGAGTGCTTCGCGGGCAGCCTCTTTAGGCTTGCGACCCTGGTGTCATCGGGCGCGTTGCGCTGCCGCGCCGCTTCCGCATTACCGAGGTTCCAGACGATGTACGAATACCGCGCTCCCCGCCGTGACATGCAGTTTGTCCTCCACGAGGTACTCGCTGCTGAAGCCGGTCTCGCGGCGCTGGGTCGTGACGACCTGAACCGCGACCTGATCGACGGCATTATGGAAGAGGGCAACAAGTTCGCCGAGGAAGTGCTCTCGCCGCTGAACTGGCGGGGCGATCAGGAAGGCGCCGTTTGGGAAAACGGCAATGTGCGCACTCCGCACGGCTACAAGGCGGCTTTTGACGCTTTCGCGTCCGCGGGTTGGAGTGGGACTCACGCGCCCGAGGAATACGGCGGGCAGAACTTGCCCTACCTCGCTAGCATCGCCGCTGGCGAGTCGTTTGTGTCAGGCGCCATGGCATGGCGCATGGCCACGGGCTTGACCGAAGGGGCGGTGGCCGCCTTGCATCATGGCGGTGCTCAGGCACAAAAGGACCTCTTCGTTGCGAAGATGGTCACGGGCGAGTGGACCGGCACCATGTGCCTGACCGAGCCACATTGCGGAACGGATCTCGCGCTCATGCGGACGCGCGCAGTGCCGACTGGTACAGGTACGTACCAAGTTAGCGGCACGAAGATTTTTATCAGCTTCGGCGAACATGACCTCACAGACAACATCGTCCACCTCGTCCTCGCCAAGTTGCCGGACGCCCCCGGCGGTACTCGCGGCATCAGCCTGTTCGTAGTGCCCAAGCGCAGGGTGAACGCTGATGGCACGCCGGGCGAACGCAACGGGGTGAACTGCGAGCGCATCGAGCACAAGATGGGCATCCACGGCTCGCCCACCTGCGTCATGCGTTTCGAGGAAGCTGAGGGCTGGCTGGTGGGCGCGCCCCACGGCGGGCTGGCGGTCATGTTCATCATGATGAACCACGCCCGTCTCGGCGTGGCCCTGCAAGGGCTGGCCCTCGCGGAGCGCGCCTGGCAGGCCGCTGCTGCCTATGCCGCCGACCGCGTTCAGGGTCGTAGCCTGCGCGGTCCGCAGTTCGCAGACCAGCCCGCAGACCCGCTACACGTGCATCCGGACGTGCGCCGTATGCTGCTCACCATCCGTTCGCTGGTAGAAGGTGGGCGCGTGCTGCTTTATCAAGGCTATCAGTGGCAGGACGCGCTGGACCGCCACCCCGATCCCGCCGTGCGCAAGGCGATGGAGCCCTTGGTGGGCTTCTTGGTGCCGGTGGCTAAGGCCTTCCTAACCGACATGGCGATGGAGGCCACGGGCCTCGCGGTGCAGGTGCATGGCGGGCACGGGTTCATCCGCGACACGGGCGTGGAGCAACTCATGCGCGACGCCAAGATCACCTGCCTCTACGAGGGCACCAACGGCGTGCAGGCGCTGGACCTGATGGGCCGCAAGGTGATGGGCACGGGCGGTTCCAGCGTACGCGCCATCCTCACGGAAATGCAGCGTTCCATGGAAGCTGCTGGCGCCGCGGGGGCCATGGTGCCTGTGGCCTACACCGCGGAGGTCCGCCGCTTGGGCAAGGAATTGGCCGAACTGACCGCCGTGGTGGTCGCCAAGGCCCCGCAGGATCCCGCCGAAATTGGCGCGGCGTCCTACGACTATCTAAACCACGCGGCCTACACTTTGCTCGCCTGGAGTTGGTGGCGGACGTTGGCAGCCTTGCCGCCGGGCGCGGATGCCGATTGGGCGGAGGGCAAGCGCGCTGCGGCCCGTTTCTTCTTCGAGCGCTTGGTGCCGCGTGCTACGGCCCACGCGGTCGCGGTGCGGGCAGGGGCGGGTGGTCTCATGGATGTGCCGGCCGCGGCGCTACTGGCCTGACGGGGGTAGCCACCGTTCCGCCCGCGTTCAGCCCGCGTTCACGCAGGGTGACTTATCCTCATTGCCTAGTTCAGCCCCTATGGCGTTACAATTCGCCCACGGTCCCTTCTTTTGTCGAGGAGTTTCCCCATGAATCTGCGAGTTCTTCCCCTAGCCCTGCTAGCTGCCCTGTGTCTTGTTGGCGCGGCTCCCACCACAGCCTTTGCTGAGGACGAAAAGTGCGTGGAAAAGTGCGACGAAGGCGCTGACGCCTGCATGAGTGACGCCGGCGATGACGAAAAGAAGCAAAAAGCTTGCGACGAGGAATTTGAGGCTTGCACCAGCAAGTGCGGTTAATTTCCAAACTTCGTACGTAATGCTGTTGCTTAGCCGCTGCATTCTTGTATAGTGCAGCGGCTTTTTCGTGTCCGCGAAAAGCCCTAACCCGCTGATTTTTCAGGTCATCTGACCGGGATCAACTGATGAGCGAGCGAGACGACGATCACTTCGACCTCGACGAGGAATTCCTTGACGGCGCTGCCGAAGAGGATCACGACTACGATCGCATTATCGATCGCGTCGATCGGGGAACTAAGCCTAAAGCCGGGGTAAAGAAAGGCCGTGCTGCCTGGAGCAAACTCGAGGACGTCCTCGCTGAGCGCCGTTTGAAACGGGAACTCAGCGATTTTGAAGACGACGAACTCTAGTTTTCACTTTACCTAAGGCTTTTTCATGTCCGCTGCTAACACCGCGGGCGGCATTCGGCCGTTCGTTGTCCTTAAGTTCGGTGGCACTAGCGTTTCTTCGCGCACCAACTGGGACCAGATCGCCCATGTGCTCCGCCTGCGCCTAGCAGCTGGAGAGCAGCCCGTGGTGGTCCATTCGGCTGTGTCTGGCGTCACCGATCGTCTCGAGGCCTTGTTGGCACAGGCGATGAACGGTGACCCTGCCGTGGCCTTGCTGGGTTTGCGCGAGCGCCACCAACAATTGGCTGCCGACCTCGGCGTGGCCCTGCCGGACGGGGTCGAGGGGCGTCTGCGCGAACTGGAGAAGATTGCCGCTGGCGTTGCCTTGGTGCGAGAGATTAGCGACCACACCCGCGCGCGCGTGATGGGGCAGGGCGAACTGATGGCTACCGAACTTGGCGTGGCTTATTTGCAGTCGCAAGGTTTGGATGCGGAGTGGGTAGATGCTCGTGAGGTGCTCCGCGCGGAGCAACGGGTCGGTGCTCGTGCCAGGGCCAACGTGCTTTCAGCTACCTGCGACTTCTCCCCCGATGCGCGCCTGCAGGCCCGTTTTTCGGCGGTGGCGGGCCGGGTTTACCTCTCGCAGGGCTTCATTGCCAGCGACGAGGACGGGCGCACAGTGCTGCTCGGGCGCGGCGGCAGCGACACCTCGGCTAGCTACTTCGCTGCCAAGTTGGCCGCGTTACGTCTTGAAATCTGGACCGACGTTCCTGGCATGTTTAGTGCGAATCCGCGGGGCCTGCCTTCGGCGCGCCTCATCTGGAGCCTGCATTACGACGAGGCTCAAGAAATCGCTTCCAGCGGCGCCAAGGTGCTACACCCGCGCTGCTTGCTGCCCGTGCGTCAATACGGTATCCCGCTGCACGTCTACGCTACCCACACGCCCGAGATGCCCGGTACGGTCATCAGTGCCTCTCCGGCGGGAGCGGATGCGGCGCGCGTGAAGGCAATCGCTCTGAAGAAGGGCATTACGCTAGTGTCCATGGACAGCCCGGGCATGTGGCACCAAGTGGGTTTCCTCGCCGACGCCTTCCAGGTCTTCAAGCAGCATGGCCTGAGCGTGGACCTTGTCTCCACCTCGGAGACCAATGTGACCGTGTCGCTGGACCCGCAAGCCAATACCTTGGACCAGTCCACCATGGACGCTCTGCTGGCCAGTCTGGCGGAGCTTTGCCGCGCAGAAGTCATCGGGCCCTGCGCGGCGCTCTCGCTGGTCGGTCGCAATATCCGCGGCATCCTGCACAAGTTGGGTGATGCGTTGGCACTATTCGAAGAGCAGCGCATCTATCTGCTCAGCCAGGCGGCCAACGATCTGAACTTCACGCTCGTCATCGATGAGGAGCAGGGCGACCGGCTGGTATCCCAGTTGCACGAATTGCTCATCCGTACCACGCCCGGGGACACCGTCATGGGCCCGACGTGGGAAGACCTCTATAAGCCGAAGGCGCCACAGGCGACTGCGCAGGCTTGGTGGGCCAACGCCGCGGCTGCGACGAAGCTGCAGGCACTAGCCCACGAGCATGGGTCTGCCTACGTTTATGACACCGCCACCCTGCAGGGCCAAGCGCGGGCGCTGCGTGGCTTGCAGAGTCTGGACCGGGTGCACTACGCCTTGAAGGCGAACTCGAACCCTGAAGTGTTGCGCGTACTGGCCGCTGAGGGTATGGCTTTCGAGTGTGTGTCGCGCGCGGAAGTGGAACACGTGCTCGCCGTAGTGCCTGGGCTTAAGGCGACGGAGATTTTGTTCACGCCGAATTTCGCGCCGCGCGCGGAATATGTTTGGGCGGTGGGTGCCGGGGTGCGTTTGACGCTCGACAACCTGCACCCGCTACGTGAATGGCCGGAGATATTTGCCGGACGCGACTTGTTCGTGCGCCTCGACCCTGGCCACGGGCGCGGGCACCACCAGCACGTGCGTACTGCCGGTACCCACAGCAAGTTTGGCGTGCCGCTATTTGAACTAGATGAGTTGGCGCGGCTTGCGGCTGCCGCTGGCGCCCGTATTGTCGGGCTGCACGCGCACGTTGGTAGTGGCATCTTCGCTACGGAGACTTGGCGTGACACTGCCGAGCAATTGGCGGCAGCGGCCGCGCGCCTAACAGACGTTCGCGTGCTGGATATCGGTGGTGGTCTTGGCGTTCCCGATCGCGCCGACCGTGCGCCTGTCGACCTGGCTGCGCTGGATGCCACCCTTGTCGTGTTCAAGGCTATGCACCCGCAGTTCCAGTTATGGATGGAGCCCGGCCGCTTCCTCGTGGCGCAAGCCGGCGTGCTGGTGGCCGAGGTGACACAGCTCAAGGGCAAGGGCAGCATGCAATACGTGGGTCTCGCCACGGGTATGAACTCCCTGATCCGTCCGGCCCTGTATGGCGCTTGGCATGAGATTGTGAACCTCACGCGTCTTGCGGCCGCCGCCACGGAGCGTTACACGGTGGTGGGCCCCATCTGCGAGTCTGGCGACGTGCTCGGCAACGACCGCCACTTGCCGCCAACCTTCGAGGGCGATGTAGTGCTGGTGGCTACCGCCGGTGCTTATGGGCGGGTCATGTCTTCGCACTACAACTTGCGCCCACCTGCCGTCGAGATACTCATCTAAGCTGCGCAGCCCCACTGCCGCGTGCGGTGGGGCTGCTCAGCCAGAGCCTGTTCGGTCGGCGTGACGGCGCGCCAGTTCCACCGCCACATCGCGAAGGCGCATACCACGTACTTGCAACAGCACTTCCAGATGGAATAACAAGTCTGCGCATTCGCCAAGGAAGGCCTGGTCATCTTCAGCGACCGCGGCCAGCGCCACTTCAAGTCCTTCTTCACCGACCTTCTGCGC
>Ga0164294_10000508_pt1 | contig 37546 bp, 27 predicted proteins | sample GEODES005metaG_FD_111479 | JGI IMG/M metagenome (GOLD analysis project Ga0164294, IMG submission 111479) | Oligotrophic lake water microbial communities from Sparkling Lake, Wisconsin, USA - GEODES005 metaG | ecosystem: Environmental > Aquatic > Freshwater > Lake | place: USA: Sparkling Lake... | reverse complement strand
CCGGGCCGGCACCGATGCGGCCGAGTTGCGGGAACGCGACGAACTCGTCGAATGGCGTCAGCGCCTCGACGATCTGGACGACACCACCGCGACCTTCGAGTGGGCCTTTCGCTGGCTGGAGGCAAACCGGCCCGATGCGGGTCCGCGGACGCTGACACATGGCGATTTCCGGATGGGGAATCTGATCGTCGACGGTTCGACGCTCGCCGCAGTGCTGGACTGGGAGGCGGTCCACATCGGTGACATCCACGAAGACCTGGCCTGGTTCTGCGTCCGGGCCTGGCGCTTCGGGGCGCCGCCGAGCATGGCGGCCGGAGGCCTGGGCTCGATCGAGGAGTTCGTCTCGGCCTACGAGCGCGCCGGCGGAACCCCCGTCGACCGGGCCGCGCTGCTCTGGTGGCAGGTGCTGGGCACGCTGAAGTGGGGCATCATCTGCCGCTACCAGGCCGAGCGGCACCTGTCCGGGCAGACCCGATCGGTGGAACTGGCTGCGATCGGACGTCGCGTGTGTGAAAACGAGTGGGACATTCTGGACCTGGTGGAGCGTGCCTCGTGAACGGTCGGCCCACCGCCGCCGAACTCGTCGCCGCCGTCGCCGAGTTCCTCGACGGCGAGGTGCGGTCTAGCACCACCGGGGCGGTCAACTTCCACGCCCTCGTAGCGGCCAACGCCCTGCGGATCGTCGAACGCGAATTGCGTGATTCCGATGCCGATCAACCCCGGGCCGCCCTGGCTGCACTGGGTTACGCCGACGAGGACGCACTCGCTGCCGCCATCCGCGCCGGGGAACTCGATGGCCGCGACACCGAGGTCATGGGTTGCCTTCGGGCGTTGGTCCGGCATCGGTTGGCCATTGCCCACCCCGGGTACGACGAATGAATTTCGTCAATCAGTAGTACCGCGAAATCCCTGCATGCAATCCGTCAAGGCTTCCCCCAACGCGACGTAGACGGCAGTGCGGTCGTTGCGTGAAAGCGATACGCATGCCCGAAGATAAGCACCCGGATAGGCCGCAGACAGCAGGGCGTAGTCCTCATGCGCGAATGCACGTGCGTACGCATTGCTGTTAGCAATCGCGTTGGCGGCTGAGTAGAGTCGGACGGCGGCAGCAGTGTTGATCGAAGCGTAGTGATCCCGATACGTCTCTGCTGCATCCTGCTCGTAGTTGTGCGAACCTGCATAACGCCACGCGGCTTCTGCTGCAGTAGCAAAGGCCTCATCACGGGGATAGCTGTGCTCGTAGACGACTCGCATCGCCGGCTCAAGAGTGCGGTGCCACTCGTCCTCAGCAACTGCCTGTCCGCGCGACGCGCGGCGATGTAGATCTCTGACGTCCAAATGTATTTGGACCGATAGCCCGCGCTGCTCGCAACTCTCTATCACCAGCGAACTGACAGCACTCGCATACCAGTTATGCACGACCTCGAATGGCATCGGCTCGTCCGACCCCGGGAGATCATTGCGCAGCCCGCCCACCCACCGGGACCGGAACGCGTCGTCGGACTCGTCGAGGATCAGCCCAACGATTTGTTGAAGCCATCCTGATTTACCGGCACCTGATGACGACGAGCCGAGTTCCTCTTCCCACGCCTGATCGAGATGTCCCGGCATCATCCGGTTCCGGCTTGGGGAACGCCGCCGTTTATCGCAACCCGGTGACCAAATCGGCTGAGCGGGTAATAGTCGTAGATGGCATGGTGCTGAACACAGCGGTTATCCCAGAGAACCAGGGTGTTGTTCTGCCACCGAACTCGACAACTCAATGCGGGTCGACTCGGAATCAGAGCGAACAACATATCGAGCAGCGCGCGACTTTCGTCCTTTGACAGTTGCGGAATGTGCGAGGTGTATCCGGGATTGACAAAAAGCAGTTTCCGACCGGTCTCGGGGTGCCGGACAACGACGGGGTGCTCGGTGATCGACCCGAGCTGGATCTGCGTCGCGCCGTCATGCACAGCCGTGAGCTGCTCCAGGAACTTCTGCATCGGCTGTGAACAGAGTTCGTAGGCCAGGTGCATGTTTGCGAACAACGTATCGCCGCCGCAACCGCTCTCCGGCACCTGGGTGATGTAGAGCATCGATCCCAGGGAGGGTTCTGCATCAGAGGTTCCGTCGGCGTGCCAGCCGTCTCCGGCGATCTGCATATCCTTGGCACTCGTCTTGATATCGAGGACATAGGGGTCGCCATGCTCGGGTGGCGGGTTGACTGGTCGAAGTTCCCCGAAGTTGCCGGCAAAGCGCTTGTGATCCTCTGTGGTGATGACCTGATTGCGGAATACCAGAACATGATGGTCCAGGAAGGCGCACTTGATCTCGGCTAACTGCTCGGCGGTCAGTTCCTGCGCCAAGTCGACGCCGGAAATTTCCGCTCCGATTACCGGAGTGATCTGGTCAACGTCGAGGGTGCGATAGCGCCGATTTGGCCTGGTGGTGAGCCGCTCGAAGGCTTGGAAATCATCCTGTTTCATTGGGGCTGCCTTTCGTCGGCATTCTCACAGTCCATGATCGAGAAGTTCAGACAAGACGATCCGACCCCATGCCAAGTTCCCATGGATCTCGTCGTTGACCTCGCACAGTTCCTTACGCTGGAATCCGGTCTCGTCGATGATTCGGCTCCGCGGATCGACAACTTCTACCCCTATCTCGGCGACGCACTGCCCGATGATGTTCTGCGCCGCCATGAACACATCTGCGTCGGCTTGCATCGGAACCCGCTGCGGTGGCATCACCGCCACAACGCGGAGCCCGAACGCACATAGCTGACGATAGAAGGCCAATGCGGGAGCGAGCATCGCCATCACGATGTCCCCGAATAGCGAACTCGAGAGGAATTCTTCCCACTCGACAACTGTGCTGCGGTAGAGCGTCCAATTCTGCGTGGTCGCCATGAAATGGGGGGCGAAGCCGACGGTGCTGATGAGCGGGACATCGAGGTCTGCCACACGGTCAATATTCAACTCGGTCAGGAACCCGCGAAAACAATGATCCATATGCGGCAGGCGGAAGACAATGTCGTCCTCCTCGGCGCTAAAAAAGGCGCCGAAGAAATCGCGGCCCGCACCCAACGGGCCTCCCGAGTGTGGAATCCGGGCGGCCATTGTCGCCCTGCCCAGCGGGCCCACATGCGAGTCACCGAGCAGGAGAAACCTAGCGGGGGCTGTAGTAGTCGAGGATTGCATCGTCACACTCATCACCCCCTGGTTCCCTCGGCGGTACTCGGGTCGGCTCCGCGCAGTCGGGCCCTGCCTGCAAAGCGGTCATGAGATGCCGAATGACGAAATCGACACCCTCCTCCGATACCTCACGAAGATTCGCCTTGTAAAAACTGCTCCGAAACGGCTGCCCGGTTATCAGCTCGTAGGACGGAAAATAGTCAACCTGGTCATGCTCCCGCACCAGTTGCCCGGCCACGGCACGCAGTGTGGACTTGGTATAGGCGTTGGCCACCAAAGCATGATCACCCGATGCGGTGGCGGTCAGCGGAACCGGTGACACGGTAAGCAAAATGCGAAGCTCCGGATTGTTCTCGTGAAGTAACTCGATCGTGTCTGCCAGATCCCGGTGAATCTCGCCGAACGAGTAATTGTGAAACTCATGCGCCGCCGGATCAAAAAGTCCGCGGATGGTTCCTGGACAAACCGGGTATACGGTTCGACTTGTCCGGTGGATCCACGCCTCGGTGAGCCCCAAGGTGATGATGAAACAACTCGCGTTGGCCACCGCGTCGCGGATCGCCCTGAATGTGCGGTTCCGGGCTTCCAGCATCTCGTCCAATGAGCCGTATCCATCCGGTTCGACCGCGGGCCGACACGGGTCGTAATACCGGAGATCCTCAACCCAGAACTCCGCGCTGGCCTCGGACCGAGCGAACGCCCAGAAAATCCACTGCTTCAGCGCCGCTGCCGTGTAGATGTTTCCGGTGCGAAAGGAGAATTCGCGGTAATGCCGGGCATTGCGCTCCTGTGCCGTTAATCCCGGAGGTGGTAGTTCGGCGTCGTACCAGTTCATGCCGTGGTCGAGCAGTGCTCGTCCGATGCGGGCGGCGAAGCAGGAGCCCGCGGTGATCAGGGCTGAGTCCTGGTCGATGGTGAATTTCGGTTGCCACACATCGCCGATCGCCTCGATAGACGGCTCTGCGACGGAAGCCCGCCAAAACGCGCGTGCAGGAAACTGCTGGTATGGATGCATCAGACGAGTTCGCCAATCGTCTCGGCGATCGTTCCCGCGATCTGCTCAATATGCGGCGGCCGGACGACCTCGTAGTGAGTTGCATCGATCGTCCGCAGTTCTTCCAGCTGGGGTAAAAGCCGCTGCCATGTTGCGACCGAGTCCGGCCCAGGACGGAAATACGGCAAATCTGTCACCGCGCGTGAGGCTAGCCACACCCAGCTGGGAGTAGCGCGGAGTCGTGGAGGCCGATATCCAATCATGCTGTGCACGTTGGCTTCACAACAGGCGGCCAGGCGTCGTGCGTACTCGTACCCACTCGAGCCGGATTGATTCTCGCCCGCTTGGCCGAGTTCGTGCTGAAAAACACGTGCAAGCTCTTCCGGACCGAACTTTGTGATCTCGACTCCGGCATCGCTGGCCGGTGGGTCCAGGAGGTATAGCGCGTCGACGTGTTCGCCAGCACTTTCGGCGTGATGAGCCATGCCCATCGCGACCCACGCCCCGAACGACCATCCGGCCAGCCGTATGCGCCACCTCTCGCTTGGGAATCGGCTTTCAAGTGCTGCGCGATAAGCACGGGCGCGCTCGTCCAGTGTCCACCGGAGAGGGGAGGGCAGCCGCAAACCAGGATCGGCGATCAAACAGACCGTCAGCTCAGATGGGAGCGCCGTGACCAGAGCCCGATAGCTCTGGAGGTCGCCGCCGACGGGGTGAATCAGACAAAGAACGTCTCGCCCGGCCCCTTCCTGCCAGACTTCTACCGTCACCTCATCGGACCTATCAGCGGCCGCGGCGATACGGGAGAGGATCTCAGCGAGACTCACTTCATGGCTCAACTCAGAGAGTTCAAGACCGACTCCCGACACCTCCCTGATCCGGTCGATCAATTCCAACAATGTGAGCGAGTCAGCACCCAGGTCGTACAAGCACTGCTGTGGATCGACCGAATCAACAGCCAGCGCGCCGCGGAGTTCGGCAGAGAGTAATTCAGCCAGATCCCGCCTCCGGGCGAAGTCTGCAGCGGTAGCCGGTACCGAAGGATCGACGGCGGCCGCGGCGGAACGTGCGGCACCGTAGAAAGCCTGCGCGTTCTCCAATTCAGTTGTGGAAACGAGTAGTTGGGGTAGCTGCAGCCGCGTGGCATGTTCGAAGATCCGCTTACCCTCCGCGGTCGATAGTCCGACTGCCAAGTGCGCCCGATGCCTGCCGTCGGGGTGTGGAACGTGCGCAGCCATGCCGCTTTCACTCCAGATGTCCCAGTTGATACCGATTCGAAGCGTCGACTCTGATGCCGTGGCACGAAACTGCGCAAAGCTGTCCAACGCCCCGTTGCCGGCCGTGTAATCCAATTGGCCGGCAGAGCCGAAGTGAGTCACCATCGACGAGCAATACACGGCCAACTCCGGCCGGTGGCTCTCGATCAATAGCTCGACCACCATTGCGGCCGCGAGCTTCGCGGCGGTGCAGTGGCGAGCGGCGGCCGCGTCTCGACGAACGATCAGTCCTCCGGCTGGCACCCCTACGGCATGCACCACACTCACGAGCCGGTCGGCATGACGACCGACCATGGCGGCGACTGCGTGTGGGTCGGAGACGGCGAGATCGGCTTCGATCATCGTCACGCGGTCAATCCACGAGCTGAGTTGTTCTGGGATCTGCGAGTTGCGCGCGACCAACACCACGTGTTCGCCGCCACGCTCCAGCAGTGATGCCGCAATGGTGGCTCCAATGCCGCCGGTGCCGCCCAGCACGACATGGGTGCCCCCAACAGCCGGGGTGTCAGCCCGCGCGGGTTGCGAGGGCCGTTGGACCCGGGTGGTATTCGGTTCCCACCAGTAGCCCTGTCTTAACGCCGACTGAATGGGTAGCGTCGCCGATTCAACGCCGAGCAATCCCACCAGCGCCGCTGACCAGACCTGCCAATCAGGTCCCGACAGATCAAGCCAGCTCGATGACACGGCACTCTCGTACCCCGCCACCATCGCGACACCGGCCAACAGGCCAAGTTCAGGACGGCGTACCGGGCTGTCTACCGGCCTGGCATCCGACGAAAGCCAGACGATCCTCGGCCGTGCGTGAGTGTGGCTCAGCGCCTGCAACAACGCAGCCGGAGTGTCCAGACATGCCCACTGCGCTTGGTCCAGTGTCCCGCTTCCTACCGGTCCCGTGACCGATAGCGGCAGCGCATGCAGCCAGTCGACACCCGCGCGCAGTTCGTCGGCAACCTCAGCGAGCAGTGCGGCAATTGAAGCGGGGTCAGCGGGATTCATCTCGAAGGTATCCGTGCCGCAACGCGCAAAGGTCAGCGCGGCGACAACGTGGATCACCCGCGCGTAGGTGGACCGGAAGGTTTCGAGAACCGCAGCATCCAAGGGATCACTGGTGACGATCACGAGGACACGGGAGCTCCGCGAGGCGGACGACAGCGCTCGTCGGCAGCGAACCCACGTTGGCTGATATAGCCAGTCGTCTTCGGGTAACCGGGAGCCCGGGTCGGCCAGTGGCAATGTTGCCGAGCGTTGGACTCTGTCGCGCTGGACTCCGTCGTATTTATAGCTAGCGCATTCGAAAGACGGTGTGGGGAAGTCCCACGGTGGCGGTGCGGACACCCCGGGCCACTCGATGAGCTGACCCGCCACCCACCGTTCGGCGAGCTGCTCGGAAGTCAGACCGATCGGTGAAATTGCATCACCGGATGGTTCGTTGACCTCCGGTTGGGGCGCACTCCGAAGCCACGCGACGGCCTCCCCCGGCTCAACACAAGCCTTCGCGATCCGCCAGCGTCCGGGCCGACGACCGACCTGGAGATGCAGGAGCACTTCATGGAAGGAGTCCGGATTTAGGTTCAAGTAGTCAGCCACTCGATCGGCATCCACACGCAGAGCACTCTCGCTGCTGCTTGAAAGAACCAGGCACGGAAGCACACCGGAAGCCGACGATGTGGGCGAATAGTTCGCCTCGAGAATCACGTGCGCGTTGGTGCCTCCGATACCGAAGCTGCTTACTCCCGCCACCCGTTCGCGGCCCTCGGGCCACTCGCTGGCTGTCACTGGCACATGGAAGGGTTCCCAGTCGGAACCGAACTTCGGGTTCGGTGCCTGAAATTCCGCGGTCGGCGGCAAGAAGCCGTGATAGACGCCCAGAGTGGCACGGATAAGTCCGACAATTCCAGCCGCGGCACCAAGATGTCCGATCTGGCTCTTGACTGTCGAGAGGGCGACCTGCCCCGGTTGAGCGCCATCCAGAGCTTGACGAAGCGCCCTTACCTCTACCGGATCCCCCAGTCCGGTTCCGGTGCCGTGTGCCTCGATATAGCCGATATCCCGTCCGGTCCGGCCGCTGCGGCGCAGAGCGTCCCGGATGACATCACGTTGACCGGCCGGCGACGGCGCACTGTAACTCAGCTTTGTCGAGCCGTCGTTGTTGATCGCCGAACCTGTGATCACCGAGTAGATCCGGTCGCCATCGCGCTGCGCTGCACTCAATGGCTTGAGTACGACTGTTGCGACCCCGCTCCCACCAAAAGTGCCGTCCGCGTCATCGCTGAATGCCCGGCAGTGCCCGTCCCGGGAAAAAATATGTTGTGGCGTATATACATAGCCTGCGGCTAGATCCGGATCGATCAGGGCGGCGCTGACAAGCATGACGTCTGCGTCTCCCTGGCGAAGCATGCCGGCGGCAAGATGCACTGCCACTAGGGAGCTTGCACACGCTGCTTGCGCCGTGAATGCGGGGCCCGTCAATCCCAACAGGTAGGCCGCTTTGGTCGCCAAAAAATCTTTGTCGTGGTGCAAGGCCAGCTGGAAACTGTCAGGCATGAGATCAGGATCCGTCTCGCGCAGCATTGCTTGGAAGTAGGTGTTTTCGCCGCAGGATGCAACCATCCCCACTCTGTGGGTCGCGGGCTGCGCAATGCCGGCGTGCGCCAGTGCTTCGACACAATTCATCAGCACATGACGCTGTTGCGGATCCATCCACGCGGCGTCGCGCGGACTGATCCCAAAATGCCTCGGGTCGAAATCGAAGATGCCGTCCAACTGGCTTCGCGCGCCAACCAGCCCAGGCGCAGCAGGAAAATACTGAACCCCTGATCTTCCCGTACGCACCAGGTCCCAGAAGGCGGCCAAGTCCGGTGCACCTGGCAGTCGGACAGCCATTCCGATCACCGCGATCGGCTCGTCAGATGATTTCCGGCGGTGCGCACGCCGATCCCCCGCAGCGTCCTCGTTGAGGAAGCGGGCCAACTTTGCGACAGTGATGTGGTCGAACAGATCGGCGACCGAGAACGGTAAACCCAGCTCCTGGGCACAACGGAGGTGGAATCGCATCAGCCCGAGGCTTGAGGCCCCTGCGTCGAAGAAACTCTCATCCAATCCGATCGGGGCCCCGATGACTTCTTCGAATACGCGACACAGTTGCAATTCCAGATTCGATGCACTGACGTGCGTTGTGCCGAATCGGACAATTTCACGTCCGGATGCCGTGAGGGCAGGCCCGCGATCCAACTTGCCACTCGGGGAAAGCGGAAACTCCGCGACGTGCCGAAAACGGTCGACGCGAACATAGGCCGGTAACAACGCGGCCAGGTGCGTGGTCAGGTCGTCAAAACTCGGTGTGCGACCCGCGGCCCTTACATATGCGACGAGTTGGTCGTCTTCCTGGATCACTACAGCCTGGGCGATACCGCGGTGCTCCAGCAGGGCAGCCTCGACTTGCTCAAGTTCCAGTCGATAGCCGCTGGTCTTGACCTGCCGGTCTTTCCGGCCGACGTACTGAATCACACCGTCGCCGTCGACAGAGACAAGATCTCCGCTTCGGTAGAAGAGATCGGGCGATTCAACGAATCGATGTGCATTGAGCTGTGGGGCATTCAGGTAGCAGCGCTCCGCCATGAGACCGCCGATCAGTAATTCGCCGACAGCACCCGGTAGAGCGGATTTCCCGGATGAATCCACCACCCGCAAAACACTGTTCGCGACCGGACGGCCGATAGCTGGACGATGCGGCCACCTGTCGGGATCACCGTCGAGGCAGAGACTGGTGACGACGTGAGTTTCCGTCGGACCGTAGTGATTGAAAAGGCTAGCCCCGGATAGACCCGCGAACCAACCACGGATCGCTGGCGAACAGATGAGCTGCTCGCCAGCAGTGATCACTTCGCGAAGGCGCGAGGGATAGCTGCCGAGTTGAATGCCGTGTTCGGCGAGCATCTGCAAGGCGACGCATGGCAGGAAGAGTCTCTCAACACCGCCGGACTCCAGTCGCTCCAGCAGCAATGGCATATCCCGTCGCCACTCGGGCTGCACCAGTTGCAGACAGCCACCACTGCAGAGCGTTGTGAAAATCTCCTGAAACGAAACGTCGAATGACAACATCGAGAATTGCTGGGTCACAGCGGCGCCTGTAAGACCACCCGAACGTTGTTGCCATTGAATGAGATTGCACAACACCCGGTCATGGACTTCTACACCCTTGGGCTCGCCAGTGGAGCCTGACGTGAACAACGTGTAGAGCGGTCGCCGAGGGTGCACCTCCCGTGTCGCGATTACGGCACGGGGGCTGGAAAGTGCGGAAAGACTAACCGCCTCCGTGCACACTCCGGTAATGCCAAGCTCCCCGAACTCGGCCTGACGATCCGTCCCCAGAAGTACACACAGCGGCTCGACCTCGGTTATGACGCGTCGCAACAGCGTGGGCGGATAGGCCGGGTCCAGGGGCACAGCGGTGACATTCAATCGAGCCAATGCGAGCAATGCGACCACATGCTCGATCGAGGGTTGGAAATACAGTGCGACGTGACAAGACCCATCACGTTCAATCGCGGGATACCCCGCCAGCAAGTGCTCGGCAAGTGCCGCCGCGTATGCATCCAACTCGGCGTAGCTCACCACACCATTCGCCGACCGTAGCGCCGGCGCGTCCGGCGTCAGCGATACCTGATGGACAAACCCTTCGGCGATCGTCTGATAGGTCAGGGCTGCGCTCTCACCACGGCAGTCTTCAGATCCGTATCTCTGATGAGAACGTGGGAGTTCGTCGGGGGTCGCGGTCCGCGATCGGTCGAGCAGGGACAGACCATGAACGAAGACGTCGGCGATTGCTACGACCTCCGCGTGAGTGAATCGACTCGCGGCATACTCGCAGAGCAGTTCCAATCCCCCGCCGTGGTCCACCACGGTCATCGTGATCGGGCATTTCGCATCGGCTCCGCTCCGAAACAGTGGCTCGATCCGGCAATCGTGAAGGCGCAATGCCGAGAAGTCAGTGTTCTCCAACACAAACAGGTAATCAAAGGAACGGTCCGCCGCCGACTGACTGCTCAGCACGTCGGCCAAGACGACTTCCTCGTGGTCCAAGACCACCCGGACAGTCTCACTGATGCGCGCTATCTGACTCTGCAGATTCTCGTCAGGATTGATCTCGACCGGCACCAACACGGTATTGGCCATCATGCCGACGGTGTCTTCGAATTCCTGCAACACGCGGTTTGCCACCGGAGCCGCGAATCGTGGTCGCGACTCTCCGGTGACCGCGTACACGCTCAACGCACATAGGGCCAGCAGCAGTTGGAATCGCGTCACCCGTAATTCGGCGCAGAGCCTCCGCACGGTTGCCGCATCGACGGCATCGAGAGACCGCTGGAGCAACAACGCCTTGACCGGGTCCCCGGTAGAGCCGGTGGAGCCCGACGGGAGTTCGGCAAAACCATCATGTTGGTCCAGGAATGAACGCAAATCGTCACGTTGATTCAGGTAGGCATCGCGAGCAAACCAATCAGCCTGCCAATGCGCGTAATCCAGCATCGTGAACTGCTCAGCACCGTGCTGTGGTGACCCACCGGCATACGCAGTGGAGAGGTCCTCGAAGATCAGGTTCAGCGACCATCCATCGACGGCAATGTGATGCATCCGGAGCAGCAGAACGCCGCCGGTCGGATCAGGGGCCCAACTGGCCCTCAACATTTCCGGTTGCGCCAAGTCGAATGGTTCGGTGAAATACGACCCCGGAACGCGATCGGGCTCGATCCACGGGTCATAGGCATCCATGACCCGTTGGTAAATCCCCTCCGGGGTTGCCTCGAACCTGGTTCGCAGTGCAGGCCGTCGCCGCACAACGGTTTGCAATGCAAGTCTCAGGGCCGCCACATCAACCGGGCCGTCGATGCGGAATGCGAGGTCGACATCGTAGGCGCGAGCACCGGGGCTTCGCTGCTGGAGCAGCCATAGGCGCTGCTGCTCGCTGGTGGCCGGCGTCGCAAAAGTCGCTGGCTGCACGGTCGGAGTCGGATACACCGAAATGTCAGCGGGTGCCGATGATGAGATTGCAGCGCTTATTCGCTCAAATTCCTCTCGGAGGACAAATGATTGCGATAGCTCAACACCCCAGCGCTGCCGAATTGCGAACCGGAATCGCAGGGCTGTGAGCGAGTCTCCGCCAACGGATGTCCAGCAGTCCCTTCGGCCGGGCCGAAGACCGAGCAGCTCTTCTGCCAGCGCAAGAACATCTCGCTCTGCCTCGGAAGTCGATTCATCGGTATGGAAACGGCTCCATGGTTGAAGGTCGCTGCGCAACAGCGCAACTTCATCGACCTTTCCATTTGGAGTGAGCGGAAACTCATCGACCACATAGATGTGGTGCGGTCGCATGTACGTCGGCAGAGTACGGGCAAGATGAAATTCGAAGTCGTCGAATGACAGTGCCGAACCAATCACCAGGTAGGCGAGTAACTCGGTGATGCCGCGATCGTCATTGCGACGAGCGCAGACATGGGCACGCCGCACCGACGGGTGGACCGTCAGCTGACTCTCGATCTCGCCGGGTTCAATGCGAAAGCCACGAACCTTTACCTGACGGTCAAGTCGGCCGATGAAGGTGACGAGTCCATCGGCATCGGCGCGCGCCAGGTCACCGGATCGATAGAAGCGTTCGCGGCCGCCGTCGAACCACGGCAGCGTGACGAACCTCGTCGCAGTCTCGTCAGGAAGGTTCTGATAGCCGGCCGCGATGCCGTCGCCTGCCAGCAACAGTTCGCCGACCTCGTCCACCGCAGCGACACGTTCGAGACCCGGCACCACGAGCAATGCTTTCGTTCGCGGTAGTGGCCTCCCAATCGGAACGATTCGGTCGCTGAACCCGCGCGGGATTGCACCGCATAGTGCAAACGTCGTCGATTCGGTGGGGCCATAGCCGTTGTAAATCACAGTCTTACTTTGCGGGTTATTCACATACCAGCGACGGATCATGTCGGGATCAAGTTGCTCCCCACCAACAAGCAACTGACCTACGCTGGCGAAACAACGGGGCGCTGTGTCAACAATGACATTGAACAGCGCCGCAGTGACCCATGTCGTATCGATGCGTTCCCGACGTATCATCTCTTCAAGCAGGTCTGGTGTGGCAACCACCTCGTCGGGGACGACCACACAAGATCCGCCGGTCATCAAAGGTGTCCAGACCTCGAAGCTCAACGCATCAAAAGCCGGATTCGACATCCAGGAAAACCGGTCTCCCCCGCAGATATCGATATAGCCAGGCATGGCAAGCCGCAAGATCCCGGCATCGCGCACTTGAACGCCCTTCGGCTTACCCGTCGTACCTGACGTATAGAAGAGAAATGAGGCCTCCGCCGGCGAATGTGGTGCTCCCGCCGCAATCGCAGCGCCAGCGGCTTCCGCCGAGCGGTCTAACAGCGCGCTGACCGGCAGGTGCATGATCGAGCCTGGACCCGGTTGCAAAACTGGGGCCGACTCGTCGAAAATCAACGCCGTCGCCGCCGAGTCGGTGAGGATGTGCCGATACCTGTCCAGCGGGCTATTGGGGTCAAGTGGAACAACCTGGGCGCCAAGTCTCAACACTCCCAGCATGACTGCGACGAGCTGCCATGATCGAGGAAGAATCACCGCCACGGCCTGTCCCGGGTGCACCCCTGCGCGTTGAAGGGCAAGCTCAACCGAATAGGCCAAAGCGCCCAGCGATGCGTAATCGACTCGTGTGTCGTGGTCGATGATGGCCACCGCATCAGGAGTTCGTCGCGATTGTGCGTAAACACTATCGGCGAGGCTGCGGAAGCCCCCGCTGGTGTCAGGCCCCATCATGTGCTGACCACCGACGATGATGCGCCGAGACCCCTCAGGACGGCCAGCTCGTCGGTGATGAATTGAGCGACCTTGTGCAACGAGGGTGCCTCGAGCATCTCCCAGTGTCCGGAGTCAACGGCCTCGATCCGCAGCTCCCCAGCGCAGCGGCGGCGCCAGGCCGCAGCAACGTCGGTAGCGGATCCGTCGTCGCACGTCGCCTGGACATAAATCATCCGGGCGCTCGAAATCTGCGGCTGATAGGACTTCAGCGTCAGTCTGTGGTGGTTGTAGACACGGAAATACCGTTGCAATTGGTCATCCGCAATCGCGGGATAGGCGCCGTTGAAACGCACCAGTTTCTCGTAAAACTCCTCGCCGCCAACGGGTCCGATCGCCTCTCGCTCAGCAGCGTCCTCAGCGATTCGGGCATCAAGCAGTACCGCGCTGACCCGAGTGTGTCCCGCCGCAGCAAGACGCCGCGCCATTTCGTAGGCAATCACCCCACCGTAGGAAAGTCCGCAGATCACCAGTGATTCATGATTGCCCAAACTCAGCTTGTCTAGGTACTCCTGTGCCATCTCCTCGACAGTCCCGGCCATCACTCCTCCCGGATTGACACCGGGTGACTGCATGCCCAATACGGCGACCTCTGCCGGAAGCATTGCGCCCAGAGGTAAATAGCAGAAGGCGGTGCCACCGGCGGGATGCACACACACGACGAGTTCTCGACTGGATCCAGCGCGCAGTTCGATCACCGGCTCTTCGCCGGAGAATTGGCCCCCCGCCCGGACGACAACCGCAAGCCGCTCAATCGTTGGTTTCAACATCACTTCACGTATCGGAATCTCACATTTGAATTCGCGCTCGATCGCTGACGCGAACTTCACTGCGAGCAGCGATGTTCCACCAAGATCGAAGAAGTTGTCGGAAACACCCACTGTTGGGAGATTCAGCATCTCGCTTAAGATTCGGCAGAGGGCCATCTCCACCTGGTCCCTAGGGTTACCGATGTTGATATCCGTCTGACGATGCGAATGCGCTTGTGCCAGGACGACATTTCGATCGAGCTTGCCGTTGCGGTTCAACGGCATTTCCGGCAGTTGTAGAAATACTTCGGGAATCATGTAATCGGGAAGCAGATTCGACATTGCAATCCGCCACGCGCTAACCGACTTCAGCGGCGAATCTCCGGAAGCGATGACCGCTACCAGTCGCTTCTCGCCCGAAGCCTTCTGGTCTACGAGTACCGTCGCCGATGGCGTACCCGCCACTCGGCGCAGCGCAGCCTCGATTTCGCCCAGCTCGATACGGTAACCCCTGAGCTTGATCTGGTCATCATTGCGGCCAACAAACTCGACATTGCCGTCAGCGCTGGGTCTGGCCAAATCCCCAGTTCGATACATGCGCGCACCGACCACGAACGGATCCGGAAGGAACCGCTCCTCGGTCAGGTCGGGACGATTCAGATAGCCGTCGGCAAGGTTTGCCCCGGCGAGGTAGATCTCTCCGACCACGCCGGTGGGTACCGGCCGCAGCTGTCGGTCGAGGACGTACAAGCGGGTGCCCGGCAAGGGCCGCCCGATGGGACAGCGCCGGTCTAGGGCTTTGAACGTGCTGTAAGCGCTCGCATACACGGTTGCCTCAGTGGGCCCGTAGGTGAACTGGATCTGCAAACCAGGAAGCGCCGACTGGATACGGAACAGGGTGAGCTCGGACTGCGGTTCCACACCTGTCATCACCCGTCGCAGCGACAATCCTGCCAACCGCTTCTCGGGATCTTCACCGAGCCAGTTCATATAGGCAGGGGGCAGGTAGGCGTGGACGATTTCTCGCTCCGCCATCCACCGAAACAGTGCTTTAGGGTCACCCCGCAATTCCTCGGGCACGACGTGTAAGACGGCGCCGGTAGTCAGCGCAAAAAGAATCTCGAGCACAGAGACATCGAATCCGATGCTGTACCAGGTCGATGCCGCTTCGCCGGGAGCTGAGCCAACCCGCTCCAACCAATCGTTCAACATATGCACGACGCTGGCATGCGTTATTGCCACGCCTTTCGGCCGTCCGGTCGATCCTGAGGTGTAGATGATGTAAGCGAGGTCGTTCGATCTGACTGTCATCTGGGACTCGACCGCGAACTCCGGGGCGATCTCGCTCAGCGCCAGTGCATTCCACGCCTCCGGGCAGTCGTCGCCGCAACTGAGGATCACCATCGGGGCTGCCTCTCCGACCATGGCGGAAAGACGTTCGTGGGGCTGGATACGGTCCAGTGGCAGATAAGCGGCACCAGATTTGAGCACGCCCAATATCGCGACGGGCAACTGGAACGATCGGTCCGGGTAGATGGCAACCACCCGGCCGGGACCGACTCCGCGATCGATGAGCGCCCGAGCCACACCGTTTGCGCACCGCTCCAATTCGGCATAGGTGAGACGATCATTACCACTGACCACCGCCAGCTGGTTGGGGCGCTCTGCGACCTGTGCCGCGAACCGCTCGACGATGCCGGTTCGGTCCTCATCGACCGGCCGCGGTCCATGGCTTTGCTGTATCAGAGCCTGTTGCTCACCTTCGTCGATGAGACTGATATCGCCCAGGGGCTGATCCGGTTGACTGAGGAACTGGCCCAGTACCCGTATCAGAGACCTGCCATACCGTTCGACGGACTCGAGTTCGAAAAGGCTTGTGGCGTAGTCGATGTATCCGACAATTCCATTGCCCTCCTCTGCAATGCTCAGCAAAAGGTCATACATCGCGAGCGTGTCCGGCAGGCCGATCGGTGAAACGTCGACACCGGAAATTTCCAGCAAACCGTCCAGTGAGGAGATTTGCGCGACCATGGTTTGGAAGATCGGAGAGTGGGAGTGGTCCCGCGGAGGGTTGAGCCGTTCCACTACCCGCTCGAACGGCAGCTCGCTATGGGCCAGGTCCTCGCGAAGCGCCGCACGCACCTGCCTGCAGAACGCAACAGAGGTGATCGTGTCGGAAACATTCATCCGAATGGCAACGGTGTTAACGAAGTAGCCTATGACGTCTGAGTATTCGGCTCTTCTGCGATTGGCGATGGGAACGCCGACGACCACGTCGGCCTGTCCGGATAGACGGGCAAGTAGAACGGACCAGGCTGCGAGGACAAGGGTGTAAAGAGTGACACCATTCTGTCCGGCGAACTCCACCAATTCAGCGGTCAGAGTTTCGTCAAGCGTGACCGGGACGCGGGCGCCGTCATAGTCCTGTTCGACGGGGCGCGGACGGTCAGTTGGCAGCGGTAGCAGCGGCGGTGCGCCGGCGAGCCGCTCGGCCCAGTAGTCAGCCTGGTTTTTCGCCTCGGTGCCGGCCAGCCACTCGCGCTGCAGCCGGATGTAGTCGCCAAATGTCCGGGTGGGCGGCTGTACCTCCGGTCTGCCGCCAAGCATCAGTTCCCGGTAAGTGGAGCTGATCTCACGCCATAAAATCCGCTCGGACCAGCCGTCGTAGACAATGTGGTGCGCGGTGACGACCAGTACATGGCGGCGTGGCCCCATGGTCAGGAGTCTGGCCCGAACCAACGGGCCGCCACTGCTCAGGTCGAAGGGGAGGCGACGTTCCGCGCGGAGCGAATCGGCCAAACGTCCCCTTTGCCGTCCGGAACTACTGTCGGTCAGGTCCGTGGTGACAACCGGGAAAAATCCGGAAGCCGGAAGTAATCGCCGGGCCGTTTCACCGCTGACCGTGACGAAAGTCGTTCGTAAGGCCTCGTGCCGCTCGACGATGGCCGCTAATGTTTGTGAAAGCGCCTGCGAGTCGACCGACCCGCGTAGCTCGAAGGCTTTCGTCACGTTGTAGACGGCGCGGGCATTTTCGAAGTGCTCGTAGAGCAGCAGGCCTTCCTGCCGGACAGACAGGCGACCGGAATCTGGCCTCATGCCCTGTTCTCCTCGAGGTGGGTTCGGCGATCACGATAGGCAAGATTCACTAAGCGGGAGAACTTGCGAACGGATTTTTCCCCGTATGGATACCATTTCCATGTCGACAATGCCACCGGGACATCGTCGAAGCCACCCGGTGCATAAAGCCAACTCAACGCAAGCCGATTGCTCCTAGCCGCAGATTCACCCAAACACAACTAATTCCCGGTGAAATCATGATGTGAAAACCTGCCACCGACGGAATCCCGACAAGGAGTAATCGCGGTGAATTCCGAACCACGCGTCGCCCGCTACGGTGCGTTACTCACCACGGGCGGTTTGTATATGACTGGTGTTTACCTCGCCAGCGTGACGATTGTGCTGCCCTACATTCTTTCGACGCAGGGCGTGATTTGGGCTGCCGGACTGATCTATCCGGCCTACATCGTCGGCTACATCATCGGAAACGCATCAGCGCCCGCGGTGGTCGCACGGTCAGGCGCCCGGGTTCACCTGGTCCTAGCCGGATCGGCTGTCGCGCAGGCCGCCTGCGTATTGATCGAAGCCACTGCGGCCAGCACGGACTTCTTCGTTGCCGGGGTGTTCCTGACCATGTCTGTCGTGGCGGGTATTGCCTGCGGAATCAACACCATTGCGGAAGCCGAAATCGTCTCTCGCAAGCTCCCGGAAGCCCGCAGGCCCGGCTATTTTCTGGCCTGTACCGCAGTCGGTTCCCTCGCAGTGATTGCGTCAACTCTGCTATTGACGCCCTTCCTCGCCGCGCGAGACCCGCACCATTCACAAGTCGACTTGCTGTGGCTTGGCGCCGCGGGAATCCTTATCGCGGGGATCGCCGCGGTAGCGGTTGGTCCAGTGAGGCCTGAGTGGGACGAACCGCTCGCCGGCGGATTGGCCACAAGCTACCGAGACGGCTGGAAGGTTGCCCGATCACAACCATGGTTCCAGCAGAACTTGATAACACAGGTGTTATTCGTTCCCATCAGTCTCAGCGCAACGTTTTACACTTTGCACTCCCAACAAGCATTTGGTGACGCCCCCGGCAACCTGCATGCGCTGGTGGTTTTCGGCGGACTCGGGATTATTGTCGGCGCACCGTTCTGGAGGTATGTTTTCAAGGCTGCCGGGGTTCGCGGAATGCTCGTGACGAGTGCGGTGATCTCATTCTGTACGGCGTTGATCTGCATCGTCGCTGAAGTCTTCGACGAATGGTCCCTGGACTGGGTGCATGGATTCGTGATCATGTTGTCAATGGTGGCTGCACAGGCAATATTCTCCGCATCAATATCCTGGATTTCCGCTTTCGCCCCCGCGCATGAACGAGCAACGTTGATCGCGTTCGGGACGTTGCTGGTGGCGATACAAGCCATCCTGCTCGGCGGGATTCTCGGCGCTATCGCCCACAACTCCAGTGCGATCTGGCCGGTGGTGGTGATCTTGCTCATGAATCTGTGCGCCGCGGTGGTAGCAACCCGCGCACCGGGTAGGAGCGCTGCCGGCCCTTCGCCGGCCCCTGGCGCGGAATCGCTTGACGCTCGCCCATCTCAGGTATGACAGCCCAGGAGCACCATGACAGCAACGCAGAACAACGACATCGCCAACCGGATGTTCGCCGCCATCGAGGACGGCGACGGCGCAACCCTGGCCGCGCTGTGGTCCGACGACGTCACCGTGTGGCGCCAGGGCGGCGGGCCGGCCCGCGACAAAGGGCGGGCGCTGAAGGTGATCGCCTGGTTCATCGACAGCACGACCGACCGGCGCTACGAGGTCCAGGATCGTCAGATCTTCGATGAAGGATTCGTCCAGCAGCATGTCGTCCATGCGCATGACTCCGGCGGTGCGCCGCTATCGTTTCGTGCCTGCCTGGTGGTCCGGGTCAACCCCGATGGACTGATCGGCCGGATCGACGAGTACCTCGATCCGGCTGATCTGGCGCCGCTCATGAGGCCTACGCTCGACTGATATGACACTTGCACGCGTGATCGCCGACCCCGCCGCATCCGGAACCTGGGCCCTGGTGCCCAACCGGTCTTCGATCCGGTTCAGCAACAAGACCATGTGGGGCCTGGTCCCGGTCAACGGCCAATTCACCGAATTCACCGGCGACGGCCGGATCACCGCGCAAGACGAAGTCTCCGGACGTCTAATCATCCAGGCGGCCTCACTCAAGACCGGCATGGGCAAGCGTGACGAGCACCTGCGCTCGGCAGATTTCTTCGACGCCGAGAAATTCCCCCAGATCACCATCGAGGTCAACGGTCTCGGATCCGACGGCACCCTGAACACAACCCTGTCCGTCCGTGGCACCACGCTGCCACTGCCACTGACCGTCACCGCCGAACCACTGGGCGACGGCACCCTTCAGGTGACCGCCCGAGCAGAGGTCGATCGGACACGATGGGGTGTCAGCGGCAACATGTTCGGCATGATGCCGACGACCACCACCCTGATCGCCGACGCGGTGTTTGTTAAGGCATGACGGGTTTGCTAGGGCATGACGGGTTCGTCAAAGCATGACGGCCGTGCCGAAAGGCTCGAGTCGGTGTCAGCCTTCGGGCTAACATCGCCGGTATGCCCAGCCAGCAGCCGTTGCACGTCCTGGTTTACAGCAGCAATTCCCAGACTCGGGAACAGGTTCGGTTGGCCCTGGGCACCCGCATTCATCCCGAACTGCCCGAGCTGACCTATACCGACGTCGCGACCGGGCCGATGGTCATCCGGTTGCTTGACGTCGGCGGATTCGATCTGGTCATCCTCGACGGGGAGGCCTCCCCGGTGGGCGGGATGGGTATCGCCAAACAACTCAAAGATGAGATCGACGGGTGCCCGCCGGTCCTGGTGCTCACCGGACGCGCCGATGACGCCTGGCTGGCTAATTGGTCGCGCGCGGAGGCGGCGGTGCCGCATCCGATCGACCCCATTCGGCTGGGCGAGGCAGTGGTTGGTCTGATGCGCACACCTGCGGGCTGACCCCCCGCTAGTCTTTGTTCCACGTCATATCAGGCACCCGAGCTAGGAGCGTTACCGCGGCATGAGCCTTTACACGCCGATTCTGGTGCTGGGGGCCATTGCCGCCGTCTTCGCCGTCTTCTCAGTGGGGACCGCATTGGTCATCGGGCCACGCCGGTACAACCGGGCCAAGCTGGAGGCCTATGAGTGCGGTATCGAACCGTTCGCCGGCGATCAGATCGGGCAGCGCTTCCCCATCAAGTACTACCTGACCGCGATGCTGTTCATCGTCTTCGATATCGAGATCGTGTTCCTCTACCCCTGGGCGGTGTCATTCGACCGGCTGGGAACCTTCGCGCTCGTCGAGATGGCGATCTTCATGGCAACCGTTTTTGTCGCATACACCTACGTGTGGAGGCGAGGTGGTCTCGAATGGGACTAGAAGAACAGCTTCCGGCCGGCATTCTGCTGTCCACCGTGGAGAAGGTCGCCGGGTACGTCCGCAAGGGGTCGCTGTGGCCGGCGACGTTCGGATTGGCCTGCTGCGCTATCGAAATGATGGCGACGGCCTCACCGCGCTATGACATCGCCCGCTTCGGGATGGAGCGGTTCTCGGCCACTCCGCGCCAAGCCGATCTGATGATCGTGGCCGGCCGGGTCAGCCAGAAGATGGCACCGGTGCTGCGCCAGGTGTATGACCAGATGGCTGAGCCCAAGTGGGTGCTGGCCATGGGGGTGTGCGCCTCCAGTGGCGGCATGTTCAACAACTACGCGGTGGTGCAGGGCGTCGACCACGTGGTGCCGGTGGATATCTATCTGCCGGGCTGCCCGCCCCGCCCGGAGATGCTGTTGCACGCCATTCTCGCGCTCCACGCCAAGATCGCCGAGATGCCGCTGGGTGTGAACCGGGCCGAGGCGATTGCCGCCGCGGAGAAGGCGGCGCTGGCCGCACCCACCACCCTCGAACTCAAAGGACTGTTGCGATGACCGGCCCCCAGGACAGCGCCGAGCTCATCGGCGAGCGCCGCGGCATGTTCGGCATCAACGGCAGCGGGGACACCTCGGGCTACGGCCGGCTGGTCCGGCCGGTCACCCTGCCGGGTAGCTCCGAGCGTCCCTTCGGCGGTTACTTCGACGAGGTGGCCGATCTTCTCCACGCCGTGCTGGGTTCGGAGACCTTCGAAGCCGCCGTGGAACGCATCGTCGTCTTCCGCGATCAGCTGACCTTTCACGTTCGTCGCGAACACCTGCCGATCGTCGCCACTGCGCTCCGCGACGACGAGCGGCTGCGGTTCGAATTATGTTGCGGTGTTTCAGGTGTGCACTACCCCGATGACACCGGCCGTGAACTACACGCGTTCTACCCACTGATGTCGATCACGCACAACCGGCGGATTCAGCTCGAGGTCGCCTGCCCGGACGCCGATCCGCACATCCCGTCGCTGTTTTCGGTGTATCCGACCTGCGACTGGCACGAGCGCGAGACCTACGACTTCTTCGGCATCATCTTCGACGGCCACCCCGGACTCACCCGCATCGAGATGCCCGACGATTGGGTGGGCCACCCGCAGCGCAAGGACTATCCGCTCGGCGGCGTTCCGGTGGAATATCACGGCGCCCAGATCCCGCCGCCCGACCAGCGTAGGTCGTACCACTGATGAGCATCGACGACACGGTCATCACCCTCGGCGGCCAGGACTGGGATGAGATCGTCACCGCCGCCCGCGAGGGCATGGCCGGTGAACGCATCGTGGTCAACATGGGCCCGCAGCACCCCTCGACGCATGGCGTGCTGCGGTTGATCCTGGAGATCGAGGGCGAGACGGTGGTCGAGGCCCGGTGCGGTATCGGCTATCTGCACACCGGTATCGAGAAGAACCTGGAGTACCGCACCTGGGCCCAGGGTGTCACCTTCGTGACCCGGATGGATTACCTGTCCCCGTTCTTCAACGAAACCGCCTACTGCCTGGGCGTGGAAAAACTGCTGGGCATCACCGATGACATTCCGGAGCGCGCCTCGATCGTGCGGGTGATGCTGATGGAACTCAACCGCATCTCCTCGCACCTGGTCGCTCTGGCAACCGGCGGTATGGAACTCGGCGCGATGACGGTGATGTTCTTCGGGTTCCGGGAACGTGACCTGATCCTGAGCGTCTTCGAGGCGCTCACCGGACTGCGAATGAACAATTCCTTCATCCGGCCCGGCGGTCTGGCCACCGATCTGCCCGAGGACGGTGAGGCCCGGGTTGCCGAGCTGTTGACGATCCTGCCCGGGCGGCTGACCGAGCTCGAAGACCTGATGACCGAGAACTACATCTTCAAGGCGCGCACGCAGGGCGTCGGATACCTGGACCTGACCGGCTGCATGGCCCTGGGCATGACCGGTCCGGTACTGCGTTCCACGGGCCTGCCGCACGATCTTCGCAAGACCCAACCCTATTGCGGTTACGAGACATACGACTTCGACGTGATCACCGACACCGCCGCCGACTGCTACGGCCGCTACCTGATCCGGATCGGGGAGATGCGGGAGTCGCTGAAGATCGTCAGCCAGTGCCTGGAGCGGCTGAAGCCGGGGCCGGTCATGATCTCGGACAAGAAATTGGCGTGGCCGGCAGATCTGACGCTCGGGCCCGACGGTCTCGGAAATTCACCGGAACACATCGCCAAGATCATGGGTACTTCGATGGAGGGACTGATCCACCACTTCAAGCTTGTCACCGAAGGTATTCGGGTGCCGGCCGGACAGGTCTACACCGCAGTCGAGTCACCGCGCGGCGAACTCGGGGTGCACATGGTCTCCGACGGCGGTACCCGCCCCTACCGCGTGCACTACCGCGACCCGAGCTTCACCAACCTGCAGGCGGTCGCGGCGATGTGCGAGGGCGGCATGATCGCCGACGTGATCGCGGCGGTGGCAAGCATCGATCCGGTCATGGGAGGCGTCGACCGATGAGCGCTCGCGCGAAGAGCAGAGGGCACCGATGAGCGTCGACCTGACCCTGGGCCCGCGGCCCGACGAATCCGGCCCACCAATCGGCGGGCCGGATTCCTATCCGGCCGAAGTCACTGCGCGCCTCGCCGCCGACGCCGCCGTCATCATCGCGCGCTATCCGCAGTCCCGCTCGGCGCTCTTGCCACTGCTGCATCTGGTGCAGGCCGAGGACGGCTACCTGACCGGCGCCGGAATCGGCTTCTGCGCCGATCAACTCGACCTCAGCCCTGCCGAGGTGACTGCAGTAGCCACCTTCTACTCGATGTACCGGCGTACGCCCACCGGCGAGTATCTGGTCGGGGTGTGCACCAACACCCTGTGCGCGGTGATGGGCGGAGACGCGATCCTCGAAACCCTGGAAAGCGAACTCGGCGTGCATGCCGGTCAGACCACCGGCGACGGCAAGATCACCCTCGAGCACATCGAATGCAATGCCGCCTGCGACTACGCGCCTGTGGTCATGGTGAACTGGGAATTCTACGATAACCAAACTCCCACCAGCGCAACCGAACTCGTCACCTCGCTGCGTGACGGAATTGTCGTCGAACCCAGCCGTGGCGGCCCGCTGTGCAGCTTCCGTCAGACCGCACGAATTCTGGCAGGTCTGTATGAGCCGGGTGAGGATTCCGGTGGCGCACCCGGGCACGCCACGCTGGCTGGTCTTCGCATCGCGCACGAACTGGGCATGAGCGCACCGGAGGGAAACACATGACGCCACTGACACCGGTGCTGAGCCGCTTTTGGGACGAGGCGCAGCCGTGGACGCTGGACACCTATCTGTGGAACGGCGGCTATCAGGGGTTGCGCCGCGCCCTGGAGATGAACCCCGATGATGTCATCGACATGGTCAAGGAGTCCGGGCTGCGCGGCCGCGGCGGAGCCGGTTTCCCCACCGGAACCAAATGGTCGTTCATCGACCAGAATTCGGCCAAGCCGCACTACCTCGTCATCAACGCCGACGAGTCCGAACCCGGCACGTGCAAAGACACGCCGCTGATGCTGACCACCCCGCACTTCCTGATCGAAGGCGCGATCATCGCCGCCTACGCGATCCGGGCCCGACACGCGTTCATCTACCTGCGCGGCGAGATACTGCCGGTGCTGCGTCGCCTGCAGGCTGCCGTCACCGAGGCCTATGACGCCGGTTATCTGGGCTCGAATATCGGCGGGTCCGGCTTCGACCTCGACCTGATCGTGCACGCCGGGGCCGGCGCGTACATCTGTGGTGAGGAGACCGCCCTGCTGGATTCTCTGGAGGGTCGTCGCGGCCAGCCCCGGCTGCGGCCGCCGTTTCCCGCCGTGGCCGGACTATATGCCTGCCCCACCGTGGTCAATAACGTCGAATCCATCGCCAGCGTGCCACCGATCCTGGCCAACGGTGTGGATTGGTTCAAGTCATTCGGTACCGAGAAGTCGCCCGGGTTCACGCTGTACTCACTGTCGGGACATGTCAATCGGCCCGGCCAGTACGAGGCACCGCTGGGCATCACCCTGCGCGAGTTGCTCACCTACGCCGGCGGTGTGCGCGATGGCCACGAACTCAAGTTCTGGACACCGGGCGGTTCATCGACACCGCTGTTGACCGCCGAGCATCTCGATGTGCCACTCGATTACGAAGGTATGGCGTCGGTGGGTTCGATGCTGGGCACCAAGGCACTGCAGATCTTCGACGAGACCACCTGCGTGGTGCGCGCGGTGCGCCGCTGGACGCAGTTCTACGCCCACGAGTCCTGCGGCAAATGCACACCGTGTCGGGAGGGCACCTACTGGCTGGCGCAGATCTACGAGCGCCTCGAGGACGGTCGCGGCACCACCGAGGATCTCGGCACATTGCTCGATATCTCCGATGCCATCATGGGCAACTCATTCTGCGCACTCGGCGATGGTGCAGCCTCACCGATCATCAGCTCGATGCAGTACTTCCGCGCCGAGTACGAGGCGCACCTAGGCGGCGGCTGCCCCTTTGATCCGTACGCATCGATGCTGTTCGCCCCCGAGGGAGTGGGCGCATGACGCAGGCGGCCGAGACCGGAACGACGCCAGCAGTCGAGCTGGTCACCATCACCATCGACGACACCACACTCTCGATTCCCAAGGGCACCTTGGTGATCCGGGCCGCCGAGATGATCGGTGTCCAGATTCCCCGGTTCTGCGACCATCCGCTGCTCGAACCGGTGGGGGCATGCCGGCAGTGTCTGGTCGAGGTCGAAGGCCAGCGCAAGCCGTTGGCCAGCTGCACCACCACCGTCACCGAGGGCATGGTGGTGCGCACCCAGTGCACCTCGGCGGCTGCCGACGCCGCGCAACACAGCGTGATGGAACTGCTGCTGATCAACCATCCTCTTGACTGCCCGGTGTGTGACAAGGGCGGCGAATGCCCACTGCAGAACCAGGCCATGTCCAGTGGCCGCACCGAAACCCGCTTCACTGATATCAAGCGCACTTTCCCCAAGCCGCTCAGCCTGTCCACCGAGGTGCTGCTGGACCGGGAACGTTGTGTGTTGTGCGCGCGCTGCACGCGGTTCTCCAATCAGATCGCCGGTGACCCGTTTATTGAACTGCTCGAGCGCGGGGCGCTGCAACAGGTGGGCATCGCGGCCGGGGCACCATTCGACTCCTACTTCAGCGGCAACACCGTCCAGATCTGCCCGGTGGGTGCACTCACCGGTGCCGCCTACCGGTTCCGGGCCCGGCCCTTCGACCTGGTGTCCTCGCCGAGCGTCTGCGAACACTGCGCTTCCGGCTGCGCACAGCGCACCGATCACCGGCGCGGGCTGGTGCTGCGCCGTCTCGCCGGTGATGACGAGTCCGTCAACGAGGAGTGGAACTGCGATAAGGGCCGGTGGGCCTTCACCTACACCCGGTTGGGTGACCGCATCACCACCCCGATGGTGCGCGATGACGACGGACACCTGCGCACGGCATCCTGGTCGGAAGCCATCGGCCGGGCCGCTACAGCGCTCGCGAATGCCCGCACCGGAGTGCTAGTGGGCGGTCGGGTCACCACCGAGGATGCCTACGCCTACGCCAAGTTTGCTCGAATAGTGTTGGGCACCAACGATATCGACTTCCGCGCCCGCCCGCACTCCGACGAAGAATCGGCATTCCTCGCGGCCCGTGTCGCGGGGCGGCGCGACGTCAGCTACGGCGACCTCGCCACCGCGTCGGTGGTCGTGCTGGCCGGGTTCGAGCCCGAGGACGAGTCACCCATCGTCTTCCTGCGGCTGCGCAAGGCGGTTCGCCAACATGCGCTACCGGTGATCACCGTCGCACCATTCGCGTCGCGCGGATCCACCAAACTCAACGCACGCGTCATCCCCACCACTCCCGGCGGTGAAGCCGCTGCACTGGACGCACTGGCCACCGATGCGCTGCTAGCCCGCCCCGGGGCGATCATCCTCGTCGGCGAGCGCCTGGCCACCAGCCCGGGCGCACTGTCCGCGGCGGCCCATCTCGCCGACGCCACCGGCGCCGCGCTGGCATGGATTCCCCGCCGGGCCGGTGAGCGGGGCGCATTGGACGCCGGGTGCCTACCGAACCTGCTGCCCGGTGGCCGTCCGGTCACCGATCCCGCTGCCCGTCGCCAACTCAGCGACATCTGGAACGTCGCCGATCTTCCCGCCCAGCCCGGTCGCGACAGCACGGCCATTCTGTCCGCCGCCGCTCATGGCGACCTTGACGTCCTGCTGATCGCCGGAGTCGAACCTACCGACCTCGCCGATCCGCTCGATGCCCTGGCCGCCATCGAGGCAACCGGATGCGTCATCAGCCTGGAGTTGCGCGAATCGGCCGTGGCCGCCCTGGCCGACATCGTGTTCCCGGTGGCACCGGTGACTGAGAAGGCGGGCTCATTCACCAACTGGGAAGGTCACCTGCGGTCCTTCGAGCCGGCCCTGACCTCCAACTCCGCGGCCGACCTGAGGGTGCTGCAGACCCTCGCCGATGAACTCGGCATCGACCTCGGGTTCCGCACCGCTGCGGAGGCCCGCGCGGAGATGGTCGGGCTGGGCACCTGGGAAGGCCCCCGGCCGAGCGCACCCGCCACCGACGCGCGCTCGGCGGTCTCCCTGGAACCCGGCGAGGCCGTGCTGGCGGGCTGGCGGATGTTGTTGGACGCCGGCCGGTTACAGGACGGCGAACCGCACCTGGCCGGCACTGCCCGGCCGACGGTCGCGAGACTGTCCGCATCGACCGCGGCGGGCATCGGCGCGGTTGACGGCCAGCCGGTCACCGTCGCCACCGGACGCGGATCGGTGACCGTGCCACTGGCGGTCACCGCGATGCCCGACGGTGTGGTGTGGCTGCCGCTGAACTCGCCGGGCAGCGCCGTGCACAGCCAACTCGGCGTCACCACCGGAGCGGTCGTGCACATCACGACGGAGGGGGCGCGATGAAGACGTACCCGGATCCGGCGGTATTCGGCCATGACCCGTGGTGGCTGATTCTGGTGAAGGCGGTCGCGGTCTTCGCCTTCCTGCTGTTGACCACGCTGGTGGCCATCCTGGTCGAGCGCAAACTGCTGGGTCGTATGCAGATGCGGTACGGACCCAACCGGGTCGGTCCGTTCGGACTGCTGCAATCGCTGGCCGACGGCGTCAAACTCGCTCTCAAGGAAGGCCTCACACCGGCCGGTGTCGACAAGCCGATTTATCTTCTGGCACCGATCATCGCGGTGATCCCGGCGATCATGGCCTTCGCCGTGATCCCGTTGGGCCCGGTGGTGTCGGTATTCGGCCATGACACCCCACTGCAACTGACCGACCTGCCGGTGGCCGTGCTCTACGTTCTGGCCGTCACGTCAATCGGGGTGTACGGAATCGTGCTGGCCGGTTGGTCATCCGGTTCCACCTATCCCCTGCTCGGTGGCCTGCGCTCCAGTGCCCAGGTGATCTCCTATGAGATTGCGATGGCCCTGTGCTTCGCCGCGGTGTTCATCTACTCCGGCACCATGTCCACCTCCGGGATCGTCGACGTCCAGGCCGAAACCTGGTACGTCTTCCTGCTGTTGCCGTCCTTTGTCGTCTACGTGACCTCGATGGTGGGTGAGACCAACCGGGCGCCCTTCGATCTGCCGGAGGCCGAAGGTGAGTTGGTGGGCGGCTTCCACACCGAGTATTCGTCGCTGAAGTTCGCGATGTTCATGCTCGCCGAGTACGTCAACATGGTCACGGTGTCAGCGCTGGCCAGCACCCTGTTCCTGGGCGGCTGGCGTGCACCGTGGCCGATCAGCATCATCGACGGCGCCAACACCGGGTGGTGGCCGCTGCTGTGGTTCGTCATCAAGGTGTGGACGTTCCTATTCGTCTTCATGTGGCTGCGAGCCACCTTGCCCCGCCTTCGTTACGACCAGTTCATGGCACTGGGCTGGAAACTGCTCATCCCGGTATCGCTGGTATGGATCCTCATCGTTGCGGTGTTGCGTAACGCGCACCTCGACGGCATCCTGCCCAACCTGATCGCCGCGGCGGTTCTGCTGGCTGTGGTGTCCGCACTGGTGACGTTGCGCGCCAGACGTATTCGCCGCAATGTCGCACCGGACCCACCGCCGGTCGCAGGATCGTTCCCGGTGCCGCCGATGCCAACCAAGGAGGCCGCTCGTGCCTAGGCGTATGCCCAAGTTCATCGAGGCCATCGCCGGCTTCGGCGTCACATTCGGAACCATGTTCAAAAAGCCGATCACTGACGAGTACCCGGAGAAGCCGGGTCCGACCTCACCGCGCTACCACGGCCGCCACCAACTCAACCGCTATCCGGACGGTCTGGAGAAGTGCATCGGTTGCGAACTGTGCGCCTGGGCCTGCCCGGCCGATGCCATCTATGTCGAAGGTGCGGACAACACCGAAACCGAACGCTTCTCCCCCGGCGAGCGGTACGGGCAGGTCTACCAGATCAACTATCTGCGTTGCATCGGGTGCGGATTGTGCATTGAAGCATGCCCCACCCGGGCGCTGACCATGACCAACATCTACGAGATGGCCGATGACAATCGTCAAGACCTGATCTTCGGCAAGGACAAACTCCTGGCACCGCTGCAACCCGGAATGGAGCAGCCGCCGCACCCGATGGCGCCCGGGACGACCGACGAGGACTACTACCTCGGTCGGGTCACCGGCACAGACCGGGAGGTGACGCGGTGAATCCCGATATCACGCTGCTGGCCGCCGAAACCATGCTGCGCACCTCCACGGCGGAAGCCGTCTCGTTCTGGGTATTCGGCGCGATCGCGGTGGCCGGCGCCATCGGCGTGGTCGCCGCACCCAAAGCGGTGTACGCGGCGATGTTCCTGGCAACCACCATGATCTCGCTGGCGGCGATCTACATGGCACAGGATGCGCCGTTCCTCGGTGTGGTCCAGATCGTGGTCTACACCGGCGCCGTGATGATGCTCTTTTTGTTCGTGTTGATGCTGATCGGCGTTGACTCAGCCCAGTCCCTGGTGGAAACCATTCGCGGACAACGGCTCGCGGCGATCGCCGCCGGCTTGGGGTTCGGCCTGCTGCTGGCTGCCGGTGTCGGCACCATGACCACATCGCGATTCACCGGCCTGACCCAGGCGAACGCCGGCGGCAATGTCGAGGGCCTGGCCGATCTGATCTTCGCCCGCTACCTGTGGGCATTTGAACTGACCAGCGCGCTGCTGATCACCGCGGCCCTGGGTGCGATGGTGCTGGCACATCGCGAACGCTTCCAGCCCCGCAGGACTCAGCGCGAGTTGGCCGTCGAGCGGTTCCGCGACGGCAGCCGTGCGACTCCGCTGCCCAACCCCGGCGTCTTCGCACGCCACAACGCCGTCGACACCATGGCGCGGTTGCCCGACGGTTCCGACGAGGAGTCCTCGGTCAGTGCCACCCTGCGAGGCGGCCGATGAACCCGGAGAACTACCTCTACCTCTCGGCGTTGTTGTTCACCATCGGTGCGACCGGGGTCCTTCTGCGACGCAACGCAATCGTCATGTTCATGTGCGTCGAGTTGATGCTCAACGCCGGCAATCTCGCGTTCGTCACCTTCGCCCGCCAACACGGATCGCTGGAAGGCCAATCGGTCGCCTTCTTCACCATGGTGGTGGCCGCCTGCGAAGTCGTCGTCGGGCTGGCCATCATCGTGACTATCTTCCGCACCCGTCGTAATGCCGATGTGGACGAGTCCCACCTGCTGCGGCATTGATGTGACGACAGTCCTCTGGCTGACCGTCGCGCTGCCCCTGGCCGGGGCGGCGATCCTGCTGCTGGGCAGACACGCCACCGATGCGTGGGGGCACCTGCTCGGCTGCGCGACCGTCATCGGCTCGTTCGCCTGCGGGGTAGCCCTTTTCGCGCATCTGCTCGGCCAGCCCGCCGAAGACCGATCAGTTCGGCAGGTGTTGTTCTCCTGGGTATCGGTGGGTTCGCTCAATGTGGACTTCGGCTTATGTGTCGATGCTCTGTCGATCTGCTTCGTATTGCTGATCACCGGGGTGGGTGCGCTCATCCACGTCTACTCGATCGGCTATATGGCTCACGATCCGGACCGCCGCCGATTTTTCGGCTATCTCAACCTGTTCGTCGCCGCCATGCTGCTGCTGGTGGTGGCCGATAACTTTCTTGTCCTCTACCTCGGGTGGGAGGGCGTCGGTCTGGCGTCCTATCTGCTGATCGGATTCTGGTCCTACAAACCCAGCGCGGGAGCAGCGGCCAAGAAGGCCTTCATCGTCAACCGGGTCGGCGACGTCGGCCTGGCGATCGCCGTCATGATCATGTTCGCCACGGTCGGGTCGCTGGACTTCGGCACGGTGTTCGCCGCCACACCGCAGATGAGCGGCGACACCCTCAACGCCATCGGCCTGATGTTGCTGCTGGGCGCCTGCGCCAAGAGCGCGCAGGTGCCACTGCAGTCCTGGCTCGGTGACGCCATGGAAGGCCCCACCCCGGTCTCGGCGTTGATCCACGCCGCGACCATGGTGACCGCCGGGGTGTACCTGATCGTGCGGGCAGGTCCGATATTCAACCTCGCACCAACCGCCCAGACCGCCGTGACGATCGTCGGCGCGGTCACTCTGCTGTTCGGAGCGATCATCGGCTGCGCCAAGGACGACATCAAAAAAGCCCTGGCGGCCTCGACCATGAGCCAGATCGGTTACATGGTGCTCGCCGCCGGACTCGGTCCGGCCGGTTACGCGGTAGCGATCCTGCATCTGATCACCCACGGATTCTTCAAGGCCGGATTGTTCCTCGGAGCGGGCTCGGTGATGCACGCCACTAACGACGAAACCGATATGCGCCGCTTCGGCGGACTGCGCACGCTGCTGCCGATCACCTTCGTCACCTTCGGGCTCGGCTATCTCGCCATCATCGGCGTGCCGCCGTTCGCCGGCTTCTTCTCCAAGGACGCGATCATCGAAACCGCCTTCGGCGCAGGTGGAATCAAGGGCATCCTGCTCGGCGGGGCCACCCTGCTCGGTGCGGCGATCACCGCCTTCTACATGACCCGGGTGATGCTGCTGACCTTCTTCGGCCAGCCCCGCTGGAACCCCGATACCCATCCGCACGAGTCGCCCGCGGTGATGACCGCGCCCATGGTCGTGCTCGCGCTCGGCTCGATCGGTGCCGGTGCGGTTCTGTCAATCGGCCACCCGCTGCAGAACTGGCTGGAACCCGTCGTGGGAAGCCATGACGTCGAACATGCGGCTCCGGCGTGGGTCATCACGGCCGCTGCCCTGCTCGCCGTGGCGTTCGGCATCGCGATCGCCTACCGCCAGTACGCCACCCGTCCGGTGTTGCGCATCGCCCCGGAGGATGTGTCGGCGTTGACCGTCGCCGCCCGCAGCGACCTCTATGGTGATGCGTTCAATGAGGCGGTCTTCATGCGCACCGGTCAGCGGATGTCCAAGACTCTGATGGTGGTGGACGACGTCGTCGTCGACGGCAGCGTCATCGGGGCGGCCGCCCTGGTGACCCGGTTCTCTGATGGTTTGCGCGGCCTGCAGACCGGGTTCGCGCGCTCCTACGCCCTGTCGATGCTGGCAGGCACCGCACTCGTCGCCGGGGCTGTCCTGATCACGGCGATGTGGAGGTGAGTCTGTGACGAACTTCCCGTGGCTGAGCGTTCTCTGGGCCCTGCCGGTGATCGGTGCGGCGATCATCATCGTGCTGCCGGCGTCGCAGCGCCAGATAGCCAAGTACGCCGGACTGGCAGTGGCGTTGGCGGTGCTCGCGGTGACCGTGCTGCTCGCCGTCCGCTTTGATCCGGCCGGCGAGCGCTTCCAATTCGTCGAAAACCGCACCTGGATCTCAACCTTCGGCACCGGGTACATCCTTGGTGTGGACGGTATTGCCCTGGCATTGGTGGTGATGACCGCCGTGCTGATGCCGCTGCTGTTGATCGCTGGATGGAATGACATCGACGACCGCTCGGGGCTGTCCGGTCGCGCTCCCCAGGGTTACGTGGCCCTGATGCTCGCGGTCGAGGGCATGGTGTTGATGTCGCTGATCTCGTTGGACATCCTGCTGTTCTACGTGTTCTTCGAGGCGATGCTGATCCCGATGTACTTCCTGATCGGCGGATTCGGCGCGCGGGTGCCGGCCTCGGGTAAGGCGGCGGTGAAATTCCTGCTGTACAACCTCTTCGGCGGTCTGGTCATGCTTGCGGCCCTGATCGGGTTGTATGTGGCGACATCACAGGGCACGGCGTTCAACGGCGGCACCTTCGATTTCCGCGCTATCTCCGAGGCGATCTCGACGGGGTCGTTCGTCATCGCGCCCGGGGTGGCTAACGCACTCTTCGCCGGATTCATGTTCGCCTTCGCGGTCAAGGCACCACTGTGGCCGCTGCACCGCTGGCTACCCGATGCTGCGGTTCAGGCCACCCCCGCCTCAGCGGTGCTCATGATGGCGATCATGGATAAGGTCGGAACCTTCGGCATGTTGCGCTATTGCCTGCCACTGTTCCCCGACTCCGCGATGTTCTTCCGTCCCGCCATCATCACGCTGGCGGTCATCGGCATCATCTACGGCGCGATCGTGGCGATCGGGCAGACCGATGTGATCCGACTGATCGCCTACACCTCGATCAGCCACTTCGGCTTCATCATCTTGGGCATCTTCGTGATGACCAGTCAGGGTCAGTCCGGATCCACTCTCTATATGGTCAACCACGGTATCTCCACTGCGGCACTGTTTCTGATCGCGGGCTTCCTCGTCAGTCGCCGCGGCACCCGGTTGATCGCCGCCTTCGGAGGAGTTCAGAAGGTCGCACCGGTCATGGCCGGCACCTTTCTGGTCGCCGGACTGGCCAGCCTGGCGATGCCCGGCATGGGGCCGTTCGTCTCCGAATTGCTGGTTCTGATCGGCACGTTCACCCGGTATCCGGTGTTCGCGATCATCGCCGCACTGTCCCTGGTTCTCTCCGCGGTCTATGTGCTGTGGATGTATCAGCGAATGATGACCGGCCCGGTCACCCACGGCAACGAGACCCTCAGTGACCTCCGGCCGCGCGAACTTCTGGTGGTGGCACCACTGATCGCACTACTCGTCATCCTCGGCATCTACCCCAAGGTCGCCCTCGACGTCATTAATCCGGCCGTCGATCACACGCTGACATCAATTCACCAGTCCGACCCGGTACCCGCGTTGTCGGCAGGGGGGCCGCCATGACCGCGCCGAGTATCGAGTACGGCGTGCTCTCGCCGATGCTGATCGTGTTCGCCATCGCCGTCGCCGGGGTTCTGGTGGAGGCCTTCGGGACGCGTCGCACCCGGTACGGCACCCAGATGGCACTGTGTCTGACCGGCCTGGTGGCGGCCTTCGCCGCGCTGGTGCGGACCTACCACACCCTGGGTTCCGGTGCCGGATCCACCGCGGCCGTGGGTGCTGTCGCCGTCGATCGGCCGGCGCTGGTCCTGCAGGGTTCCATCCTGATGATCGCGGTCCTGGGTGTGTTGCTGATCGGTGAGCGCCGGAGCGGATCCGACTCGGGCGCTTCGGGTTTGGACGGCTTCACCCCGCAGGCGTCGGCGATACCGGGCAGCGTCGCCGAGAAGACGGCAACGAAGGCCGGCATCGCCCAGACCGAAGTGTTCCCGCTGACCATGTTCGCCGTCGGCGGCCTGATGCTGTTCCCCGCCGCCGATGACCTGCTGACCATGTTCATCGCGCTCGAGGTGTTCTCACTGCCGCTGTACCTGATGTGTGGTCTGGCCCGGCACCGCCGTCTGCTGTCCCAGGAAGCATCGCTGAAATACTTTCTGCTGGGCGCATTCTCGTCGGCGTTCTTCCTCTATGGCATGGCCCTGCTCTACGGCTTCGCGAACACCCTGAGTCTCACCGGGATCGCGGCGGCCCTGGACGCCGGCTCGGACAACAGAGGTCTGGCGCTCATCGGCACCGGGATGGTGGCCGCCGCGCTGCTGTTCAAGGTCGGCGCGGTGCCGTTTCACGCGTGGGTTCCCGACGTGTATCAGGGCGCGCCCACCCCCATCACCGCATTCATGGCGGCGGCTACCAAGATCGCCGCGTTCGGTGCACTGCTGCGACTGCTCTACGTCGCGGTGCCTGCTCTCGCCGATCAGTTACGTCCGGCGCTATGGACCATCGCGATCCTGACCATGGTGGCCGGCACCATTGCCGCGGTCACCCAGGGTGATGTCAAGCGGATGCTGGCGTACTCCGCGGTCGCACACACCGGGTTCATCCTCACCGGCGTCGTCGCGGAAAACCAACCCGGGCTGACGGGCACGCTGTTCTATCTGGTGGCCTATGGGTTCAGCACGCTGGGCGCGTTCGCCTTCGTCGGCGTGGTCCGCCGTCGCGACGGCGCCGAAGAGACCGCGCTGGTCCGGTGGGCGGGCTTGGGTCGGCGCTATCCGGTGGCCGGGGTCGCGTTTTCGCTGTTCCTGCTGGCATTCGCCGGTATCCCATTGACCAGTGGGTTTGTCAGCAAGTTCGCCGTGTTCAAAGCCGCTGGCCTCGGTGGGGCGATCCCGTTGGTGATCGTCGGTGTGGTGGCCAGTGGGATCGCCGCCTACTTCTATGTCCGGGTGATCGTGATGATGTTCTTCACCGATCCGCCCGATGACGCACCCGAGGTGGCACCACCGAGTGTGGTGAGTGTTGCCGTGATCACCGTGACCGCGCTGATCACCGTCGGGCTCGGTGCATTTCCGCAACCGCTGCTGGATCTGAGCGAGAGCGCAGCTCGATTCCTCACCTCGTGACTAGCCCAACGCGGAAGTGATATCGGTAAACGCCCGAAAACTCCCGTCGAGCACCTCGAGGTGACCGATCGTGCGGCCGGTGACCACGTCCGGATCAATGAGGGCGAGTTCGACGACGGCGCGGGCGAACTCCTCCTCCGGTGAGACGCTGGCGAACTCGTTGCGGTAGTAGGTCAGTCCCGGGGTGGCGATCGGCCGCGACGGCGCCAGCGCGTTGACGGCGATGTTGTGACGCCGCAAATCGAAGGCCGCGCATGACGTGAGGTGTTCCAGCGCGGCCTTGGAGCCGCCGTAGCCGGGCAGCACCCCGCCACTGACATCCGCGTAGGGCCCGTCACCGGGCACCCGGGAGGCCACCGACGTGATGTTGATGATGCTGCCGTGCCCCGCATCGATCATGTCCGGACAGACCAGTTGGGTGAGTTCGTAGGTCGCCAACGGCCCGATCTCGAAGTGCCGGCGGTAGGCCGCCAGCGGCACCGACAGCAAGCCGGGCCAATCGGCGTTCACCGCTCCCGGGCGCGCCACCTTCGGGGCCGACCCCGGTGCGGATTCGCCCACTACCGGGGGGCGACCGGGCGCGGTGAACGCAGCGTTATTGACCAGGATCGTGATCGGACCAAGTGCCTCCCGCGCCTCGGCGACCAACCGCGGGATGTCTTCGCGGTTCAGCAGGTCGGCGCGGATCGCCACCGCCCGGCCGCCGGCGTCAGCGATCGCGGCGACGGTATCGCCGATGGTGCCGGGCAGTCGCTCGTCCCACTGTTGTTCGGTGCGGGCCACCACGGCCACCGCCGCCCCCTCAGCGGCCAGCGCCAGGGCGGTCGCCCGGCCCAGTCCGCGGCTCGCGCCGGTGACGATGGCCGCGCGGCCTACCAATCGTGCTGTCATGCAATCTCGCTCTCATCTTGGACAAGCCGCCCCGTCTCAGCCCGGAGTATGGCACCGTCAATATCTCGGACCACGCCCAGTCGGAGGAACCCAGTTGGAGGAACCCAGTTGACTAATCAGCCGTCTGTCGATGCCGAAGTCGGGCGCCTACAGCGCTCGGGCCGCGATATGACCACGCTGCCCACACTGCTGTCCGAATGGCTTGAAGGAATCATGGACTCCGGTGTTCGGCCGGACGTGACCGTCGAGAGCGGTGTCGACTCCAACGGCATGTCCTCGGAGACGATCATCCTGACTGGTCGCTGGACGCAGGACGGCAAGAAGGTTGAAGAGAAGTGGGTCGCGCGGGTGGCACCCACCAAACAGGACGTGCCGGTGTTCATCGACTACCGGATGGACCACCAGTACGACGTGATCCGGATGGTGGCGGAGTTGACCGACGTGCCGGTGCCCCGGGTGCGCTGGATCGAGCCGACCGGCGACCTACTGGGCAGCCCGTTCTTTCTGATGGACCTCGTCGAGGGAATCGTGCCGCCCGACGTGATGCCCTACACCTTCGGAAATAACTGGTTCGCCGACGCACCCGCTGACAAGCAGCGCGAATTACAGGACGCGACCGTCGAGGTGCTGGCCAAGCTGCACTCAATTCCCAACGCCGCCAAGACCTTCGAATTTCTTGCCGAGGTCGACCCGCCGGGTGACACCGCGCTACGCCGGCACTTCGAATGGCTCAAGCAGTGGTATCAGTTCGCCGTTCCGGATATCGGTCGATCAGAGTTGGTGGAGACCACGTTGGGCTGGCTGGAGGACAACTTCCCCACTGAGGTGGCAGCCGGCGAGCCGGTGCTGGCCTGGGGTGACTCCCGGATCGGCAATGTGCTCTACCAGGACTTCAGGCCGGTAGCCGTGCTGGACTGGGAAATGGCGACTGTCGGGCCGCGAGAGCTCGACGTTGCGTGGATCATTTTCGCGCACATGGTCTTTCAGGAACTCGCCGGACTGGCCGGGTTGCCCGGCTTGCCGACGGTGATGCGCGAGGAAGACGTGCGCACCACGTATGAGAAATTGGCCGGCGTCGAACTGGGCGACCTGCGCTGGTTCTACGCCTACTCCGCGGTGATCTGGTGCGTGGTGTTCATGCGCACCGGCGCACGCCGCGTGCACTTCGGTGAGATCGAGAAGCCGGACGATGTGGAGTCCATGTTTTATCACGGGGGTTTGTTGCGGCGATTGATTGAGGAGACCGCCTGATGCTCGGACCGCTCGATGAATACCCCATCCATCAGGTGCCCCAGCCGATCGCCTGGCCGGGACCTTCGGACCGCAACTTCTATGACCGCTCGTACTTCAATGCCCATGACCGCACCGGCGAGAT
>Ga0164294_10000507_pt1 | contig 37571 bp, 50 predicted proteins | sample GEODES005metaG_FD_111479 | JGI IMG/M metagenome (GOLD analysis project Ga0164294, IMG submission 111479) | Oligotrophic lake water microbial communities from Sparkling Lake, Wisconsin, USA - GEODES005 metaG | ecosystem: Environmental > Aquatic > Freshwater > Lake | place: USA: Sparkling Lake... | reverse complement strand
TCATCTTCTGTATACTGATCAGCAATACCAGGCTCCAGTACTATGCGCATGAGAGCTTGTTGCGCTTGTGCTTTATTCATCTACAATACCCACTTCTCCTTCAAATTCATAAGAACATCCCTTGAGAAAATAGCCCACTTGTCTCAAAACCTCATCAATGCTATTAGCTTCAAATTGCATAGTTAATGTTGGCCTGCATATTTCCACACTGCCAACCTTGTCAGAGGATTTACCATCCATGAATTGCCATTCGAATTTAAATTTGTTCATTGCAATGCCTCAACATATCTTCAGCAATCACTTTAATAACACTACAATCATCTCCTTCATGGCCAATTGCCTCTGTGCTGCGCTCAGCCAATTCAATGATGCGTCTCAAGTTATATGCAAAATCGTGCTTGTTCATTGATACTCTTTTTCAGTCATTGTTTTGATCATACCACTATTATGCAGGAATACGGGAATCAGTCAAGCTTTATTTTGTACTACTTATTAATCAACCAACAATCGCGTGAGTCGCGACTCGAACCATTCATTACTTCAATAGATTTATCTTTAAAATATTCTTTAACAGCAATACCTACACCGTTACTTTCATAATAATCATGACCGCCAATTTTCCCACCGCTCTTAACTTTTGGATACCAAGCTGTTATATCTTTTAAAACACTATTGTAATCATGAGCTGCATCTATAAAAACAAAGTCTAAACTATTATCTCTAAAATGCTTAGCCCCTTCCCACGAAAGCTCTTTTATAATTCCAATTCTATCTTTAACAGGGTAAATATTTTTTAAGAAAATATTATATAAATCATCAAATTTATCTTCTGGTATGTCGTATGATGAAGAAACGTATTCCCAAGTGTCAACACAATCAAACTTTATATTTTTACCGGAGTTTATTATTTCAACAGCCATATAAGCCGCGCTCCTTCCCTTCCAAGTTCCAACCTCAACAAAATGAGCATCATGAGGAGCTTCTTTCACAGCAAGAGAATAAACACTCTGAAAATCAAACCATCCCTCGATATTTTTTTCCTGGTAAAAATGATCCATATTTTTATTTATAATAAAACTAGCTAATTAAAGACTTTAACCATATATCAGGTGTGTTTGTTCATACAAATTCTGGCTCCATTCTTTTATCAAGTTCTTTCTTAATTTCCTTACGCAACTTATCATTTATCCAATCTCCAGGCTTTTGTTGCGCATAAAAGCCTTCACCGACATTTTTACCAGCCTTAAATGCTACTCGTTCCAAAGTATCTTCTAGGTCCCAATCAAGCTTATGACGAAAAGCCTTGGAAGTATAGACATTCATTGCTTGAGTGGGGGTCAATCCTGATTTGATCAATCCATTGAGAAATGCATTGGAAACAATATAAGCACACCGCTCAAAGGAGATTGATTGTTTGAGAAGATTTACTTTGTCAGTAGAATCAGTGCCCGTGAAATCTTTAAACTTAAGATGCATTGATACGCTCCTCATAAAGTTCTACACACTCTTGAACATATGCATCTTTATCTTTTCCATTACCCTTCCAGATACCAAACATCTCATGATTGATATCAGAAGAACCAATGCCACATCCTGTGCCTTCCAGCTCTCTGTTCAAGCGGTAGGATGCACCAGAACGAACTTGCATTTGGGTTAGAGGGGGCAAGCTTTTCATAACTTCTTGCCATTGTTTCCAGTCTGTTTCAAACTGTTTATTATATTCTTTTTCAGTCATTGTTTTCATCATACACATATTATGCAGGAATACAGGAAACGGTCAAGCTTATTTTAATTTATAGTTCCTTGTTGTTTGTTAGAAACATTTGCTTGGGATGAGCTCCAAACTTACCAGCCATATCTTCATCCCCTCGGAATGATTCCATCTGATCAATGAGTATCATTTTGCCTCCGCCAAGCACTTGTACCTGTTGATTGAGTTGATCTGGCTTGAGCATGTTCAAGATGTCTCTCAGTCTAGCGTAAGTCATAATATTTTACTCAACCTCCACTAAATCAAAATCCTTGAGAATAACTGCCCTGGTAAATGGGTGCCTGAGAAACGCTTTTGCTTTGGCAAGCTCTGCAAATACAAACTGCTGATCTCGCTTACCTGTGCTAAGATCTGTTCCTCCTCCTACACCCCGTCCATGGTACTTTTCTTTGCACAATGTTTCCAACTGTACCTCTGAATCTGTATACTTGTGCTGAGCTTTCATGTAAACCAACAGACTGTACTTTTTGTTCGTTTGTTTTTTCATCATGTACATATTATGGCTGAATTTTGAATCTAGTCAACTATCTTTTCAAAGAAGCCTAAACCGTTGTAACGACATCTATCTACAAAACTATCCTTGCATAGCAAGAAGTTATCTGGCTCTATGAGACTCATGAATTTCTTACCATCATAATCATACAGGAAATACACATGGCCAGACACTGGAATGAAGCTGTGCTCAAATTGATCCACAAACACATTGAACTTGTACATATCTTCAAGCTCATTATATTCTCTTTGCAAATCACCCAGACGAGCTTTAATTTTATTATTAAGATTGTTCTGCGTGTCATTCTTGAAATGATGTATGTTCTCAAGCTCCAGCTTAGGAGCACCATGCTCAGCAATATAGTTTGCTGATGCTCGATTGGCTATGACATGATCAGGGCGACTCATTGTCTTGTATGACGTTTTCTATGTGCATTGTTCAATTCAAGCACAAAGCTAGCAAGCGGGCTATTAGAGAAATCTATCAATTCTTTCATATCCTTTGGAAAGCAATGCCCTCCCCACCCATACATCTGGTCTCTTCCAGGCACCTGGAAATGTGACTTGCCTATTCTTTTATCAGCACCTATTAAGTCTGTTAGCTTGCCAAACGACTCCTTAATCTTTAATTTTTTATGCAGAATATGAATATCATTGGCATAGGTGACCTTGAGAGTAAAGAAGTAATTGGCACAATATTTTACAAAAGCTGCAGCTTCAATGGTAGTATAATGCACCTCTTTTAATTTTTTTAATCTCTGCTTAAGAATGCCATGCATTTGAATGCTTGCATCTTTCTTGCCTCCAAGAATAATGTATTCCTGATTTTTGAAATCCTTCTTGTTGCTCCAGTGTGATAAGAACTCTGGATAGAATAAAATCTTAATATGTGCATACCTCTTAACTGCTGATTTGTAAAAGATAGGACTACAGGTGGATTTGCAGCAAATAATATTATGCTTCAAGTACAAATTACAATCCCTCAACACTTCGTCCATCAACTGGAACTTGTCTTCATGAGGTGTATCAACACAAACAAACACAGCATCAAACGCTCTATCTTTGTAATCAGCAATTTTATTTGTTGTGTACTTGGGGTCAACAATGCAAACCTCTTTGCTATTGAAGACACTTGCAACAGCTTTGCCAACCACACCATACCCTATTATTAAGATGTTCACAGTTCAAAATGTCTCAGGAGCATGAACGCCTCAGCATATCTCTCACGACATTCACTGCCTCGTATGCTGGCTTGTGAACGGATGATCACCTCACTTCTGGGGTGAGGATGGTCTTGTCTTTCCAGTGCATAGGAATTAAGAGCTGCAACCTTTTTGTCAACATGTTCTTTGGATAAAGCATTATAGAAATTCGGGGCAAACATGCTTTTCACAAATGAAAATGATTGGTCACTGGATGAAAAGACCTCTCCAACAAACACACTGTTGATGCTGGAACAAGGACCCCAAGGTCGGGCGGCTATGGACACAGCATTGAATAAGCATTTGTGGTCTTGATGATTGTCAGCAATGAATGTGGTGTACAGCACTTGAGGCATGTGTTTTGCCAGAACCTGTTCAACAATATTCTTTAGCTCATAGGGCTTGTTGTATATGTCCTCTTCTTTGACATTGAGTTGAGACAGTTCATTGTATCCAAGAATCTGCTTTGCTTTGTGAGCATCAATGTTTTGTGTGACATATCTGGGAGTATCACCCCCTCTGAGCAGAACCACATCCACAGTGTCGCCCTTCTGCACATGCTTGGCAATTGTACCGCCAAACCCCAACACTTCGTCATCACCATGTGGAACTAGTACAAGAACCTTGCTCATATAAGTATTTTATATTAAAGACACTCTAATACAATGACAATTAGCTATAAATTATTTAGAAAGTACCACTTGAATGCATATGCATTGTTTTTGACAGCAAACAAATACATCCTGATGAGTAATGAATTCTACGAAGAAGGTGTACCTGGCATAAAGCATTATGACAACCACATGCATTTGATTACATTAAAAGACAAGACATTTTTAATGGATTTAAAAGAGAACAAATGCTTTACAAATTTTATGGGAGAGATGCACTTTGAATAATTTTTTTATAACCAATTTTGAAGACAAGCAACAATACGGCAAGCACAGCTTTATGCAGCATTTGAATTACAAAATATATTACAATGACAATTGCAAATTGTATCATGAAGACAATCTGGTTGTGCTGTTTGTTGGGGTTGAATTTACCGGTAAAAACATCATTGAAAATTACAAGCTGCACGGGGAAAATATTTTTAAAGTTATTGAAGGCGAATATTCATTAGTTATTCTTGATAAAGATAAAATATTGTTAGGTGTAGATACATTTGGCACCATGCCTCTGTTTTTCTATAAAAACAACAATGACATTTCAATATGTGATTCATATAGCACGTTAACTAAGAGCAACAGAGTATATGAGAACACATACATTATCTTTGATTTAAACAACATATACCTACATGAGCAATACACTTTTAACACACAACAGATGAAAGATAATATTAAGGATTGGGAGAACGCTCTATATGAGAGCATTAAGAAGCGCATCAGAACCAAACCTACATTAATGCTAAGTGAAGGCATAGACAGCGGGGTTATTGCTTGCGCTTTAGACAATTTACAAATTAAATTCAATTGCTTATCTTTATTACCTAAGAACAGTTCTTACAGTAAAATTTTTTACGACAGACAAGCTATTCACAATTCTACAATAATAAGGGAGGATGAATTAAAGGATCGTGTTGAAATACATTTTGATAACTTAGTTACAGTCACAAGATTCAATCAAAGATTAGATTGTTTTGAAGATGTAACTTGTGGCACAACGGATGTTGCGATTAGGTTGATAGATTATGTAAGTAAAATAAGTGAACAGGTACTTATTCATGGATGTGGATGTGCATTTGCAGATGTAGGGTGCAATGACTTATATAACAAAGTGAACAACATAAGAGGTTTAAACTATGATAACCCTATAATGGCTAGAAATCTTTGCTCATTATACAACAAAGACACAACATTCATTTTAAAAGATAGAAATCTTATTCAGGAAATGCTATGGCTTAGAAAAGATATATTTACAGAATACAAACATCCCGCTACGCAATTTTTAGATAACCACAATTATCCTTATTTCGTTGCATCTACTAATTTTTCAGTTGAATACAAAGACATACCCAGAATAGGGCTCAATTAAAAAAAGGTCCTGGTTTTTTAGCGTAGACCAGGAACTACGATGATGAACCAGTTGCTTAAGGGGAACTGGATTACCCTCTCGAGGAATATTCCTCAGATATCAGCAAACCCTCCCCACCCAATACCCGCCATCACAAGAATGCACAGTCACTTCAATATTGATTTGTCTGGCTTTGCGATAAACAGACATGGGAGTGGTGTAGGGATAGAAAAACTTCTGACCCACGCGCATGTTCACCATGGTGTTGTGTATTTTGTTGGGCTTACGGCCGCGAGACCGAGGCAATTTTGCGTCTTCAAATAATGGATAGCAATCAATGCTTCCATTCTTTTTTAATGTAGATGATGTAATCATTCTTTTATTATACAAGATCATTTTATAATATCAATAACATTTTTAACTTACTTCAAACCCTTGGTCTTCCAGAATGTTGTAAGCAGCTTCATAGCCTATGTTAATGGCATCTTGATAATCTTTTTGCTCCAAGCATTCCACAATGGCAGTTATTTCATCCAACACCACAGCATTGTCAGATAAATCATCCAGAGACAGAGGCATGTGTTTGGATATTTCTGTGTTAATGATCCATGTGGCTACCTTGTGATTGTCGTAGCCATTTTCCATGTAATTTTTTAGTTTTGATGGGGTGATCATTAAAAGTTATAGTCGTAAAATTTGGTTGCCTGTTCACCCTTCTTGTGCAGTCCAAACAGACTGTACTGTGTTCTTTGACCCACTTCAGCCCAACGCTTGGCTTTGGCACGCCAGCTTAAGATCTTCACTCTGTTGCCAGGATTGCTGGTAAGTTTGTATTGCTGAGCATGGTTGTCAGCAAAATGTCCACTGAAACCTCCGGGATGAAAGTCCTTGGGCTTGCGAATGCATTCTGAATCCAGCTCTCTGATCTCCACCTTGCGAGGGCTTATGACATTAATCACCTCCCACGCATCACGGTCAGACCAATGATACTCAGTCACATGCTGGCCAACAAATGGCGCTTGTTCAGGCAATTGTACAGTCTTAAGATTCATTATTGTTATATTGTATATGGTAATTTAATTTTGTGCAACAGTAATTTGCAGTTCATTCTTCTTCCAAACTGAATCTGCTCCTCGACCATCCTTAACCAACTTGCCTTCATTCTGCAATTCACGCATGAGGAAGCCGGCACGAGTACTGTCAATGCTCAACTGTTTGCACACTTCAAGCAGAGTAATGTCTCCGGTCATGGACAGAATCTTGTTGCGCTGCTCTTTCTTACGAGCACTCTTAGAAGTATTCTCTTCTTCCACAATAACCTCTGAATCAAAGTCATACCCACTGTACTGAATATAACATTCCACATCAGCAGAAGGACCAAAACGGTTCTTATCAAAGGTAATGACACGAGCATTTGCTTCTGCTTCCTTGATGGGATGAATGCTAACATTAACATCCACAGCATGAATGATAAGAGAGCTGCCTTTGATGCCACCTGCCTTAGTATTGTGACATATCAACACAACAGCACATTCAGTTTCCTTGGCATTTACAACCAGCTTTTCAATGCAGTACTTCTCCAGTTCGCGACCACGAAGCCGGCCTTTGACCAGCCCTTGAAATGAGTCTACTACAATCACATCCAGATCCTTCATATGACTGGAGATATTATCCACATTGCTCTCATTGCATACTTGCACATTCTCCACATTGAGACGCTTGCAGGTCATGGCAAGCTGGGCAATGGATTCCTCTGAAGAGCAGTAACCCACTCGCTTGCCACTCTTCACCAGTCTTTCCAGCATTTGCAGTACCAGCGTGGTCTTGCCCAGACCAGCTCGAGCAGTCAATGTGATGGAGGATCCAGGTAGAATGCCTCCACCAAACATTGCATCGAGCTTCTCAATGCCAGTTTGCATTCTCCGATAATACACATCGGGAATAGTTACATCTTTGATTGATACGAATTTAGTGCTTTGTAATTTAACGTTCATTGTCCTTATATTATGCAGGAAACTGTAATTCTGTCAAGAACTTTTTTATTTGGCTATGAGGGAATAAAACATGAATGCAGACAAAAGGAACATCATCATGGAGTAATAGTACCAATCCAGCTTCACTCAAAAATTTATTTAATATGCTACGCTTTTCAAGCGTTTTGCTTTGTAATGCTTGCTGAGAGACATTATCTTCTTGATGGCCTCAAATCTTTCAAATTTATTCAATGCAACACATTCAGATATGCCGTTAAAGTATTCTTTGATATGAATATTCTTTGGATATTTATCTTGAAAATACTGCTCCCACTTCAATGCACTTGTTGCAGGCATGAAGGCACTTGCCAAGATTCTTACCGGTTGCTTGAACATTATGAAGTTGGGTTGATACTCACTAGGAACAAAGCGTGAAGCTGCATCAACCTTTGATGTCAACCCAAATTTATGAAAAACTTCACCTGTATCCTTGAATGTAATTTCTGCCAAATACAATTTAATGTTGTTGAATTTCTTAAATTTAACAATTTGATGGCTGTTGTCAAATTTTGTATACTTGGAACCTTTTATAACTGAGATATGTCTTTGCATACCCCTATTATCATTGAACACCTATCTCAGTCAAGCTTTTTTCTTCTTCTTGCTCTTCTTCTTGGCCTTCTTCGGCTTAACCTGTTCTTCTTCAACATCATCAGCATTATAAGCAAAGTCATCTGCATAATCATAATTTTTTGCAAATTTCGACTTGATGCCATGCAATGCATCTTCCAATGCAAAGCGAACTGTGTAATACACTTCAAGAACTAAATCTGTGATCTTCATAAAAGTATTTATTGTTTGTATAGCATTTATCCACAATTATATAAATAATTTAATGCCTCAGCCTCCTAATAGCACTGACATTACCAGACAGAAAATTCAGAGCTTAAGAAAATATTCATCTCTGCTGAGCGTCTTAAACAATCAATCTGTAAATTCAAGGGACATTAGCTTGCCAAGTGGTCCGCTCCCCACTCCAACCAATTTCCCTGCTGTATCACCTTCCCCTACAGTTACATTGACACCTTCTGTCACTCCTTCAATAACACCCACAATTACTGTAACTGCAACCCAAGCGCCATGTGGAGACATTACAGACATAGCTCTGTCAAACCTGGGCAATTATGATTTACAAAATCAATTGCTATCAGCTCTTGTTACGTTCACACCTGCATTTCCTGATATTTGCAACACAATCAATGTTAATCTGGATCTAGGAGGAGGAAATGTTATGCCTATTGGGGACATAAATTGTGACTCACCTCAAATATTACTTGACATTCCATTTGCTGGTACACTCATATTTAATACTTTCTGCTCAACAGGGCTGTTGAGTCAAGGTGCTCAATTCACATATGACTACACTCCCACTCCACGATATTTGCAATTGACTGTGTCTTCGCTCCCAGAAGATCCTGCAGGAAGCACATATTCAATGTTCCTAACACTGTGTGGAACTCAGGCTCTGACAGCTGCAGGAGGCATATTCAACAACTTCATATATACCAACAGCAATGTGAATCAGAATATTTTAGGAGCATCATGCTTCATGTTCTCCCTTTCCACTGATAGCTATCAAGGAGGAATTCTTTACTATGGATTGAACAATGCAGGTTATTCATGCAGCTTTGCTGCATCAGGCTTGACCTCTCTGGCCTCATTCAATACCACCAACACCACACAACCAGGCGTCTATTTGTTTGCAAACAGAGATGTTACCATACAAAATTATTTTGTGCCCCCCTCTCCTTCTCCTACACCCACTCCCACTGTGACCTCGTACCTTACTCCTACCCCTACCCCATCCATAACCCCCACGCCCACCCAGACAAGAGCTGCAATCAGCACCATTGATCTGGCATCCACTACCAATGTGCGCCTTACAGGTTTAAAAGTATATGATATTAATAACAATTTATTCTCTTTATACAGCTACAATTTGAGCACTCTCAATGGAACATATTCAGCTGCATATGATGCAGGAAGTGGGCTGTACACCCTTGCAAATGTTGTCAATGACAAACACATAATATATTATGATGCTGAATATGCTAATTGCTGGACTCTGGTATTGATCTTGGACTCAGGTGTGTACTTCCCCATATCCATATTCAACAGGTATTACAACACTGCAAAATTGCCTGTGTCTGCATGGACAAGCACAGGAGCAAATTCTGCCTTTGAAGGAGTTGATTTGGTTCCTTATTTTGCTTTATCAGGGCTAAAAATAACTAGAATTAATTAATCTTCTTCTTTTGTAAAGATTCTTTCGAAATAATTATACGGAATAACATTATTAGTAGAATATTTGAATATGACACCTGCATACTCTTTCATATATCTATTGCAATAATTTGCTGCAGCTTTAACTGCGGTATTAATAGAAATTGATTTAAAAACTTTTTGATACTTTATATAAGGTTTAATTGAGAACAAACAATTTTCATCTTCAACTTCAATCCACACCTTGTGATATAGATAACTACTTCTTCTTGTGAAGTTAATTTTTCTTGGCATTAAAACGACTTTCTCAAATTGAATCCTCTGCCTTTGTATGTGCTGCCATCTGGTGAATCCAGCATGGTATTGTTGGAGTTGCGAGTATCTGGGTAACTCAAACTTTGTTTGTCATACTCCCATGCAATGCTATCCTCTTGCATGGCAGCATTGCTGTGCTGTCTGTTGCTTGTTGCACACCCAGTTAGTAGTAATAACGGCAATATCAATAATCTCATTGATGTATTATGAATGAATATGGGATATGGTCAAGCTTTAATTTATATTGTTCTTAATAAATAATTTAATGCTCAACATACCTTCTAATGATGATCTGAGAAGAGCCAAAGCCAGAGGCATTCCATCAAAGAATGTGAAGCGAACCATTCCTTCTGAAACGGATTTAACAAGAATCAAAGCCAAATTGAATAATGCTAACAGAGAATCATTGCTAGTTAACAACCCTTATGACCTGGAAAGAGCCAGAGCCATAGCAACAGACAGTACAACAGTAATATCTGACAATGTGAACGACATAACAAGGCAACAATCTGGCTTGTTGCAAAAAACAGCATCATATGACAAGCTCATGCGCGATGGTCCTGGATCCATTCAGAATTCCATGGTACTGACTCCAACTCCCTTCCCAACCAATAGCCCTACACCCACTCAGACCTCTACTCCTACGTGCACCCCCACACCTACCGTTACTCCTACTGTGACCCCTTCATCATACCTGCCAGGCGGCCCATCCCTGTTCTACTATTCAAACAATGAAACAACCTGGAGCTTTGCATCTGTTATTGATAATAATAGCTATTCCAAGAATAAAACACTGACTGCAGTTAAAATAAGTGACGGGGTGGAAAGAATTGCAGACTATGGGTATGGAAGTGGTGTATTTCAAAATCAAACTAGCTTGTCTGCTGTAACTTTGGGCAATGGGTTAACGAGCATAGGAGATTGTGCATTTACGAACTGTGAAAGTCTTACCGGTATTTACATACCTGATAGTGTAATAAGAATAGGAAGGTATGCATTTAATAATTGTTATAATAACAGAAATACAATTGTTGGAAACAGTGTATCAACTATGGGAATACAGGCATTTGCTGGCAACGTAAATCTTCAAAGTATAACTATTCCAAGTAGCGTAACTTTCTTGGATCAATATGTATTTGTAAATAACTCTCTTTTACAGGCAATATATTTTACAGGTGATGCCCCTGTAATAGGAGGCAATGGGTTACTAGGTAATATTGCGTTCAATGGTCTAGTTTATTATTGTCCTGATGCAATAGGATGGCCAGAACCTGGTGATAATTTTGGCGGTATTCCAGCATATACATACTTCTGTGGAACACCCACGCCTACACCAACTATTACACTGACACCCAATACACCCACGCCTACACCAACCATAACACCCACTGGCACTCCCTCACCCACACCAACCAACTCTCCAACTCCCTCTCCAACCATAACACCTACTTTAACACAACTTCCAATTTCCCTGGCTCTAGATGTAGCAGGCTTTACAGTAGGCCATAGCAACGACACAAATGACACTGTGAACTTAATTTCATACAACAATAAGGGTGTCACATCATTAATAGCAGCTATTACAAGCTCCAGGTCAAATTTTGTTAATATGTGCATAGCAGGCGACAAAGCTCTATATGTAAACTTAAAAACTTCACCTTCTGATGGAAGCACTAAATCAACAAATATCTTCAGTTCAGTCCCACCATATACCTCCTTTACAGCAATAACATCTGTGGCAGTTTCGCCTGGCTCAAGTTGTGAGATAGTCTCTATAGTTGAATATAATAACATTGTTCTGGCTGCACACAATAAAAATTTGATTTTAATAGATGAGAATAAGAATGCATCTTTTGTAAGACTACCAGGTTTGGCTGGCACACTAAGTGACGATAATTTTAATAATATTAATGACACGCGTCTAATGTTTAAAAGCAAACCCAACTCATCAATCATAGGACTGGCATTGATGTGCAGAGACCTTAATACCTTTCTAACAACTATTAACTACTTTGAATTTGATACAATTACAAAAACGTTTACAAATAGCAATTCATCTGTTAGAGATGGTATAAATCATAGTAGAAATTATAGCGGGAACAATTTAGGAATAGACTATGATAACAATAGTAATCCACACATTGTTTGGAATGTCGGGAGTATAGGGTATCTTGCAAAATATGCTGTATCTAGCTGGACAATTACACCATCCATAAGCTGTGATGCATCTGGCGGACTTCTTGCTACTGACATCACAATAACTCCAGGGACCAGCACATATCATATTTTTGGCACAACTGCAACTGCGCCTACCAGTGTGTTCTATGTTAATAGTTTTTCAAACATTACATCTTCTTTCAAGACAAGTGAACTTATGAGCAGAGGCAATTCAGTTCCATTGCAAGCATTCTCAATTCCTTATCAAGGTTCATATGCACCCATCATACTAACAAATACATCTACATCAAGCCCCTCCGGTTTCTATGTTTCAGTTGTAAATAATAATTTTGTAACAGGTCTATTCTCCAGCAGTGGGGTTAACGTTGTGGACGGTAATGCAAACACAACATTTGGTAGAGTGCTAACAAGTAGCCCGTCTGTATTACCTCCTTCACCAACACAAACACCTACACCTTCCATTACTCCTACAAGGTCTCCTACTCCAACTGCAACCAGAACTCCCACGCCCACACAAACACCCTCACAAACTGCTACACCCACACCCTCGCCTAGCATAACACCTTCCAATACACCTACACCTTCACCTACTCAAACACCATCAGGTAATACTGCAGAAGAGGGTACATTTCTTTATAGATTAAATAATTAAAAATGAAAAAATATGTTATAACTTGCAGAAGTGAAGAAGATATTGATTTATTAATTGAATCTTTAACTACACCAGGGCTATCTCTTCCTGATATTAATAATGATGAACTTCTGCCTTTTATAGAAATTTCAAATTATATGCCTTTTTCTCCTAATCAGGTCATTTTTAATCTAACCGAAAAGCAAGCTGAATTAATTAAATCTAGCAAACTGGTGTTATGTATAGAAGAGCAAAATAATGACAGGCTGATGCCTCACGCCATAAACAGACAAAGGACTATTAATCCAGATTACAGTTCTTTATCGGGAACTGACAATTGGGGATTTGGCAGGTGTTCCTCACTTTCCGGATCACAGCCTTGGAATACAAATTTTACTTATTACAGAACAGGCTCGAGTGCAGATGTTGTGATTATTGATTCAGGTATAAAAAGAGATCACCCAGATTTAAATGATGATTCCGGTGCAAGCAGATTGGTTCAAGAAAACTGGTCTCTTTATAACCCTATTACTGCAAACAGATCTAATGCAGTAACTGTACCTGCAGGTACAGGAGGAGGATACTATATTAACGGCATTCAAAAAGATACAATTTATGTTGTAAAAGATAAAACACAAGCTACAACAAGCTACAGAACCGCAGTTTATGATTTTCAATTGGATGGCACAACCACATCCATGCACCCTTTTTTCATTGGATCGGCAATCAATGTACCGTTCAACTCAACATATGTTACAAATAACGGAAGTACCACTGGTACTGTATCTTTAACAGTTTTTCCAACTAATGATTCCAGAGCGTCTTCTGGTCAACAAGATATTATGTATTATTGGTGTGGAAACCACGCTGGAATGGGAAGCATTATCACCAGAACTGCTTATAATACTCAAGCAGATGATGTTTATTTTTATTCAGATGAATCATTTGGAACAGGTGCTACAGCTGGACACGGGACACACTGCACTGGAACTGTAGCAGGCTCTGCATTTGGATGGGCCACAGAGGCAAAAATATATATTATTAAACAAACATTCTATGATACAAGATATGGTTATGAGAACGATTACATTGGCGGCGCGGAAGCATTTAATATGGTTAGAAATTTTCATTTAAAAAAACTTACAATTCCCTCTCTTTCTTCAAGATGTACTGTAACTAACAATAGCTACGGTTATGATACAGGAACCATAATTGACAGTTATAATTTAGCAGTAAGTTCGCTAATAGCTGCAGGGGTGCATTTTGTGCACTCTGCAGGTAATGATGGAACTCTATTAGTTAGACCTAATGATGCAGAGTTCAATCAAATCAGGAGAGGATATTATTGTAGAGAATCTTCTCCAAGCTATCCTACAAACGCATGGACTACACAATATAATAACCCAGTAATTTGTGTAGGTGCTCTTGGCGATAGATTGTATGTCTCTGGAGGAGGGGGTAATCCCAATCTGAAGGCTGAGTATTCTAATTTTGGAACTGGGGTTAGCCTATATGCCCCAGGATCCTTCGTTAATAGTATGTGGCCTACAACAACATATGGACGTTATAACAACAATCCTCTTTTTGGTGCATATAAAATAAGCGGCACATCAATGGCAGGGCCTCAGGTGGCAGGAGTACTTGCATGCATGCTTGATGATTATCCAAATCTATCACCAATGGAAGCAAAAATTAAACTTTTGAACAATTGTATCATCGGTACTATAAGTTCTAGTGATACGTTCATTCCTAAATCCGGAACTTATTTAAATGTATTAACTTATTCATTATGCGGAGGCAGTAACTTCACCCTAAATCAATACCCATCAAAATTTATAGCAGTAAGATCCAGAGGTGAAGATTTCTGTAAGTTCAATAAAAGTTGCTATTCAAAAGTGGAGCAAATAAATTTGAGCAACATATCTTACTCCAACCTAACTTATACAAATTCATCTTCCAATATGTCTTTTGGAGCTTCTTGTATTTAAACAGAGTAATTCAATTTAGACTTGTGCATCTTGCAAGGATTCTTCTGTGCATGCATAAACATTGTTCACCAAGTCAATATGGAATTCATATGTTTTGTTCACCTCCACAATGAATTGATCCACATTACTCTCAGTCAAATCCTTCTCTATGTGTCTTCTGACTGTTTGTATGCTTTGTCTCACACTATGAAAGTCATATTTGCTGCCATATCTTAAGTATCTTTTAATTATTTGACCACCATACATGTCAGCTAGCCATCGCACATACAGCTCGGTTTTCTTGAAAAAATCGTCCTTGGAGAAAAAATGTTGCAACCACTTTGCGTTAAATTTAAATTGAGGCAAATCAAAGTTTAAATTGAGATGATTTCTGTACTGCCTAATATCATCTTCAACTTTTTTTGATTGCACAATGTCGCTGGACATGTTGTTTTGAAATAAAAACATCTCCGCACTCTTGTATATGGGACTTAAATTTTGCAAATACAAAGCATACTTGTAGTCAGGCAAATCCTTGTTGATCAAGTCCATGAAAAACGGATGACTTTCAATATGATCATGAACAGTCTTTGTTTCTTTCTTGATCTTTTTGGATAGTTTGTTTGGACTGTATGCAGTAATTACATTGAGCATGTGCAGTAACATGAAGTAATTTATGATTGAATGTTAATAAAGCTATCTGTGGCTCGAGCATAATGCTGATAATCATCATAAAAGTAACCCACATCTTGTCCAAATTTACTTGTGCTCTTATTTTGGGCTAACACTTTCCATTGCTTTGTAAATGTTGCACCATGAAAGTCTAAAATGTCCTTGTCTGTAACATAATGTGAAGATGTTGTCACGCCATGAGGCGTCTGGTATTCATGCTTTCGCCTCTTGCAAAACTTCATGGGGACAATGGAGACCATAATTTCATATCACTTAATTGATTATAAGGCATTATGATAACATGGCCATCTAAAAATGCAACCACAGCATTGCCATTGTAACGGGCAGACACATAACCTGTGGTTTTTGGACTGCTCAAATCATCATACTTGATGGCCCATTTGCCTGGATAGGCAGGAGCATCTGCATAATAAAAACCTCTGTATCGCTTGCCCACAGCCTCACTTCTGGTGGAGACAAATGCCACAGTGTTGCCAGGCTTGGGCACTTGCACCAATCTGGTGGCCACCAAACCTTTTTTATTCAATGATGCAAAGGATGTGTAGTCATTGCCTCCAATAAAATTTGCATTGAGGCCAACAGATGGCAATACGCTCACCAGATATGTTTGAGAGATGCCTCCTTGACTTGCAATGAAAGTCTTAGCTTCATTCACATGAGTGCCTCCCAAAAAGCCATAGTTAAAGTATGGAGCCAGTCTCCATGGCCAACGATGTGCTTCATGTGCATCTTCACCTGCCATCAAGCGTCCATTGCAATCAAATGCAGTGCCATTGGCATCATACCCTTTCATGAGAATGCCTTCATTGTCAGCTGCATGAGTAAGATAAGCTGCCACAACAGTTTTACATGCTGCAACATCTGCAGTTTTCTTGCCTGCATCTGTGGCTTGTTTGAATGTAGGCAATCCCAATGCAGCCAATACTCCCAGGATGCTAATGACTACCAACAACTCTACTACAGTGAATGCTTTCACTTGGTAAACAATCTGATGATGAGAGCCATAACCAACACACAGATCATATATTCAAATACACCAGGCTCTGGTATGATATCAATGTATGGGCTGAAGGCGGATTCTGAGGAATAGAATTGCGCTGTTGTACCTGCAGTGCTTGAATAAGTACCAACCAACCCCAGTCCATTGTTGGCAAGTGATCCTGTCTTCCATTGTGCAAAGGCACTTGTGACATCAATGCTCTTCCATCCTGCTTCAGTAATGTCCACAGAAGCAATGGCAGGTTGATTCAACAGATTTGTTTGATACCAACTCAGAGGGCTGGAAGCATATTGAATGTTATCAAATGCATCAGTTAGAGCTACCACTTTGAGAGAGAATGTAACTCCAGATGTGAGGTATGAATATGAAGGAGGCCCTTGATAGCCTGGAACAACTGTGCCTGGTACTCTGAAGCGTTGCAAATTAAGATTGAGTAAAGCTGTGTCTCCAGATTGAAAATCAGAGATATCTGATATTGCAATGCCTGCTGCATTGAAATGATATTGATATGGGCTACCAGCTGTGATGTCATTCACACCCACATAAAACGGTGTACGAGCATCACTATATGTGCCATAATACACATAGTAGTCTGCATCATTGGTAATGCCAACTGTGACTGCTTCTGAAGTTATCGGCAACAAGCAAAACAATGATATCAATATATTCTTGAGCATGTTAATATTTATCTGCGCTTCTTCCTGAATCCAAAGAAGCTCAAGATGGATACCACTATAAATGTAATAACAAAACTACACTCAAATATTTATGTGGAAAACCATATAAACAGCATATATATTATTAATATGAATAAACTACTAGTTACTGTAGCCACAAGCGTTATGCTTGCTGGTGTTGCTCTTGCTGATTCTGGTTCTGCTTCTAATTCAGGCAGTAACGATGATGTAACAGTTGAGAGTGTTTGGACATGCATTGGTGATTTAGTACTCGTTAGACCCATTGGAGCTGCAGCCACTGTTGCCGGCTTTGGTGCGTTTGCAGTAGCATCACCTTTTGCTGCCATGGCTGATGCCACAGAAGAAGTGTATGATACAGTTGTAACTGCACCTGGTGAATATACATTCTGTCGCGATCTTGGTGATTTCACCAAGTAATCCTACTTCTGGTCACTAGTTCAAACCTTTTGACCAGATTAAATATTGTTGTGACTTTCAAAGATTACATGCGTCTACGATTACGCAAAAAGAAAAAGAAATCAGCTCTCCCTCAGTCCGACAAGTCATCTCTTGTCACCAGTGCTGACATGATGCCCACACAACAGCTGCCTGCTGCAACGTGTGGCAACCAGCCTAGCCTGTCTTAATTTTTTTCTATTACAGCGCCTGCAGGAATCCACGCTTCCACATTCAAGCTTTCACCAATGTATCCTGTTTGAATGACACTCTTTGTCTTGGCATCAGTAGAGAATATGCCATAGCCACCACACTTTAGTTTCCTTACAACAATTTTATTTTTTTCATCTGACATAGCTCTATTTTATAATAGAGAACTATTAAATCAAGCAACTGGTTCTGATGCAGGCATTGGCTGTTCCTCTGCAGATTTATGATTCAAATGATCCATGGCCAATGATAAGATCTTAACAATGGAACCTTTTTTATATTTTCTAGGACTGGTCAACAAAGCTTCCACCAAATCAATGGCTTCTTCTTGCTCACTATAATGCGTGTTCACTGTCTCTTGTTCTTCACTTTGTTCAGCATGGCTAATGGCTGCAGCAATTGCAGCACGTCTTTTGGCTATGTATTCATCTGTTTTATCAACCTTGCCATCATTGTTGATGTCACTATCCTCTTTGCCAACTGGATCCAGCTTTTCATTCACCAGCACGCGTGAATTTGCATACTTCGAAAACATGTTGTGACTGTCAAGATTCATAATAATATTTAATGTCCAACACTGTAATATTTTATGATATTATATGAAATATGTGCCATACAATGGCATATCATCAGAAGCGCATGCTTGGACGTTCTGAATCAGTGAAAATTTCCAAAAGCGCTATCTTATCCAAGAAAAACCATTCATGATTGATTTTAATGTACCTGCCGGAAGGAGAAAATTCATTTATCTTGCCCTCTTGAACTGCAAAGCGGTTTGTTGGAATGTAGGAAAACAAAATCTTACGATCTATTAATTCTTCATGTTTGTATTTTTTCATAAAATTATTGTATATGCAGACAGATAGAAATCCCGTACCGATAAGAAGAGCTTAACTCGGTACGGGATTTCGTTAGTTACAGTTTAGTTGATTATGGCTCTTCTTAAATTAGGCCTTACTAGACCATTTGCCATTAATCTTGATAGCATCTTGCAGTTTGCTATCACTAACAGTAGGCACAGAGCTATCAACTCCAAGCGCCAACCGAACCTCCGTGAGGGTCTTACCCTGACGAAGCAGCTTGAGAGCAGGACGGCCAATGTAGTTGCTCACAAAGCCTTGAGGCTTAGTAGCAATATACTTGGCATTGGTAAGACGAGCCTTACCAGTCACAATGCAAGCCAGCTTGGGGGTTACGTTCCTGGAAGTCTTCGCGGCGCCTTCCGTTTGAGCCGAGTTCTTGCGAACCTCTGGGGTTACCAATGTACTAATCATACTCCTATTATATGTGACTTTATAAATAGGTCAACTGTATTTTTGCATGAAAGTATTAACTGTTTGTTATGATGTGTTTATCTACAAATTTATATTGCCTATATATGGTATTTCCGGCACATTAAATGCTGGTTAATGTGTCTCCATCCAATGTGGTCAATGTGTCACCAGAAATGGACACAATTGAATTGTTCACCAGACTGTTTGTGGGTGTCATGGTGGGAGTTGGAGTAGGTGTGCGAGTAGGCAGTGCAGATGGCAATATCGTTTTATAGGCCGATTCTGCATCTCTGTACAAGCTTGATACATTCAGATGGGTCCTGACCTCTTGTATCTTCTTGCGTCTAAAACTATTATAGTCAGGGTAGTATACCGGCATACATATACTTATATGTTGTAATAAAGTATACAGTAAAAAAGTGGGCAGAAGTGGATTCGAACCACTGAAGGCGTAAGCCAGAAGATTTACAGTCTTCCCCGTTTGGCCACTTCGGTATCTGCCCATTGTATCGGACAGGGTAGGATTCGAACCCACGGTGCCATTGCTGGCACTTCTGATTTCAAGTCAGATGCAATAGACCAACTCTGCCACCTGTCCAACATAATATATATCCTGCACCCACCAGGAATCGAACCTGGAACCGACGGTTTAGAAAACCGTTGCTCTATCCGGTTGAGCTATGGGTGCAGTAAATGGTACCTCCGGTGGGATTCGAACCCACATTTTGCTCAAATCTAGAGCGACTACTTTATAAGAGTAGGGTCTTGACCAATTAGACGACGGAGGCATAAAACCTCCTATGGTATTCGCACAACCCAGTTCATGGACATCCTGCCACATAAGGGCGGCTGGGAGAAGTATTATTATCTCTATGAACGGTCTTGGAAATGCACCCTCTGCAAACAACAATAAAAATTACAACAACAGTCCAAATGATAATTGTGAGACGCATTTATTTCACCTCATCAGTGTCATCATCTAATAATCCCATGATGTCAATGCCATGTTTATCATCAAAGTAAGTACGCACCTGTTGCACCACTGCATCATAGTCTTTCTTGTTTCTCTTGTAACGCACCTCAAGTTCAAGAAAACGCTTCACAACGTTATCATAAGCTGCAGCATCAAATTCCTTTTGATCCAGAACCTGGATCTCAGAAGCCACCTTGTCTGACTCTCTGACAATCCATTCATAATTCATGTTGTGCAATTCAATTTGCTGAAGCAGATAATCGACGTTCATGCTCATAATATACGGGACTTTTAAGTTAATGCAAGCTCTTCGCCTAGGTCAGACTCGAACTGACACTTGAACGATTTTAAGTCGTTTTTCTCTGCCATTGGAATACTAGGCGAATGCATCAAGGGTATCGGTAAATCTTCTTGCCTTTTTTGATGATGTAATTGCGAATTTCCTTGCCCTCTTTAGTGGCCCAGTTGACTATTTGATCATAATTGTCTTTAAATTTTCTACTAAAACAGCTTCTTGGTTTGTCACCTTTTCCTGCACTCATTCAATCATTTTAAACCATTTGCACAGAAAAATCAATAAGTATATATGTGAATTTTGTTAATTTTGTTCCCGGACTAACATCCACTGTTACAATACAAGGTTATAGCTTGAGCTACACAGATCATGTGTTTTTAAGCTCTTCCAATCTATCTCAATATTATACAGTTACAGCAATTGATGCATTTGCAAACACAAGATATTCGTCATTATTCCCACCATTTTCTGGTGTGTTATGGAACAGTTATTCAATTTTAAACGACAACGTTTTGAATGTGCATGTTCATGATTTATCAGCAATCGGTTATTATGATATAATAATTTTAAACAATGCTGGTTACACCAAACTCTCAAACAAAGATACATTGATAAAATATCAATTGACTCCCACTCCCACTCCTACTATAACAAATACTTCAACTCCCACACAAACACCTACGTCCACACCAACTACTACTCCAACACCTACGTCCACCCCAACTACTACTCCAACACCTACACTCACTCCAACCTCCACGCAGACTCCTACATTCACACCAACTAACACCCTTACACCTACATCCACTCTGACACCCACACAGACACCCACACCTTCAGTTACTCCTACAATTACTATGACTCCCTCCCGGGTGGCTTCTCCAGAATATATCTTAGTTTTTAGTGACATGGATTACTATTCTGAACCCACAGAGGGATTGTACTATCCATCTACTGACTCTCCAGATTCTGTATGGACACAGTATATGAGTCTGCCTTCTGAAAGCTTGGGATTTTTAATAAGTAAAATACCAAATGAATTAAATCCTAATCAATCAAGATGGATTGTTTCATATCATGCAGGCGGGCCGGCATACACAAATTTTGCTTATCTGAATGCCAATGTACCTCAATTCTTTCCTGCAGTTGGTGAATACAATGCAGTGCGTCCAGGATATCTTCTTGTGAGCATTTAATCACCAAAACAATAAATAATACTACATATGGCCACTAAAAATTTCACTCAATTCTCTCTGAGCTCTACACCATTATCATCTGATTATGTGGTAGGATATAACGCTGCAGCAACTGCAGAACAACGCACCACAGTAAACGATTTCTTTAGTGCGGGATTAAGGCATGTAAACAATACACTGCCTTTGTACAGAACATATCAAACCAACGTGGCAGTCAAGAATGCCAATTGGGCTGCAGTATCAGCAGCGCAATTGGATCAAACAGGATACCTTAACAGTCAAGCCACATATGCCATGCCTGGTGGCCTCATCATCAAGGGCCATGCTTTGGATTACAACAACACACCCAGAAACTTGCCTAATATAGGTGTGTATGGCATGTACCTGCAGAACGTGGATTCATTTGATCCAGGCACCACATTTGTGAGTGATGGGCGGGTACAAGTGACACATGGCATGTCATTCCGAGCTGGTATCAACAATTTCACTGGAGGATCAGATCACAATCACGTCATGTGGCAAGGATCTCCTTTCAACAGCACACAATCATGGCAAATGACCAATGGAGGCAACGCTACCAATGTGTACGGCTATCAGTTTCCTTACACCAACAGATTCATGGTGCACACATTGCCTCAGTACCAGTACAACACCACCATCACAGCCATTAGTGGTTTCATTGATACCAGAGAAGCCAACTTGGTCCGAGGCACTGACAATTTATCTGGTGTCAAGTTGCTGGTGAGCCGAGATGTTAGTACTGGTAATTATAGTTTGGTTGACGTTGGAGAAGTAGTTGGATTGACTATTAATCCAGGATTAGTAGGGCTAGTTGCTGCAACATACAACTGTCAAGTCACACAAATATCTGCCAATGCTGCATTATCTTCATTCCAATTCAATGCATACATTGGCAATGGTGACAATTGGAAGCCGGCTCAAAGAGGCATACAAACCATAAGCTTGTCATCCCGTGCCAATGGTGGCAATCCAGGCGTGAGCTTGATAACCAGTCTAATAGGTACAGATCCCAGCACCCAGTATGTGGGTCTCACAGGCTGTTACAGAGGCATGAGCAGACATATGTTAGCTCGCTTCACAAATGCTGCATTGTTAACAGGGTACAAAACAGGAGCACCACTCACATTATGGATACCCCCCTTAATGCCTTCCTCATCTCCCATATTAACCGGTATTATTTCATCAGATAAAATAAGCACATTTACACAAGGCACATTCCCCACAGGTGTGCGTAGTGGTTATTTTGATGCATATGTGATAGACGTTAATGGAACAGATTTGGAATTTGCTTTGTGCAACTTAATGGATTCATACAGCTTTGAAAGCAGATCTTGGCCATATACTGCTACAGGCACTGCTGGCTGGTTGATATATGGAGGTTCACAAGACACTGTACACAGACCTACATTTGGCACTACAGGTTTTTATTTTGAAAGAGAACCATGGAATGTGGGCAGTGTAAATTGGTTGAGCGGTGGTATGGTTAAGAATGTGGTGTTAGGAACATCTGAAAGTTATGGTAACTATTCTTATGGATTAGGATGGCGCGGAGTTGTATTGGGAGATAAATCTGGCACATTTGCAGGTGATTACAATGCAGTGTTTGGTAATAATTCAGTAGCCATAGGAGGCAGCAATCTAATATCTATAAGTAGCAATCAAGTTGTAATTGGCACATTCAACGATCCAAACACCAATTCATTGTTTGTGGTAGGAAGTGGTACATCAGACACAAACAGACGCAACGTATTTGAAGTTAAAACAGATGGTAGTTTAACTGTTAATTCTTCTGCTTTAAGTTCCAATGGTGTAGATACATTCCTGAAGCTAACTAGCAATGGAATTAACTACGGCATTAAACTGCAGCTCATATAAACAGCTGCTCAGTAGGTTTGCCATGAATCTTATTGTAGAATTCACTGGCAAAATATTTTGATTGAATAGAATTAACATGTAATGCTATCTTTTTTTGCAGCTCCAAAGCACATGCATAGTCAATGAATACTTTGTGTCCTGCAGCTCTATGAAAGCCTGATTGTTTGAATTCCAGCTCAAGAAGCGGCACACGCTCTCCTCGATCCAACACCTGTTCCACATTGACTATTTTATTTTTTATGGAGTAAATTTCTTTGCGTTTCATTGTGTGGCCTGATAACCATGTTTTTCCATTCGTTCTTGCTTGTCAAGAGCCTCACTCACATCAGTCATGCCTTCATTGTATATGTTGCTGGCCAGCACAAGCTTGCCAGAACCTTGAGATCCAAAGTAAATGCCTTTGACGCGTCTGGATTTGCTATGCTGCACAGCAGTCCACTGAGACTCTGGTATACCCAGCATTTGCAATGCATCAACTCGTGAACCTGGAAGTGGTTCACCCGATATAGAACAATAATAGATTTTATCCATTTTTAGAATATAAAGGAAATTAAATATTACTCAAGTTCTTTTTTGTAGCTTTAACTACATTAAAGTTAAGTTTTTCTACATCAACCCTGCCATATCGGTTCCAATATTCATCAGGTTCTTGTGTTAAAAATTCTCTCACAAGAAGATTCAAATTTTGTTTATCGAGCTTAGGGTTATGCCAAGTACCATGAGACCCTTTCATACGATTGATAAACTCTTCAATATCATTAAGACGCAAAGCGAGTTTAACTTTATGTCTTGATTTCATTAATTTCAATGCTGCTTTGAGCGTGGGAGCATTAGTATAAAACCACGTTGGTTTTTCTTTCATCATACCTGTAGTATACAGGAAGAAGCAGTTACGTCAAGTCGTTTTTGAAAAATTCTTCACACAACTTCGTGCACCATTGGGAGTAAAATACTTTTTATTATTATCCCAACATTCTTTAGTCATGACTTCAATAGAACCTGCAGTCTTGTGACCATACACCATTCTTCCAAACCGATTGCGCATTTTTTCAGGCGGTAAATTAATAGTAGGTTTTTTAAACCCAATAGGAAATGCCGGTTCGTTATACATTGTAGTATTTGCAAGCTTCAATCACAAGCTTATCATCAGGCATATGGGCACAATCAGGGTTTAAAATGTTCTTGATGTCCATGAAAGTTTTTTTTTCTTTAAGCAATCTTACTGCATCACTACTAATATAGTTATTAACATAATTATCAACAGAACCAAACTTTTTCACTTTAGTTTTGAGGTAATCCATGCTTGTAACTCGTTCCATTCCAGAAACTAAGCATTTTAGTCTGGGAGTCGAACCTTGCAAACTCTTTTTTAACCGAGCATTTATATCGTCTTTATTAAAACTCATGCACATATTATATTTGAAATTGTATTATGCGCAAGTAGATTTTTAAAAATAGTTTATAAATTGTTAAGGCTATTATAGAAAAAAAGAGCGCCGCCCTCGATAAAAAGGCGGCGCTCAATTTAAACGTTAATTAGGCAACGTTAAGGCCACCGGCACGATTGATTGCACGAGTGAGATCACGAGCATCAACGCGACGAATAGAACGAGCAAACTGGTTCTTCTGTTGGAGAACCTTGGCGCGCGTAACTGTGAAGTTACCGCTACGATTACGCTCGATCTTGACGAAGAAAGTCTTCGGCTTGAGATCACGGCTATTATAGTCGATCATATGTATATTACCTCCCTTCATTATGGTTAATTGTAAATTATTAAATTTTGTTATCAACTGGTTTATCTATTACCATAGGCTCAGCAAACATGTATTGCTCATGGCTCTTGTTGCTTCTATTGTTCTTGCGACGGTATCCAAGTAAAATATTCTGTCCTGCTTTGTCAGTGGATAACACTGGTACAACGCGCCCCTTTGCAATTAGCTTCTGTAATTTATTTGCTGTAAGTTTGTTCGCCATTTAAGTAGTATACATGATTTGTTGAGAAGTTCAATTACTTTTTTTTGACCATTATGTCAAAAAAGTCTTTTTTATCAGTCTCTTTGAATATTGAAGCTTTAAATTTATCGTATATATCATTGACATTGAACCCTTCTGCAAGGGCATATCTCACCACAGAATTGTTTAAAATAAAATATCCTACCTTGTGTTTGCTCTTTTCCACATACTCACCAATGGCACCCACCACACCATCTTCATTGATGATGGGCACAAAGCTATTCTTCAAAGCTGTCTCGTCAACATAAATTTCCACACCATGCAGAGAAGCATATCTCTCCAACTCATTAGCCAGCTTATGTAAGCTCATTACATTATATTAAAGGAACAACAAATATATTCAAGAAAAGCTTGTGATTTGTTCATGTACATATATAATAATGAAATGGAAAATACAGAAAAAGAAATGCCGCTGGGTTGGTTGAACTATGGATGCAAGTTTGTTATACCAGGTCTTCACAATTTGTACAGAAATTTGAGACTGGTTCGCAACACTGATTGCTCAGCTGTGGTGAGTGGTGACAGAAAGCTCAAGATCAATGACAAAGAAGTATGGACTGCAATTCCTCCAGGGTACACCATCTCTCCATACACCATGGTGGTGCCTGTTTAAAGCCACCAGACATCAATTCCAAAGCCTAAAAACTGCAGTTTGAATGCATGCCCATAGTCATATCGACTAAAATATATGCCTGTTTCTGTGTCTGACAGATATGGACCGCATTCAAAGCCCTCAAAATCGCTCTTGCGATGCATCAATAGCTTTGGATAAGTAATACGTATTGAAAGCTTGTCTTTATTTAATATATGCATTTTGCAAGCTCTTCAATACCCATCATAGGTCTTCTTAAACATAGCTGCTCTCATGGGAAATGCCACGTCTTTGCCTTGATCAATTTTATTGTCCACAGTTTTTTCTCTTTCGTATCTTATCACATACACAATGACGATGTCTCCAATTTCCATCAAGAAAGCCAACAGCAAACAAACCAATGCAGTCACTTCCAAGCTCATCAATGAGCCAAAAGACAATCGGATGATGTTGTCTGAACCAGCAATCTCTGTTGCCTTGAATTCCACATTCACTTTGGATGCCACAGTGGATAGCAATGCATTTGCATCAATTACAGACAATTCAAGTTCTTTGAAGTTGTGAGCTGCATTAACCTGTTTCTTTATGCCTACAAATTTGTCATCCATGAGCTTGTTCACTTCCATTAATTTCTTGATAGCATCTTTTGTTTGATCTTTCACCACATTGACATCACGATCAATTTTCTCCCGAGCATTGCTTTGTTCAATTTCGGCCTCACTCTGCAAACGTCTCACTGCTGCTGCCAGTTCTTTTGTGCGAGGGCCCTCACCAGGCTTGCCAGTTGAATAATCTGCTTTGACTCCCGACTTCTCATCAATTACTTTTTGGTTTGCCTCGTTGATGTCTCTCTTGATGTCGGTGAGTTTGCGAGAACTAGACGCTTCAATATCAGCCAACTTGTTTCTTTGCTCATCATTGATTCTGTCAACATCTGACTGAGCTGCTTTTCTACCATCTGCTTCAAAATTATTGATCTGTTCCAGTATCTTCACTTTGCTGAGCTTCAAACTGTCTTGCAATCCTGTCTCTGAATAAAGACCTGCAAAATCAAATATGGTGGGAAGCAAGCTAAGAAATGCACACAATAGAGCAGCTTTGCGAGGAAACTTGTCTCTTCCAAACAATATGATTTTCACACAATATGGCAATCCCACCACCCCCAGAGATGTTAATCCCACTAAAAACCAATTCCAAGATGTGAGGATCAGACTAAGAGCATGAAATGCAAAGCAGTAAGCAGCAGATATGATGACCCAATAAATGATGTCAATGGCTTGTGCAGATATTTTATGAGACGTGTCAAAACCAAAGATGGTGTTGAATTTGGGTTTTTTTTCTGTTATTTGCTCCACCAATATATTTAATTGGATTTATCAAAAAGCCTTTCAAAATAATCGTAATTACTTGTATTTAGAACATCTATGGGAGGTCTGCCTCTAAATAGCTTATTAGGAACAGATAACCAATTCATAAGTTCTTCTTCTGTATCAAACATGACACGTAAATTTGCTATAATGGCTTGTTGCTTGTCATTTAAATTGTGTAGCATATGATTAATTATCACAGACTTGGATCAAATCAATTACTAGTTTAATATTAAAATGTTATAAATAAATATGTGGGTAATAATCTTTTCACAGTTAAAGAAAAATCTGGCTTTATAGTACGTCTAAATGCCGGGATGTCCTATATTACACCGCTTCTGCCTGGAGCCTCTCCATCTCCCACACGCACTCCCACTCCAACTCCCACCCCTTCTCCTACAGTAACACCCACCAACCCTCCATTTGAAATCACCAACATTATTCCAGGCAGCATAAGAGTGTTATTCACAGGCGTTGATCCCACATGCACCAATCTGGATGTGCAGTACAGCACCACCGGTTATGCATTTACAAGCAATTTTGGTGCTCCTGTTTCGCCGCGTGTGCTTGCTTTGGAATATCCCTCTTATGTGGTGGTGTATATCAGAATGCAAGAAGTGGATGGAACAAAGAGAAGATCAACAAACATTGTGTCTTACAACATACAGACCAGCAGCTTCAATCCAAATCCCATCATTCCAACACAAACACCCACATGCACGCCCACTCCCACACAGACTCCTACCAACACACCCACCATCACACAAACACCCACATGCACACCCTCCATCACACAAACACCTTCCAATACACCAACTGCTACACCCACATGTTCAATCACAGTAACTCAAACTCCATCTCAAACACCCACAAGTTCTCCAACTAATACACCTACCCCCACCAAGACACCTACACAAACACCTTCCAATACTCAGTTTCTAACTCCCTCACCCACATCAACATGTACTCCTACTCCAACGGTCACACCAACAAACACCTTCACACCGACTGTCACTCCTACCGTCACACAAACACCTTCCCAAACTCACACCCCAACATTGTCACAAACTCCAACTCAAACCTCAACAACCACACAAACACCAACAAACACCAGAACTCCCACACAAACTCCGACTAAGACTCCCACACAATCACCTACAGCATCCCTTACTCCAACACCTTCTGTAACACCTTCTTCAACCAGTTCAACTATGAATGTGTGCATTTCCAATACAATTCTCAACGGATTGACAGGTGGCTGGTTTGACGGCACATACACATTCAACAGAAATGTGAATGCATCACCAATTTATAGAGCTGTGAAGGGTGATAAAACATTTGAATTCTATTACTCCACTTACTTTAACATCAACAGATGGGTGTTTGGAGACACAAGCATTGTACCCTCCTACACATACTTTGCTTCTGTTGTAACAGACAAATCCACTCCATATTTTGGCAGTTATATAAATGTAAATGGCTCACCAGATGCCTATGTGGTTGTTGGTGCATGCTCCACACCCACGCCTACACCTACCGTAACACAAACACCAACCAATACGCAGACTCCAACTCAAACTTCCACAACAACACAGACACCTACAAATACTAGAACTCCAACTAATACACAGACACTGACTGTTACGCAAACTCCAACTAATACACAAACACCTACCAGCACTCAAGCTGCCACACCAACTGTCACACCAACACCCACACAAACACCCACTGTGTCGCTAACTCCAACAAAAACCAGCACTCCTACACAAACACCAACAACAACACAAACACCTTCACAAACTGTGCCATGCGCACTGGATGAATATGGCAACTGCATACCCACTCCCACACCAACACCCACTCAAACTGCTACACCGATTCCTGCTGGTTACAATGGATTGCTCTGTGTAGATAATTTACAATCACTATCTCCTTATTATCTATCTGCAAACGGGTTTTTCTATTCTGTAGGAAGCGCTAATTTCAGAAATAATCAGTATATTAACGACTTTAATTACAGTATAGACTTTTTATTCGGGAATCCTTGGCAATGGATAATAAGAGATCCCTCTGGTACAGCAAGAGCTTATAACGATGTATTTGAAGATACACGCATTCCTCCATTCAGTGGCTGGAAGATTTTCGGAACACAAAACATTACAAATGTAACTGTAGTAACTGGTTGTACTGCACTGTACACTGACAACTCTACTATAACCATAGTATATGCATTAACGCGAACACCCACCCCTTCTCCAACTCCCACTCCAACACCTACGAGCACCAGAACACCTACCCAATCTGCAACCCTTTACAATACTGGAAGCAACTCTACAGGTCAATTAGGATTTGGTGATCCAACTTCCAGATATGGATTCGCTCCCCCATTAGATGGATATTGGAGCAAAGCAGTGGCAGGTGGGGTTTTTAATGGAGGTTTTTCATTTGTTGCTCTTAGTGCAAATCCTTACAAGTGGTTTGGAACAGGAGTTAATAATTCAGGTCAATTAGGGCTAGGAAACGATGCATCTACAAATTCATATGTACCTGTCCCAGGCAATTGGAGTCAGATTGCATGTGGTGGCTTCCACACCATGGCATTGTCTGCTGGTACTTCTAAATTATATGCTACTGGATATAACAACTGGGGACAATTAGGGCTAGGTGTAAATACATATACACCAACATTATCATTTGTACCTGTCTCAGGCAATTGGAGTAAAGTGGTATGTGGAGGTGGCTATACTATGGCATTGTCTGCTGGTACCAACAGATTGTTTGGTACTGGGTTGAATGACTATGGTCAAACGGGGACGGTGGGGGCAAATGTATTTACAGCACTCACAGGCAATTGGAGCAATGTGGTTTGTGGGTGGGAGCACACCATGGCATTGTCAGCTGGTACTAACAAATGGTTTGGTACTGGGTCCAATGGAAATGGTGAATTAGGACTGGGCTTTAATGACCCCTTCAACCCCATAACTACCCTCACTCCATTGACTGGCAACTGGTCACAGATGGCATGTGGTATGTGGTACACTATGGCATTGTCTGCTGGTACTAACAAATTGTTTGGTACTGGGTCAAATCAGACGGGCAATTTAGGATTGGGCGATTTGACTATACCTAATAGAAATGTATTTACAGCAGTAACAGGCAATTGGAGCAATGTGGTTTGTGGGTATTATGCCACCTTTGCATTGAGCGCTGGTACCAACAAATGGTTTGGAGCTGGGACAAATTATCATGGGGAATTAGGATTTCCTAGCAATTCTGCTTTTAAATTCCCTGCACTTACACAATTAACAGGCAATTGGAGCCAGATGGCAGCTGGAATGGACTTCACCATGGCTCTATCTTCTGTCCGTTAATTAGTGTAAATAATAATACAATGAAATTTGCAAGTTCAACAGGTTATGTAAGGCTAAATTGGGTGGGAGGTGGAGAGACTTTGGGCCGAGGCTTTTATAATGATCAAATAACATATACCCTGCCTGCTTCTAGCATAGTTACCAGCAATAACATAACAATAAGAAGTGTAGACAAGAACGGAGTAACTCCAAGAGGCAGAATGATTAGCTTGGAACTGGATGCATCTCCATACATTTTTTCTCTCAACACATTGTCTGGAAATAAAATAGAGAAAATTGAAGCAAACATAAACCCTATTCAGGCATTCAATACAAGAAACACTCCAAACCTAAAATATTTTCATGCAAATTTTTGTTCACTAAAAGGTAACATAAATGATTATTTAGTAGATTCTGTTACAGAGTATGATTTGAATATTAACATGTTGAGCGGTGATATAAATGCCACATCCAACAAGAGATACTTATATCTGAATGGTATGCCCATTAATAAAATTCCGTTAAATATTAAAGACTATCAGACCATTAGTATATCAAATACTTTTACAGATCAAATATATGTTACTGGCGGAGATAACCTTGAATATTGTTTTTTCGATAATCTCTACAATTTAAAAAGCGCAACAATTGCAAACAACCCTATTCTTACTGATGCAGGTATTGAAAATAGTTACTTGGAAGCTTATTATCCCTGGATCAATTACCCAACTCCTGTGTATGCAAACGGCGTCTGGTATGCTCCTGGTATTCCTGGAACGTATTACTTTAAATCATTAACTAGCATAAATGTGTTTGATAACCCTGCATTGGCTAATTTCAGACTGGGCACAGTAATTGTTAAACCAGCAACTACTGGTTACTCCGTTACCATTTCTGGATGTCCTGCCCTTCATTATATAGTTATTGATAATAGTGGTACATATAGTAGTGAAACAGGATACATGGCCATGGATTCATTGAACATAATTAAAGCTGCTGGAGGTCCTCCTCTGTCAGATGAAATGCCTGGAACAGTTTTATTTGTAGTCGAACAACCCTCATTAAGAACAGTAAATATTTCCAGCCTGGATGAGTTAGCGGAATTGGAATTAACATATTGTCCATTTGTAACTTCGCTGAGAGTGAATCCAACATCTCTAATACAATTGAATATTGACAACAATAGCATCAGGGGCAACCTAGATGATGTCTTCACAACATCAATACCTTCATCAGCTCTGTTTCATATACGGGCAGATTACAATTATTTTACCAGTTTTACTCCTAACTCTTCATTGGTTAATTTTAGAGCTAAGTACAATCAATTTAGTAAATTAAATTTTAGCAATTCCAAACGTTTGTGTAATTTAGATGTTTCCTACAACACCAAACTCACTTCCCTTGAATTTGCTCCTGATCATAATAATTCTGTAGATAATATCAATCCCTCACCAATGACAATTGACATACGAAACACTAGATTGAGTTCCTTTTCTCTCAGTGCTAACATAGTAGATACCATCTACACTTACAATTCTCATTTAACATCCATGCGCATAGTAACCAATATGAGGCCCGCTATTGGAAGCGACACAAGAACTGTGCCTACCACTGTTACAATGGGGGGCGGTGCAGTATATCCAGTAATTATCACACCAAAACTTTCTTCAGTATTTATTTCAGGCCGATTTAATTATTATCAATCCCTAAATTACAATTTTGCAGGGATTGACATTAATACCAGCAGAATGGATTTGAGGCAAGTCACAATATCCAGCAGCAATGTAATGCCTGTTGAGACCAGTCCATATGTCAATGCATATAACCCGACATACATTATGAATATGGATTATGCTTTACTTCATACTAAACAAAGTGAATTTGAAAACTTTGTTTTTGCATTCAGTGCAGCTCCAGGGGGCTCAATACACACAGTATATCCTCAAATGAATCTCAGTTTTAATTATCATGGTCTCACTTCTTTTATAGGTTCAAGATGCTTGCAAGGATTGAACATGCCCAAAAATGTGAACTTAATTCTATCCAACGGTAAAATAAAAACTGTTGATGTTACCAATCCATGTTATTACAGTAAACTTGATTTCTTTAGCAACCCCATTACTGATAAAAATATTAATTTGAGTTGCTTGAGCTCTCTAAGCACATTTTTAATTGGTGATCTTTCGGGCCGCCCCGCTCCATGTGCATCATCAAAAAGTCCGATTTTGAATGCTAGTAACCTTACATTACCTTTGTCTAGTATAACTTTTCCTGTTGATAATCGTATTGAAGAATTGAATATCATAAACACAAAATTGAGCTCAATAAACTTGGCCCCATTTAAAAACTTGAAAAGACTCAGTTTGGCATGGAACCGCGATTTAAAAACTTTTGGCATTACAAACCTGTCAGCATGCTCAGCTTTAAGATACTTCAATATCACAGGCTGCGGGTTTTCATCAAGCCAACTTACTCAGATTTGGAGTCAGCTGCCCACCATACCTTTGGGTTACGTCTGGGATAGTCCAAACACCAGATATGGTTCTGATGCAGAAGGTCTGTATTACAATTACAATGGTCAAGAGAACACCAGTACTGTAGGAGATTCGTGTGGCACGCGGCCAACATATCAAGGTGGAGATTATGGTGACACACAAATATGGGTTGCAAAAAGGTGGAGATCAAACTACCTTTATCAGCTTTCATCCAATTGGATTGGTTATGAATATTGGAATCCAATATATGCAAAATATTACTAATGTTATAACCTAAATTTTAATAAATAATAATATGGCCGGCAATGCACGTTTTCATAACAAGTGGCACAGAAGGGATCATCACTCTGTCCCCACGCCAGGATATCCCGATTCAGCTTCAGATCCAATAGGTTCTCCACAAGAACCTTTTTATGGTGATTTTGTAACATACAACAGTATCTCAGCTCATGAAGATTTGTATGTGGATGGTGATGCAACAATTTTGGGCAGCTTGTCCGTTTATGGTGATTTGAGTTATTTTGAAACATATGTGTCTGTCACATCTTCTTTGTCTGTGGTAAATCATGGCATTGGCCCGGCAGTCAAGATTGAGCAGTACAACATGCAACCAGTGTTTCAAGTGGAAGCCAAGAGTGTGCCTGCCATTTCAGGCAATCAGCATGCATTGTACATTGACAATTTGGGGTTGACACAAATGGGCGGCACATCAGCCGCTGTGAAATATGACAAAGTGCTGAACACTCAGTCCAAGATGGATCTGTCAGTGTATGGCAACATCTATTCCAACAGAGGCGTTATATATGAAGATCCAGATCCCTTCACTGTGTATGTGAGCACATCTGGATCAGACACAAATTCAGGTTTGAACAGATCACAGCCAGTAAGAACCATTAAAAAAGCAGCTCAAATTGTTTTCAATACATATGGTGCCAACAAAGCCACCATCATTGTGCAAACAGGAGAATATAATGAGATCAATCCCATTTACATTCCAGAGGGCACAACAGTGTTGGGAGAAGGGTATCTTCGCAGAACCAATTTATTTGCTTATCACAGACAACTGGATTATTTCTGGCTCAATCGCGCCTGTTATGTTTGGGGATTCACTTTCAGGAACACTCTGGAGCCTGCTGCTTGCACTGCATTTCCAAATCTGCTGTCTGGTTCTCCTGCCTACAACGCTGCATTCAAAACACCAGGTTGCATAATAGACACAACCAAGCCTGGTGGTCCTTTTGGTCTGCCTCTGGTATCCAAACCATACATCACCACCAGTCCATATGTGCAAGGATGCAGCTCCATCACAACTTTTGTGGTGTCGCCCATTCAACCTCCTTTGGTTGAACCACAAGTCATTAACAACACATACACCAATGGCATAAGTGCATATGCAACCATAGTTTCATCCATCACTGGTCTGGTTGCCATCATAGCAAGAGGTCCTGCAGGTGCTCCTCCCATAGTGCAAGCTGCACCCTTGCCTGGTGCTGCATCTGCAGCTGCTCTGCTTGCAGCCAACAGAACATTCATACAAAAAGAAATTATTCAATATTTGGATCAGGAGTTCCAAGGGTTTGCATATGACAAAGACAAATGTGAAAGAGACACTGGTTACATAGTGGATGGACTGGCTTATGATGTTACAAATGGAACAAATTTAAGCTCCATCAGCAATGGCTTGACTTATTGGAACGGTTCAGCCAGCAGAATTGCCGGGCAAGAAAGACAAACAATTGCCGCTTACAACTACATCAGCTTTTTATCCAAAAGAATTATTAACAATCAAATAGCCATTGCTGCACAAACTTACAATTATGCTCTAACAGGAGGACCTGCAGCTTACAAGGTGAACAATGCATTTGATGTGATTAATTTTGATATTCTCAACAATGTGCTTCCTGCACTTTCAACTGGATCTGCAATTGCAGCAGGAGCTGATGCAGCAGATTTATTGACTGCCAACAAAACATTCATACAAAAAGAAGTTGTTTCATATGTAGATAAAATGTATCCTGGATTCTTAACTGCAACACAAAGAGACAAATGTGAACGGGATGCTGGTTTTGTTGTGGATGCTGTGGCTTTTGACACAAGAAACAACACCAATGCAAGTGCCAGGAGAGTGGGCAGTTTATATTGGCTGGGTTCCACCAGCTATGTGGCCGGTCAACAAATTGAAACAGTCAATGCATTGAATTATGCAAAGTATCTTGCAAACTATGTCATCAACAACAAGCCAGTAAAGAACATTGGAGGAGCTTGTGGCATTCGTGTGGATGGTAATTTGGCTCTAGGATTTTTAAGAAGCTTTGTGACTGATTCATTCACTCAATTCAATCAAGATGGCATAGGAGTGCATGTTATAAATTGTGGATATGCACAGCTAGTGAGCACATTCACAATTTGCACTCGACAAGGTGTTTTTACAGAATCAGGTGGTCAATGCAGCATCAGCACATCCAATGCATCATTTGGTTTGTCTGGCTTGGTTGCTGATGGCAAATCTGAATTTCCTGTGTTAACTGGGTACATGTATGAAACCACTCCTCTTGCTGAAAACTACATGTATGTTTATGGAGTCACACCAAATCCGCTTTCTGCTTTCATCAGTGCATTGCAAGCAGGCAGAGAGAGAGACAGCATTCCCATTGAAGCTCCTTACAATGGATTGCTTGTGTATGCAGATGATGATCCTGCCAGCAGAAAAGATCCTATCCTCAACCCCACAGGGGATGTCAAATACCATGGAATTAAAGATGTGCAACTGTTGCCTGCCATTAGTGCTTATGGTCAACCATATGCATACAGATTAACCTTGGAAAGAAACACCACTGCACCTCTCACTGCATCCAATGTGAATCCCAGATATGTGAGAATGTTCTTGAGAAGTCAGATAGCTTCCAGTTCACATGCATTTGAATACATTGGCACTGGTGTTGAGCTTGCCAAAGCAGTGCCTGCCTTGGGAGGGCGAGCCATCAATGAAATTGAAGCAGTTTGGTCCAATGGAGGCATAGTGTATTTCTCCAGCACCAATGAAAGAGGCGATTTCAAAGTGGGCAATGGATTCACCATTGTGCAAGAGAAAGGCAGGGTGGAAGGGTTGTCATTTGATAAATCAATTTTGTCACTGGTAACACCTTTAATATTGAGTTTAGCTTAATAAGTTAATTAAATAATATTATGGCTGATATACCTCTTAATCATTTTGTTAGAAAAGCATTCACACTGTCTCCCATTGTAAGTGCTTATTATACAGCACCTTTTGACAGAGCTGCTGTTATATTAAACGCTTATATTACTAATAATACGCCAAACGATATTACCGTAACTGCAGGTATAAGTGGCGTGGGCAGTGTCAATGCATTTGTTGCACCATTGCCTTATTTTGACTATGCAAAAAATATTTTAGTTCCGGGTTTTGACACATTGAATCTTGTTCCCAGCAAAATCATTCTGGAACAATTTGACACATTGATTGTTTCTGCCAGTCTTTCTGGAGTTGTATTGAACCTTTCACTATTAGAAACAATCAACACAGTTGCATAATTTATGAGTTTCAATGCTCTTCAGACGATCACTGGCAAAGTAAGAACAAGATCGCCTTTTCAGGCATTGTCCTCGCGCTACACATTCTTGGGGTTGAGAGAATCAGAACCCAATTTGGGAGTGCCAGGTCCTGCAGGAGTGGCTCCCACCAATGATGGCATAAGATATCCAGTTTTATCCAATGCTCTTTCTGGTGTTAGTGCATGGAGAGTTTTTGCATATGACAATCCTAAAATTGCTGCTTACAGCAAAGTTAATGCGCTGGCCATTGGTGACAATGCATTTGTGGGTCCCACAAAAAACAGCATGGTGTACAGCAATTACTTGTACGGTGGCAACAGATACAACAGCACAGCATTAGCAGACAACTCTTTCAATGTGTACTCCCTCAGTGGCATTTACTTGTACAATCCCACCACCATTGGTGATCCATTGAGTGCCATTGCTTTTGTGGTGGATGAAAAGGGCAACACAGGCATAGGCACAGATTCACCCAGGGAAAAATTGGATGTGATTGGCAATGCAAGAGCATCTGGCACTCTGTCAGCTACTAATTTAGGATTGTTTGGCAGTGTGAAATCAAATGCATCGTATGCTTCGCAATATACAAATGTAAAAAGTTTGTCTTCCAGGTGGGCAAATTTACTTACCAATAAATTTATCCCACAATCCACTGATCCTGGAACGTATGCATTCAAGGATA